>Ga0210409_10008898_pt1 | contig 10186 bp, 14 predicted proteins | sample IncBWH17MmetaG_FD_161649 | JGI IMG/M metagenome (GOLD analysis project Ga0210409, IMG submission 161649) | Forest soil microbial communities from Barre Woods Harvard Forest LTER site, Petersham, Massachusetts, United States - Inc-BW-H-17-M | ecosystem: Environmental > Terrestrial > Soil >...
TTTTAAAAACTTCATAATTTTTGATTTAAAGATTTAATTAAGGCGCTGGCAGGCCTACACCATGCCAGCGCCTTATCACTATAACACTACAGTTACGCCGAGATATGCACTATCACTTACCTCTTTGCGGTTCACACTCACAAAGCTCATCCAGCAATGCACGTTGTCCCCAATCCAGTCGGCAGGTACCGGCAACGTAAAACTTAAAGCACTACGTGCAGCGATGTCCTCCACCGACAGGAACAACTCCTTAGTCGGGTTATACAGCAACAGCGTAGCCAGATCCGTTGCAGCAGTACTCGTACCGATAGTAGGCGCATTGTTCAGCCACTCAAACTTCACCTTAGCCGTAGCCACAGACTCCACACCAACAATAGAAGGCCTCAGCAAATGTCCCTTGCTAAACTTTACCTTTGGAAAATCGATGCTCAGGTTTGGATAAACACCGGTAACCGCTTTGTCTATGTGGTAAGCCACCGCAGCATTAATAGGTGATTGCTTACCCCTGTAACTCTGATAACCAATTTTAATCAGGCCATTAATAGGCCTGAAAAAACCAACTACGATTTGAAAAATCAAACGCTGTGTCAATTGAGCCTGTGTTGCAGGTTTGTTAGACTTGCGTGGTAAACTCCGCATGTAGTCAACGCCTCTATAAACTGCACCAATTACGGCGCCCACTTTTCCGCTGAATCCACCAAGGATTCCTTTTAAAAACTTTCCCATTTTCTAGAAATTTTAAATGTTAATTATTCTTGTTAATTCATAAAGCTTCAAATTCAACCGCGGCGCCACGGCGATTTCAAAAGCCTACAAAACAAAAGTATATCAAGCACTTACAGCATCCTAGCAAGGCGGTACAATAGGATATCATCCGGTATTATTAGATAAATTCCGGTATCTTATTCACCTCAACTGCTCCACCACTATATCCAAAGGCAAACCCGTATACTCGCAAAACTCCTGAACCGTAAGCGGCAGGTATTTCTGCTTATCAAATGACTTCTTGATGGCCATAATTAACCGATGCGCAGCAGTTTTCCCCTTACCCGTCAAAATCTGCACATCCTTTGTAGACACAAACAACCTTGCCATAACTCACCCCTTTCTGTATACATTAAATATCCTGGCACAACTGGCCATCAGGGCTAAATCCCGCACTGCTTTTCTAAATTCAACACTACTGCCTTCCCAGCAAAACACCTTGCTTAAAAATTTGGCAGAGGTATCATCAGGTTTCCACACACACAAAGACAACACTCCCAGGTCAAAACCACATTCAAAAACCAGCTTCTTAGCCCGGTCATCCACCAGCTCATAATACCACTCCTGCGCAGCACCAGTATCAATGGCCTTAGCCAGCTGCTCCATCTCCGCCACAAACTGTAGCGCTTGCGTCAAATGGTTCACCCTAAAAAGTATCCCGTCCTTCTTAAAAACCAGGCAAGCCCGGTTCTTCTTCATCAAATACATGTTCAATCGTAATTGGTTATTCATAAATATTTAAGTTTAAAATTGATTAAAAAATAAAAACCCGCAGAACAGAGCATTGCTGCCCGCTGCGGGTTTTATGTACCCAAATTATGGTTGCTGTCATCCTGGACCTGATCCGGGATCTCGGCCTTTCCAGGTCACCACCCGGAAAAGCTAATACACCAACCCGGTCTGCACCCAGGAAAAATATGTTTTCATGATCAAGCCTCAGAGCCTGTAAGGCTCAGCGCGATCAGAAAACATATTTTTCAAAGAAGGTTATTGCTTACTCACAACACCAGGCCCGTAAGCCACTTCAGCATCACTTGTAAAATGCTGGTCATTAATATAATCCTGCAAGGTAGGATACACCGAAGAATCAAACACCACCTTACAAGGCACCGAACCCGCAGCACCACAACTCGGCGTAGAACCCGTAGCCAGCGTCCAGTTAGACGCATTCCTTGCACCAGCAGACGTACCCAAATTGTACGTGTAAGCAATCAAACCCGCCTTTTGAACAGACGCCGATTTAGTAAAAGCAAAAGCCGCGGTCAATCCGCCAGCACACAGCACGACCATTAAAGCCGCTTTAAACGATTTTTTCATGTTAATGAATTTTAATGTAAAAAAATGGATGATTTATATACTCTATTCCGCTGTGCACCGCGGCGAATATTCAGAAAGAAACGAGCGGATACCAGAACCACTGGCACCCGCAGGTATTAACCGACCACACCAAAGCCAGGGCTAACCAGGCCAAGAAAGGCTGCAGTGTTTATTTTAATTCGAAATGTAAATGGGTAACCGAGTAGCGTAGTTTTCATATATAAGAGTTGTTTAATTTAGTATACCTAAAGATAGGACTGCACCGCAGCATCAAGCAACCGAATTTTCAGGGTTTAGCCCCTTTTATTCGGTAATTCACCCTCAGAAATCAGGATAGCCCTTAAACGTTGCAGATTATCTTCAGACATATTCAGTAAACTGGCCAGAAAAGCATCACTAATAAGGCTACCCGGAGGAAGGAGGCCTGGATTTTCCTTGTAAAGATGTAACACACATGCCTTTCCACCCCTGCGAAGCGCTTCAAACTGGTAAAAATCTCTTTTCTCAAAAGAAGCCACCGTTCTTTTGGTCAGTTCAAGCATGCCAGGAACACTTACATAACCCGTTTTCATTTGATCAATGGTAATTTCCAATATATTGGTGCCTTTGAAAATTTTCATATGATACAAGCAGCCCTCTTCATTTAAGAAACTATTACCCGCAACAATGTCGCCCGCTTTAAAGAGTTTCCAAACGCACAACTTTCCATTGGCATTATAATAATAGACCAGTATAAAACCATAGGAGATATAATAAGCACTGGTAATCACTTTACCCAATTCCCACATATCGTGGGTTTCCAGGCAGTACTTAGCCACCATTACTCTTTGCAGGTAGGCACCAAAATTTTCGTCCAGCTTCTTTCTTTTGGTTAAAATGTGGAGGAGTCTGTTCAAAGTGTTATCGTTCATTGGAACGATTTCCATCTTTGGTTTTTCGTATTTGAGTTTCATTAATTTAAATGTTGTTTTCGTGTGGGGCGTTGATTTAGTTGTTTCGTTTAGTTGTTTGGATATTCCGTTACACTCAGTTCCGCCTTCCCGTTTTTATACAAGATCATCAGGTTTTCAATGCTGATTTTTTTGATGTCTTCCGGGTTTTGCAGGTTAAAGGCCTCAATGAACCTTAATGGCGAATTAAAAGCACTTCTCAGCTGGAGCCGCACTTCATTTTCCTCATGGTTGCGGAGCATTACACTCACCTCAATAAGTTTGTCGCCATGAAGCGTCGCTTCAACACCTTCTTTGGTGGTGATGAGGTTAGAATGAGTCCAGAAATACTGGACCAGGTCACTAGTTTTGATCATAAAATTTACATTTGGTTAGATTTATAATAATTATTGGCAAAAATTTGATTGAGGAACTGATAAAAAAAAGGGTTTAGCCCACCCTATGCTCTTTTCGTTTTTTCTTTTCAAAAAACTTGATACTCGACAGTGCTTTTCTATCTATCTCTTCTCTACTCAACAAGCTCAGAAACTCATCAATAGACAGTTCGAAATGTTCCAATAACCGTACACCCATCAAAAAACTCAGCTCCTTTTCATTGCGGATGATATCGGTTAAAGTGCTTCCACTTATTTTAAGCAAATCTGCGATGTCTTTTCTATACTGCCCGTTTTGCTGTATTAAGTAGTCAATATTAAGTAGTCAATGGCTTCGCCAATGGTTTTGTTCATAGTTTAATGTTTTTAAATGCTTTTTATAAATAGCGTTTTGGTTTCTGTAATGTTTAGCCGTCTGGCCATTTCTCTGTTTAAACCACCTGCTGAAATATGGCAAATCGCTAAACCCCAGCAGTTCCGAAATCTCCTTAACCGAATGCTTCGTATACTGCAGCAAATACAAAGCCTCCCGGTAAATCCTATCCTGCAGCAACTCATAAACCGATCTCCCCAAATAAGCCTTCGCAAATCTGTTCAAAGCATGAATGCTGGTATCCATTTTAACCGCATACACCATAATATCCCGGTTATACCTAAAATCCAGTTCAATCAAAGACTGCAATACCTTTAATCGTTTAAAGTCTGGAGGACAATGATCCACCTCTGCCAGACTAAAACCCCTTGTATAAATATTCGTTTCCTGCAACATCACTATAACATTTATCAAATCTTCTTCGGCACCCGCGGTATCGGTTTATACTCAATGATAAAATCAATCACCCTATCCAGCTCACTCAATACCAGGTTAACCAGCTTCAACCGAAAAATATCAGGCTCCCCCTTCCCCGCAGCACCACCAATCTCCGTCAGTTCAGGATCAAAACGAATCAACAAATCCACACCCTTGATCTGCCTGAGTTTAACCAGCAACTTCCTAACCCCAATCAAAAGTTTAGCAGTTTGCTTTTGATTGTTATTAGCGATAATATCAAAAATGTCAGAGGTTAGCGTATAATGCGCATGCGTCAACCGGTCGGAGAACAAAGGCTCGATAGGTTTGCGGGTGTTCCCTATTTCCTCCAGCAAAGCAAAGAAAAGTTCAGCACCGGTTTTTTGAAGGTATTTAGTCATAGGTAGATTATTTTGGTTTATTTCTCAATCCATTATTTACGGTGCAACCTATCGTAAAGAAGTTTAATAGCATATCCGCCAACTACGCTGCGCGCCTGGAAACCCACCTGTTTCCCATCCGTTGTTTCATGCCAGTCGCTTAATGGCACTCTGGCAGAAGTCTCAATTGCATATTTATATATCGGATCTATAAACTTTTCAAAATCTGCACGGTTATCGGTCAGCGTAGCCGTCCACATGATCCAGTCTGATTTGGTATAGCTGCGGCGACTGTCCAGCGGCAATCCAAAAGCATTTTGTTTGGTCAGGTAGTACTTCACTTCCTTTTCAAAAACCGATTTTGGAAAGAGACCAAGGTCCAGTACTTTGTCCCATACCAGATTATATTTCTGGCTCCAGGTATCTTTTTGATCAAAGGTGAGTGAATAATGATCTCCATCATAGGCCATATCCATCCATTTCAACACCATCTCTTTTGCCATGGTTTTATATTTTGCCGCTTCGGCAGTCATACCCAATTTCTCTGCAAGCATTCCATAACCACCCAAGGCAACTATGGCTTTAACAGATAAATTTGCATTCCTGGCTGTATGCCCAGCAAAATCATCTGTACACGGCTGATTGGCCGGATCAAAGCCTTCTTTACTCAGGTAATCTGCCCAAATAGATAATGTTTTCCAGTGCTTTTTAGCATAGTCTGCATGGCCTTCAACCTTCGCAATTGCTGTAGCCAGAATGACCATATTCCCAGCTTCTTCAACCGGCATATCTTCCCCATATAATTGTCCGTTTGCCATCGGATAGGCCCCCAGATCATGTGCTGGAAATGGCTTATTCCACTTTCCGCTTTCACTGTAATAGAAAATGCCGTTCATCATCCCTTTCAGCAAGTCAGGATTATACAGCAGAAATAATGGAGAAGAGGGATAAGTAACATCTACAGTATTGATACAACCGTTGCTGAAATTTTCTTTGGAAAGAAAAAGAAGATCTCCCTGTGGGCTCTTCACTAATTTATGTGCTGCAATCGCCTGTCTATAGGCCAGTTCGCAGAGTTTAGCGTAAGATTCCCCACCAGTGGCCACAGCATCTTTGTGCAGTTGCGCATTGAAGACCGTACATTTTTTCAGTATGGAGGCATAGCCGGTGTAAGCCGCATTCAATTGTTTATCGATGGTTTGAGCAGTAGCATTTTTCCACCAGGCTTTGAGGTTGGTATTGAAGTATTGCAGGGCAAACAGGTCATCATAACCCAGCAGGAACAGTTGTTCTTTGCCGGTACTGTTGACCGCACCCAGGTTTACGACAGTGCTTAATACCAATTCTTTATCCTGTTTCGTACTGGCCATCTTACCATTAGCAAATGCTTTCATGGCGTCATCGCCCACGCTGATGTATTGCACCGGATGTGCTGCTGCGGGAGCTGCAACATACATATAGCCCCAGTCGATGCGCAGGTCATCTCCTTTTTTCTTTAATATGGGTTGTTCTTTAGTGCCTGCTTTTAAAACAGCCAACTGCCCGGAAGTATATTTAGTGGCTACAACGGGCTGTGAAGGTACATTTACGCAAATGTTGGAAGAAGCCCCAAAGTATACCGATACCTGGTGAGCAGCCTTGTCATTGGCGGCCAACTTATAGGAAATATAAGATACAGGTCTGGACAACAGCTTCAGGTCATCCATCAGTAATGGCGAGGTGAAGGTAAGGGTCAGATCTACCTTACCACAGGTAAATTGATAGCTGGTTTGTGTGGCATTGATCTTCACGGCAGTCTGCACGGCTTTCTCTATTCCTTTCTGCCCGGGAACGGCAGCTAAACGCGAAACACCGGCATCCAGAAAAGCCCCACCACCCGTATTCAGGATATGAATAGCCAGTACATTACCTTTACTTTTTAATTTACTTTTTGCCGCATTGGCAATAGGGAGATAAACATATTGAGCTGTAAACCCTTCATAATTGTAAATTTCTGCTCCGTTGAGGTATACTTTAATATGGTCATCGTGAGATATTTTTAAGAACAGCTCACCTGCAGATGCCTCACCGATATCAAAAGTTCTTCGTGTCCACAGGTCATGACTCTCCCAGAGTGTACCGTCCTTGATATAGTTTCCAAATGGCGCTTTGCCGGCCTTCCACTCTTTATCGTCATAGCCCGGCTGCATCCAGTCATCTCCGGGAGCCGTTTCGGTGTATTTCACGGTGTAAGGGCTTTCATCACTGGTGGCAATAATGCTCTGGTAACTTTGCACGTTTTGTCCCAGTACCCGATAGGTTACGCCATCTACCTTCACCAGGCCGGTCATGGATTGCGAAGCTGCCGTCCAATGGGCGGTAGCACTGCTATTCAGCTCATCAGTGCTGGACCAGATACTAAAATAAGGATCATGCGTAATCAAAGGATACGCCGGGGCAATACGCTGTTGCTCCTGAGCGGAGACTTTAAGCAGTAAACCGGCTAAAGCTAAAGAAAGAAATAATCGTTTCATCTGTGTCTGTGGAGGTGGTCAGGTCCGGCTTTTTGAAGATATTTAGTCATAGGTAGAGATGTTAATCTTAGGTGATTGTTCTAAAAGTTTAATTGGTATTTGTATAGATAGTGATCATAGAGAGCATAGAGCGATTGACCGTATACTCTAAAATCACGAATCTTGTTCCCTCTGAAATCTGGCAGGTAAAAGCTAAACTGGTATTTTCCATCTTTCACTGCATATACATCAATCACCGATACCTTATCCAATGATTCGGCGACTTCGTTATCTGCCATTAATGCCGAATGGACAAACAAATATTTTTCGTTCGCTGCGCTTTGCTTGTTTACATATAGTGGCGGTGATGAAATTGTCGTTTCATTTAGCGACTTGATATAATCTACTTTAATATGGGCACGAGAAACCGTATCAATAGTTTTTCCTTTATATAACAAGTTCAGATTGTCATCTGCACAGAGGAACTGGTTCCTGTAATAATACACATAGATAACTTTCTTAGAATTTGGGACCTTAACCAGGTTTCCGTCTGTACAAAAAATTCCATCTACCTGTTTTTCCAAAAGGTTTGCTGGCATCCTAAATCCTGCAGAGTCGGTTTTATAAGTAACCAGCTTATTCTGACCAGCCTGAACAACCCTTAAAACAAAGGAACTACCCCCAGAATGAATGGCCTGGGTAAAATAAGGTGGCTTAGACGCTGGTTTAAGAATTCTGTTCCTGTTATTTCCTTTAAGCAATAAGGGCTGGTTTCCATCCAGTATGTAAACCGAATTGTCAGTAACCAAATTAGTATAACCCTTGGTTAATTTAGTCCGATCTGGAATGCCTAACTTCACGGCTAGTGTATCTCTTAAGCCAGAGTCAACTTTGACCAGCCTGTCAGGTGTATACAAATTCCCTATATAAATGGAATCACGGCTATAACCTGCGAAATTGCAGCCTTCAATCTTAAAATCTAAAATATTACCGGCCTTCACTTTAAAGGGAGGTAGCAAACGGACAAAGTTATTCTTGTTGTGCCTGAAAGCACCAGAAAAGAAACACAATAAAACTACCGTCAAAACACTACCTAAAAGGCAAGTGACCAATAATAGTATTTTCTTTAACATCATAAAAAAGTTATATAGCCTGGGTTACAAATAACCCAGGCAAATTGAAATGATTAAAATCGTCTTAGAGGAATTGTACATGTTGGGGGAGGGAATCCAATAACGTTATAAACATATGCAGGCTGGCCATTGTATGTACATTGCGCGCCAGTATAGGACTGGTCGCAGTTTTGTTGATCTGTTCCACGGCCAACGTAACATTTACCCGCAAGTGTCCAAGAGAGATAATCGACTGTTGCTCCTGTCGTTTTAATCGCAAAGGTTGAGGTCACAGCCAACACAAAAGCAGCTGTCATTAATAAATTTCTAGTTTTCATTATTTTAGTTGTTTAAGTAATTGCCTACATTACAGGGTGCAAGCTTTCCCTCTTACTGCAGATAAGTTCTTTTTAGGATATAATAAAACAGCTATAGCACCTAGCAACACAAATCCCACATTGAAAATCAAATGCTGGTTCCAAGTCATGTTTTGCAAGATGCCCCCACAAGAACATGGAACATAAGGACTGAATTTCAAAATGGCTATGATATAGGTCGAAAAAATAACCATTAAACTAAATGCAAAATACAAGGCATAATATTGAAATCGTTTAGTGGCAATGAGTAGGGAAATCAGCAGTTCAATTCCAGGTATTTCAACGGCAATTATCCCAGCATAACTGTTTAGCAAAGGAGACTTTCCTAGTTCAATTCTGAATTTCTGATAGTCGGTCACTTTAGTTAAAGCAGCGTAGACAAATAGCAGAATAAACAGCGCACTAATAATCTCTACCAGCAGAATTCTCTTTTTTGAGTTCATAAACAACAGAGTTAGTAATTATTAGTACGAATAATGGTTTCTGCTCCTACTCCTCCGGCAACTACCAGGGTGATATTCCTGAACCTTGGCATATCATAACCAGGTACCGTAAACGAAGTAATCAAATCACCCGTAGCTGCATTTCTAAATTCAAAAACCTTATCCCCCTCAGCAGCTACTGAAGAAACATCCTTGAAAGTCGAAATCGCTTTATAAGCAAGGCTACTCACAAAAGAACCATTAGCACTACCTTGAAGGTTCACACTAATCGGAACACCACCGGTAACCAGGTTAATCACCCTCGCACCAAAAACATCAGCCGTATGCGAAGGAATATTCTCTTCTTTCATAAAAATCCCGTTAAGAGCATCGGGAGTTCCTGTTAAGAACAAAGAATACACACCACCATTTACAAAATCCTTGGTCTGATTATAATACACCGGATTAGGCGCAACAGTTGAGGACAATTTCAATACCTGGCTTCCAGTTAAAATACCATAAGCGGTATAGCCATTATTAGGAACAGTCGCAACGTTAGTTCCGAACTGCAGATCACTGCCACCAACCACCGCATTGGTGATCTGAATACTCGCTAAAGGAGTCAATTTAACGTCCTGCTTTTTGCAGGAACACAGTATGATTGCACACAAGGCGAAGCATATTGTAGATAATTTTAATTTCATATTCATCAGTTTAGTTATGGTTCAATTTAATTCCCCTCCCTCTTCAAAAACCCCAACATCGGCTCCATCCACTCACTCACAGGCAACCTCTGCGTAAACCCATGATTCCCTTTCGGAAACAAGTGCAATTCCGCATCTACCCCATTCTTCTGCAGCGCCTGATAAAACACAATGCTGTTGTTCACATCCACAGTATTGTCATCCCCACAATGCGTCAAATAAGTCGGCGGAGTGTCTTTAGTCACCTGCAGTTCATTGGAGAACAAAGCCACTTTCTCCTTACTTGGCTCCATCCCCAATAATGAAATCTTAGATCCTACATGGGTCAGCTTATCCTCCATACTAATCACTGGATAAACCAGGATCATAAAGTCTGGTCGGAGGCTGATATTTTCTGTATTAGGGATATAGCTTTTAGAAAAGTGGGTACCTAAAGTGGAAGCCAAATGCCCCCCTGCACTGTAGCCAACGACACCGATCTTCTTTGGATCCAGATTCCATTC
>Ga0210409_10008902_pt1 | contig 10184 bp, 10 predicted proteins | sample IncBWH17MmetaG_FD_161649 | JGI IMG/M metagenome (GOLD analysis project Ga0210409, IMG submission 161649) | Forest soil microbial communities from Barre Woods Harvard Forest LTER site, Petersham, Massachusetts, United States - Inc-BW-H-17-M | ecosystem: Environmental > Terrestrial > Soil >...
GATGGCGACAGAGGCGGCTCGGTTCTAAGGAAGACCACTCGACGACCAAAGGCAACTACAAAACCGACTTGACACTGACCGGCCTTCTCATGGAAGGACTTGACTTGAATTAGTTACAACCCATCGCGCTCTGGACCGATGAGTGCATAGGAACTAATTAGACACATGCACTCTTCTGGACAGTCCCAGTTTCCTTTTCCCTTCACTATGCCTTTGGAGCTACTAACCAATGACAGACATACGCAATCTCCTACTCATCGACGAAAACCCCGCTCACGCGGAAGCCTTTCGAGAGGCGCTGCTCAACACCAAGGATGGCCCATTCAAATTTGAATGGGTTCAGACCCTCTCTCAAAGTGTGGAACAACTGCGCGAGAAAACAATATGGGCGGTCTTCGCAAGTCTGTCCCTACCCGACAGCCAGGGTCTCGACACGATCGATAAGCTCCTGGAGGTGGCACCGGGTGTACCGATCCTGGTTATGGGTGGCGCTGCGGACGAAGACCTTTCGACGGAGGCATTGCGGCGCGGAGCGAAGGACTACTTGCTAGACGGTCATATCAGCACGTATTCATTTCTCCGTGCCATACGCAACATGGCAGAGCGAAAGACGGCGGAAGAAGTTTTGTTCATAGAAAAGGAGCGTGCCTCAGTGACGCTCAACTCCATCGGGGATGCCGTACTCAGCACCGACATTCTAGGGAATGTCACTTACCTTAACGTTGTGGCGGAAAAGTTTACCGGTTGGACGTGCGCAGAGGCGATTGGTAGACCTCTCCACGAGGTCTTTCACATCATTGATGGCGTGACTCGAATACCAGCTTCGGATCCGATGGAAGCTGCGATTAAGGAAAACAAGACTGTAAAACTAACCCCCGACTGTATTCTCATACGGCGGGACGGGAGTGAATCTTCTATTGAAGATTCCGCGGCTCCGATCCACGACCGCTCAGGGACGGTTACTGGCGCCGTGGTTGTTTTCCACGATGTGACCGATTCCAGGGCCATGACACAAGAGATGTCCCATTTAGCCCAACACGATATCCTCACCGATCTGCCTAACCGGTTGTTGCTGCAAGATCGAATCAGCCAGGCGATTGTGGCAGCCCGTCGTAATAACACCAAAGTTGCAGTGCTGTTCGTGGATTTGGATGGTTTCAAAGATATCAACGATTCGCTGGGGCATGCTGTTGGCGACAGCGTACTTCAGTCGGTGGCCAAGCGCCTAGTGAGCTGTGTGCGTAGCTCCGACACGGTAAGCCGTCAGGGGGGAGATGAGTTTGTAGTGCTTCTGTCGGAGATCTACCAGCCATCAGAGGCGGGTATTATAGCAAGAAAGATTCTTGCTGCGGTAACTGCATCGCACAGGTTTGAACAACATAATATGCGACTCACGGCAAGCATCGGCCTGAGTACGTATCCAGAAGACGGTCAGGATGCGGAAACCCTGCTGAAAAATGCGGACATGGCCATGTATGAAGGCAAGAAAAGAGGCCACAACAAATACCAGTTCTTTAGACAGGATATGAACGCCCGGACCATCGTGCGCAATTCGATCGAAGCCAACCTTCGCGGCGCGTTAGAGCGCCAGGAATTCGTTTTGCATTATCAGCCAAAGATAAACCTTCAGACGAGAAAGATTACCGGCGCTGAGGCGCTGATTCGCTGGCTGCATCCAGATCGAGGCCTGGTACCACCTTTGCAGTTCATACCTATCGCTGAAGAGTCTGGCCTCATTCTGCCCATCGGCCAATGGGTACTAAGGGAAGCGTGCAGGCAAGCGCAAGACTGGATTGATTCTGGTTTGCATGCGACTCCCGTGGCGGTGAACGTATCTTCGTCGGAGTTCCGGAGCGAGGGCTTTCTCGATAGCCTTCGCGCTATTCTGAGGGATACTCGTTTGGATCCGCGGTATCTGGAGCTTGAACTTACGGAGAGCGTGCTCATGCAGCATGCTGAATCTTCTTCCTCGGTGCTCAGCGCGATTAAATCCATCGGAGTGCGCCTCGCGGTAGATGACTTCGGCACTGGGTATTCCAGTTTGAGCTACTTGAAAAAGTTTCCGATCGATTCCTTGAAGATCGACCAATCCTTCGTACGTGACATCGACACAGACACGGACGACGCCACGATCGTTAGTGCGGTGATCACCATGGCTAAGAGTCTCAGGCAGTGCGTTATCGCCGAAGGCGTGGAAACAGAAGAACAGGTAGCATTCCTTCAAGCACATGGCTGCGACGAGGCACAGGGCTACTGTTTTAGCAAACCTGTCGTTCCTCACGAGTTCGCGCAGCTACTTAAACCAGGCCTAGCGCCATTCGCTACTCACGCTTCCTTCAGCGTCCCTGTGTGATTTCGCCACAGGGTCTCCATTTTTGCTTCGGTACAAAGTAAACGTCGGGGTAATCATCATTGGAGCCATTCCGCAAGTCATAGAAGCACCACACTTTGGTGTTGTCCATCAACAAGTCATTCCCGATCTGGCAGCAGATCAGGCGCGACCGGGATCGATCCGGTGACCCCCTGCTTGCAAATATTGTGCGCACGTAAAATGAACACTGCTTCCATGCTCGTTGTGGAAAGACCGCGAAATGGTTGACGTTGCCCAGATTCTATCTAGGCGGCTGGCTGCCCCAGCCTTACTACTGGTGCGATAAGCATGGCCCCTGGGAAACTGACGGTATTAGTCGCAAGCTTCCAGTCCATTTCGACACGATAAAAGCGCTGAGTGACAAGAGAGGTCAGCACGAATTGCACAAACGTTTGCGAGAGGTTTTCGGCATCGCGAAGGGAACACGGATTACAGAAGAATTTGCTCGCCACTTCTTTGCGAAATTGCGGTAGTTCGTTGCGCCCAATACACCAAAAACGCCCAAAAGCGCCAGACGAGAGTACACGGCCGGTACACGGAACACTGCGCTGCCGATGCTTCCGGCCTGTATGCACCATGGCCAAACGCTAGAACCGGGCCCTGATTTCATGACCTGGAAAATTTGTGATTTTCTAAAGCGTTTTTAGACGGGCGCCCCCCCCTTTTCAACCGCGAAAAAACGGTGAAGCCTGGATTGTTTGCAGATTGAATGGAAAAAACTTTAGGATAAAAGCGCACCAAGAAAGTGGCTATTTTCAGGCCGCTTAAAGGCCTCGCTACAATCCCCCGCCCGCTCCGCGGACGTAGCGGTTTTTCCTCAATTCTCTAAGCCTTTGATCCACAAAGGGTGTGTATTCGAACAGAGCAAATTCAAGAGGCGCAATCAGACTCATAGGGGCCTGATCGTGAACTCCGTGTCAGTGGCCAAATCGCCTTCCAAAATCGTCTAATCGACATCGTGGTTTGGTCCGTAGAAGCCCACAGTCCAATAAGAACTTATCAGGATGTGGGAGTTAATGTGCAACTGGTAGGCGAAGCGGGCACAGCAAAGTCGACAGGGACCGTTGAAGCTACGAACCGAATTGCTTTGCGTCCGGGTGACGGGGAGACCATTCGGCTGGCGGAAAGTCTACAGGCCAGAACGGTTGATTCAGTACGACAAACGCGAGTCCCACCTGCATTGCTTCACGATACGCAACCATGCATTCCACCGTCACTTTGGTCTGTAGGTTGGACAGGACGAGCCTCTGTCCTCTGTTCACCGGTGTTCGAAGGATCACCAAGCCGCCAAAAGCGCTGATCTGATCCGTCTGGGTATCTTCCGTAAACCGTGCTCCTTCGGCGTTATATCCGGAAACCCTCACCTCAATTTGCATAGCCACTCGTTGCGATCTTCTGCGACTCGCCTCTACCCATGTTGTCGCGACAAACGTTGACACCCAACTATCGAGGATTCGAAACCCCTCTCCTTCCATCGACGTAAATGCCAGGGCCAAACCTTCGTTAGGGAAAGCCCGTACAACTCGCGCCTGCGCCCTTACGTGATCGCCGCTCTTCTTCAGTGTTACTGCTAACTCTGTCCCGAAAGACAGTGAGCTGTCGGTCTCTACGAAGCAGCCCCCCCGGCTTAAGTCGCGGAGGCGCGCCTTGACGGGTGTGCCACCTTCGACGCGCAAGATCTCAACTTCGGGGGGTGATGACAATCGGTAACGCGGAGTTGTGCGACGGTCGGAGTTCTTGCGCTGGCGGTCTGGCTTCATGGAATAACCTGATATTTATGCAGCTTAGCTTTCCATTGAAGTTAAGCCGGGCCATTTAGCCATCTGTTAATCCTCGCATCGTAGCACAGATTAAGGTGTGGCGGCGGATCTGAAAGCCAGCCCAACGCCTGCGGTAGCGGCCGTGTATGAATTTGGATTCCAACATCATGGCTTGCCCAACTCCCGATAAAGGCGTTCTCGGAATGTGGCCCACTACACTCACGATGAAAAATTCCACATTCCGATAAGCAATTGACTGGGCTCCGCCCAGACAGGGGCGGGAGAAAGTGGCTCCACGTCTCTCTGAAGAATGAACAACTTAGCGGCCACTTTTTTAGAAGGGGACTTCACAGAACTTGGCGTGGGGTTGGTACAACCCGTCGCGCTTTGGCCGATGAGCAAATACGCACACGAAATGAAGGGCTTGGCCCGTCAGGCAGTGAGGACTAACCGCCGGATTGGATCGCTGCCTTTTTCGGAATCTGAACAACCGATTCGCTTGTTAATTCGAGATCGCTCCGTGTACTTCCGGCTCGCTGGTTCGAGAATTAGCGAACAATGTAGGCAGTTCTCTCCTTTAGGACCTTTGTTACATCGGCGGCGGCACACGAAACGAGCGACCGCAGTTGACCCTGAACAGTCTCCTCGCAGCCTTGAGAAAGCTTCTGCAATATCTTGGTGATCTCACCAATAACTTCGACAGATCCTTCATTCAAGCGGTCGTAGGACTCTACGACCTTTTTCGTGACGTCACTTTCAAACTGTTCGAGCATTCCTAGCGTCTTTTCTTGCACTTCTGCGATGGATTTTTGGGTCGTTTGCTGCAAGAAATTGTCGAATCGCTCGCGGATGGCCTGGGATTTATCTCTGAGTTTCTTTTCGGAGACCGTCAGGTCTTGCAAGGTAACTTGGGCATCTTCGAGCAAGGGCGCAAGCTGCTCCCGAAGGCGGGACAGGAAGCGGTCAGCCGCCTCATTGCGGGAAGCTTCCATATTGCGTTGTAGCCGCTCGATGGCGCTGACCGTTATGCTCTCGACGCGTCGGGTTACTTCTAAGGCCTGAGTCACCATGCACTGTGCGGCGTTCTTCATGTCCTGCTCGATTTTCTTGTTCCAGCGCTCGTAGGTGATTCGAGCAGCTGCCTCATGCGCATCATTAAGTTCTTTCAGTATCCGCCGTGTCAACTCGTCTTTGGAAGGAGAGATCTCACACTCCCATTTTCTTGTTGCCTCGTTCTGCTTCGTGTGAAACTCTCCCATCAGGTTTTCCCGCTCCTTCGCGAAGGCCGCTGTTGCCGTATGGGAGATCATGCTTTCAATCTGCTGGCCGAAACCGGCCATCAGTTGACCATCCGAAAGGGATAGGACCGCAGTCGCATCACTTCTCTCTTGATGGGAAATACGAGCCGATTCTTCATTCAGCGTCGGTGCCACTTGCTGTTCGATCTGTGTTGCCAGTGGTTGTTCTCGCCGAGTGTTTCCCCGCTCGATCGCTTTCGGCACTTGGATGGGAAACCAATCGTCCGGCGGAGATATGATGCCCCAGATATTGCCGGGGGCTACCAGCTCTAGCGCAACTTCAAAACGTAAATCCTTGGTCATCAGTCGCTGGATCCATTTCACTTGTGCTTGACAGGAATAGGTAGCGCGGCCTTCGCTGGACTGCTTCACTTCCAAATACACCATATCGCCCTGAATGACCTCGTACTTCGACCGGTACCGGCAGCCATGGCAATTGACGGTCAGAGTGCAGACGTGCTCCAGATAGGGCGCACGGAACGCGTCCGAACCCTGTATGGCCAGCGGTATGGAACTGTAGATTCGTGTGCTGCGGCGTTTTTGGATGTAGGCAAGCTGACTAGATGACACCGAAACCTCCAAGGGCCAGGCGGAAATCATATGGCAGGACACGACGAGCGTCTAAAGCGAGACAAATTCATGTCGCTTGATGGTTAACAATCTATCCGGATGGTTACTCATCCCGACTCACGTACACTTCTGCACAGTCAACAACTTCACCAATTCCCAATAATTGCATTGAACCAACAAAGGTTCGGACGCCCCACGTCTCGCCTGTCAAATCCAGACGAATGCGGTCACCTTCCCAGGCCGGCCGCATTTGTCTGTCAGGGCCAGACGGGCGGCCTCGGTTCAGAGCTTGGACGTCGTTCGACTCGCACCTGAAATTGTGTGGTCCGCTAGGATCGACAAGGATCATGCTCTGGGGAATAAGCCGATTCCCAATTGCTATCCGGTTGCCCTTTCAGCTTTAATCCATGCCTCAGCAGATAGGGCCTGATAAACGTTATCGGAATGTGGCCCAAGTCACCCGCAGACCACCAGCCGACAGACTCTGCCAGCCGTCCTCCAGACTGAAACTGCCCATCTGACAGCCTCATGGTGAGGCGTTCGGCGTGGGCCTGGAACAGGCGCCACACTGGGCAATTGGCTTTCGGGAGAGGTGTCTAAGAAGCCTTCGACGACACCAGCCGTGTAGTGAATCATCAGGGTTGTGTAAAGACATTTGCCGACAGCAACGTCAATTTCAGCAGCATGCTTATCTGCGAACTGCCTAAGCTCATCACTATATTCATCTGCGAGCAATTCAGGCAAGCGATCGGGTTCCGCAAGCACCTTTGCAAATATCATTCGTAACATTCGTTCCCTAGTTTCCTGATTCACTCTCCGTTGTACTTGATATTTATCAAATGCTCTGATCATTTCTGCAAAACCCAGGCTTGCGACTCTATTCCTGCCTTCTTCCGTCATTTTCAGCATGAGCTTTCTCCTTTCATGCGGATGCTAATAAAATCTGGCGACTCGATTCTGTTCAGTTTTGAACACGGAACCTAGAGCCATCGGGAATGGTTCCTTAAACTCGCCTGTTCCCAGCCGATTAGAGCCACGTTTGCCAGTGTTGTTGACCTGGAACACACCCACGCTTTGCAATTTTCTTCCGTTGAGGTTATGTCATCGTGCGGAGTGCCCCTGGCCAAATCGGCTCGTGGGACACATTCCGATAAGCAACTGACTGGGCTCCGCCCAGACAGGGGCGAAAGAAAGTGGGGATGCGTCTCCCTGAAGAATTGATGACTTAGCGGCCACTTTCTTAGGGGACCAGACTTAACGTATCGCAACGGCCATTCCCCCAAGGGTGGTCGTTTTATTTTGTCCGGCGTTTTCTTTCCAGGATAATGGCAAGCAGTAACATCTGGACCTTATGCCGTTGTGATTCGCGTTCCCGTTTCGTTGCGTTTGTTTTCACGGCAGGTATTTTAGCCAAAGTGAAAATACCGGTCTGTTCAATTGCAGACATCACGTGTCACGGGCTGTTGCTAAAATGGCTTAGATCGATGATAGCCCCTACTGCCGGGACATCGCAGCCACGGGTGAACCATGGATGTCAAACCACCTATGACCTTGTACGAATTCAGACACTTCTGCCAAGTCATTCGCGAGGCGTTGGCCAATGCGGAAGTGAAGACATCGGAAGTGGACATCACACAGCGATACATCGGCAAGAGTTTGATTCTGACCGGGGCGAAGAGACCCCCAGAGCAACAGTAACCGCCTTATATCCCCTTGCATCGCGGTAACCCTCTGCCATAAGCCTGCCACAGCCCTGCCCTGACGTGAGCGTGGCAACGTTTTACGGTGTGCCGTGGGCATATCAGGGGATCGGAACCTGGTGCCCTTGGCTGCCAGATGGCCGCGCCGGCCCTTGACAAACCCGCAAAAAGCCACATTCCGATTTATCGGGACTTTGCCCCAGTTTCCGCGCCATGGCAGCTTATGCTCGTCTTGATTCCACTTTGAGGTACGCAAGTATTTCTTCTCTTCGGTTCAAGTATTCCTCAATGGCTTGGACTTCGGCAACAGACTGCTTTCGCAACTCATCGTAGTTTTCAAGAGAAACAGCGGCTTCCGACCGCGCCAAAAGGTTGCTCAACTTTGCTGCTTCATTTGAAAACATGCTGAACGCCTCGGACAAATCGGAAATTAAATCGGCTAAATAATTCTCTGTCGCTACTGGACTCATACCAGCCCTCCAAATTGTTTTATCAAACGACGAAAGACTCCCTTAATTAGAAAGTGGGATGATCGAACCCCTAACGAGCACGTTACTAGTTTTCGTTTATGTCGTAAGTGGCCGCGAACACAAATCCGTAGCTCGGTTGGTGGAAGCCTGTTTGGAAGAGAAAAATAGGGACACGATAGGCTTTCTTCAATTCGCTTCCACATCCGCAGAGTGGGTTCGGTGTCGCGCAAGAGGACTTCTTTAGAACGATATACTCTGCACCACAGCTATCGTCCGTGCATATTAGATGGACCTGCTCACTGTGAGTCATTTGGTTTCTCTCCGATTAGATATTCAGTGGGTTTTATAGATTTCTCGTAAAACCGCTAGCAGTTTCTAGCCACAGGCAGAATTAGGGCTGTCCAAAACAGAACATAGGACAGCCGTGTGTCGGTTTGATTAACCAGGCGTAGTCACAAGAAGAATCGAAAGGTGGGCTGCCGCATTGCCCAACCATTCCGGATAGGCCCCGAGAAACGCAATTATCTGAATGTGGGAATCCGCCGAAAAGCCACGTTCCGATAAGACGGGTGTTATCAGTAACTGGGATTTTCGGCAGGAATATCAGTTTTCGTTGTTACGTCCATCATGAGGTTTGGAGTCTTAAAAGCACCGGGAGACGGGTAATGACTCGTTAAAGAAGCAAGCGTCGGGACTCCTGTTTCTGTATGGTTTCGTGCGAAGTAATCCTCGTCATGAAGCTGTCGGTAGATGCGTCCGGCAATCCCCGCGGCCATGGGCCCCTGAACAAGATGTCTCTGTCCGCGCATCAGGATGACCAGAACAATCTTTGGATTCACCTGGTCCGCGAATGACACAAACCATCCAATGCGCGTGCGTTGATCCGAACACGAGCCGGTCTTCCCGGACGCTTGTTCATCATCAGAAATGTAACTGCGCCGTGCCGTGCCATGGAGCACAGCAGCTAACATGCCTTCACGAACGTCACCGAGTTGGGAGTCGATCTCAAACGTGCGCTTGATCCGCGGCTCAAAATTTTCCTTTGCCTCGGCAGTTCGGGGATATTGGAGATAGTATAGCGTGCCGCCATTGGCGATCGTTGATGCCATCGCGCCGAGCTGCAGCGGGGTCATCTGGATCCCTTCACCGAAACTCGACATCCGAGCAACTCCTCCTCGTTTAGGAGGCTCGTTTGGCACTGTGCCAGGCTGTTCCTCGGGAATTTCATAGCCGGAAAGCTCGCCAAGTCCAAGCATTCTGGCGTAGCTCGCCACAGTGTCAAATCCCATGCGTCTACCGAGCTCCTCGAAATACGCGTTGTTAGAATGGGCGATCGCTTCGGTCAGGCTCAAATACTTGCGCCGCGAAACGCGGATCACAGTGTCACGTGTAACAACGCCTTCATTCAACGCGGCCAGTGCGATTACGGGTTTGATTGTCGAGCAAGGGATGAAACCAGCTGAAAAGGCAAGCTTCTGATTAACAATTGACAAGATGCGCCCGTTCGAAGGATCGATCGCAACTACCGATCCATTGTAGCGCCCGAGGGCCGTGACGGCCGCCTGTCGCACGATCGGGTCATCGTCAGCAGTGATGTCGCCCAGGGCTGAGTCAGCGAACGTCGGTACCCCATAGCGGGATTCGACAGGGTGCTTGTGCTTGATATGGGTTATCGGCGGCGCAGCAGCGGCTGTCGCCACCTGGCTCATCGCAAACAAAGGGGATAACAACACAAAGATTAATCCACGCCTGATCTTATGTTTTTGATCCATGTTTTAAGCTCGATTTCAAATTGCAACCGTCAGAATTCTTTCCCTAGATCCGCACTGTTCTATGCGTTGCTACCGTTCGCGTGTAACCGTTCAGCGGATGATTGCGACGTTTCTCACGTATTCATAGATTAGGTGGGCGCGGGAAAAAATTAGACTGGTCGTTGGTGCAAGATGAGTACAGGAGACTGGGACTGAACCGCGTGGTTATTTTGTGTTTGGGATGATGCGAATGCGGCCCCTAAG
>Ga0210409_10008903_pt1 | contig 10184 bp, 4 predicted proteins | sample IncBWH17MmetaG_FD_161649 | JGI IMG/M metagenome (GOLD analysis project Ga0210409, IMG submission 161649) | Forest soil microbial communities from Barre Woods Harvard Forest LTER site, Petersham, Massachusetts, United States - Inc-BW-H-17-M | ecosystem: Environmental > Terrestrial > Soil >...
CGCACCCTGCGGCGCCTGTACCGCGATGATGATATAGCCCTGATCGTCCTCAGGAATAAACGCGCGCGGAACTTTGTTGTAAATCCAGTAGGTCAATCCCAGCGCCGCGAAAAAGACGAGAACCGCTGCCCATCTCCAGCCAAGAACGTGCCGCACTGCGCTGCGGTACAAGTTCGTTCCGCCAGTCACCAACCGATTGAAGGCCTTAAAAAATCTGCCTTCCGCGCGTTCGCGATGCCTCCCCAGCAAAATCGCCGAAAGCGCGGGTGTCAAAGTAAGCGCGTTAAATGCCGAAATCGAAACTGAAAACGCAATCGTCAAAGCGAATTGCCGGAACAGGATTCCCGTGGTTCCTGGAAACAATGCGACGGGCACAAAAACCGCCACCAACACGAGCGAAGTAGCGATCACCGCCCCCGCCACTTCCTTCATCGCCACGGACGCCGCGTTGTGCGGCTCCGTGATGCCCTCCATGATGTGCCGCTCGACGTTCTCAATCACCACAATCGCGTCGTCCACCACCAATCCGGTGGCCAGCGTAATTCCGAAAAGCGTCAGCGTATTAATCGAAAAACCCAGCAACTTGATGAAAACGAACGTCCCGACCAGCGAAACGGGGATCGTCACCGCGGGGATTAGCGTGCTGCGCCAGTCCTGCAAAAACAAATAAATCACTGCGATCACCAGCACGATGGCTTCCACAAGTGTGATCAGCACGTCCTGGATCGATTCGCCAATCACCGTCGTGGAATCAAACGCCACGGCATACTTCAATCCCGGCGGAAAACTCTTCGAAAGCCGCAGTAACTCCGCCTTCGCGTTTCGGTCCACATCCAGCGCATTTGCGCCGGGAAGCTGTGTTACGCCGAACCCGATAGCGTCGTGTCCGTTGAATCGCACTACGACATCATAATTTTCAGCGCCCAGCTCCGCGCGGCCCACGTCCTTTAACCGAACCAGCGTGCCACCGGTTCCGGTCTTCAAAACAATATTCTCGAACTCCGCCGCGCTTGTCAGCCGCCCCACCGCCCTTACGCTAATCTGAAACGCTTGCTCCCCATCATTAGGGGGCTGCCCGATTTGTCCGGCCGCGACTTGTACGTTTTGCTCTTGCAGTGCGCTGATCACGTTTGTCGCCGTCAACCCGCGCTCCGCCATCCGCGCTGGATCGAGCCACACGCGCATCGCGTACTTGCGCTCCCCAAAGATGAACGCATCGTTCACGCCCGGCACGCGCTTCAGCGCGTCTCTTACATACACATCGATGTAATTGCTCAGGAAAAGACTGCTATATTCCCCGTGTTCTGAATAGACTCCTGCGCCAAACACAAATCCGCTGGCTTGCTTCGTGACAATGACGCCGGTATTTTTCACTTCGTTGGGCAGCCGTCCCAGCGCCTGGCTGACTCGGTTCTGCACGTCCACCGAAGCCAAATCCACGTCGCGGGTCACGTCGAACGTCACCGTAATCGTGCTCACGCCGCTATTGCTGCTCGTTGACGTGATGTACTTCATGCTTGGGACGCCGTTGATTGCTTGCTCCAGGGGAATCGTCACCGCTGATTCCACCGTCTGTGCGTTCGCACCGATATACACGCTGCTAACCACGACCTGTGGAGGAGCCAGATTCGGAAATTGCGCAATCGGCAAGGAGGGAATCGAGATCGCGCCGGCCAGAATAATCATCAGCGCGCAAACAGTCGCAAACACCGGCCGCCGTATGAAGAAATCAACGAACAAGGCCGGGTTCCGCCTTTATTTGGATTGGGAGGGTGCCGCTCATTAGGTTGACGGCGTCTAGCGCGTCGCGCCGTTCTTGCCGTCACCCGGCTTCGCGTTTGTCTGAATCTGCTCCAGAACGGGAGCGCCATCCTGCAGGAATTGCGTTCCGGAAAGAATGACATGGTCGCCGGCCTTCAGCCCGTCCAGTACCGTGTAGTTGTCGCCGGTCGTGTCGCCCAGTTTCAGAAGCTTCTGGCGCGCCACCGTTCCTTTTCCTTCGTTCACCGCGACAAATACAAATGCCTGTCCGTTAATCCTCAGCACCGCCAGCACTGGCACAACCGGCCCATCGTGCGAGCCCCACGTCACTTGCGCCCGCATCTGTTGCGAAATGCGCAGCTTGTCTCGCGGATTTTCGACCGCCGCCTTCGCCAGCACCGTTTGCGTGTCAGTCTCCACTTGCGGCGAAACAAATGTAATGTGCGTGTCCGATACCGTTTCGCCCGTTTCGCCCAGCAATCGCACCGGCAATCCCAGCCTTAAGTCCTTGGCGCGGTCCGCCGGAACATAGATGTATGCTTCGAGTGCTCCCGGCAGGTCCACCGTCGTCAAGAGCGTCGTAACCGTCACGCGATCGCCCACATGTACCGGAATATCGCCCACGATGCCGTCCGCCGGCGCGCTTACCTTGTAATAATGCAGTTCCACTTTTTGCTGTTCCACTTGGTCCGACAGCGCCTTCACCTGCGCCGCCACGGCGTCGTAATTGGACTGTGCCGTGTCGAAATCCTGCTTGCTGATTACTTGCGCCGCGTACAGTTTTTGCGCCCGCTCCAGCGAAATCTTCGCCAGCCGCAGATTGGCCTCCTGCGCCGCGAGCGTCGCCGTCTGGCTATTTAGCGTGGCTTCCTGCTTCAGTGGATCGATCTGCAGCAGCGGCGTCCCGGCATTGACTTGGTCGCCGGACTTCACAAATATCTTGGTAATTTGTCCTTCCACCTGCGGATTAATCACCGCCGATTGCCGCGATTTCAGCACCGACAAATACTCAGTCGTGTCCGGGATGCGCACCGACTGCGCCACCTGCACTTGTACTGGCATGGCAGGCGGCCCGCCCGTTCCAGGGCCCCCCGCCGAGGTCTTCTGCCCGCACCCAGTTACCATCAGCGGAGCTACCGCAAGCAGGAGCAGTGCAGATTTCCGCCACGTATTCGTCCTCTTAGGTGAAACTGGCATGGTCGACCGCGTCTCCCCGGGGCGCAACCACGAATTTTACGACACCTTCCCGCGTCTACCAAGGCGCAAAACAGAGCGTGCCAGTTAGACGCCCACAAAACAGGACGGTTACATTAGAGGAGGGAGTTCTTAGTAAAAATCGCTCGGATCAATCCGCTTGCCCGAAAGGCCCAGTTGTAGCACTTCGATCTGATTGGGCCGGTCAAATACCTTACCAGGGAAGAATTTCTTCGTTATCACCCGCACGCCGCCAAATGCGATTCCCAAAACCACCGCCGCTACCATGAAAATGCCAGTCCCAATAAAAATCTTCACCATGATGCTCGTAATCGGCGGGTCGGTTGCCGTCTGGCTCGCTTCATTCCACGTAACCTGTGTTTCGTAGTCAACCGTTTCCCGCAAGTTCTTCGCGTACTCCAGCGAACTCGGCGCCAGCACCAGCGAAAGCAGCGAGCCCTTCCGCTCGATCAGCGTTCCCGCTTCCTTGGCACCCGCGGGAAGCACTTCCTCCAAATGATGAATATGTTGCTCCGCCAGCTGTGGTGTGGGGTATTCGATCAGCAACAAAACTCCGCCGTCCTGGCCCCTGCTGGTATACCGCGCCAGCATTGTCTCCGCACCGGAATTAAACCCAACGGCGTCCGTTAGCACAGCAAAGTCGTTCCTGCCAAGGGTCTCAAGCGCCGCGCGAAACGCGTCCGGGCCAAGTGCGTACCGCTCCGTTCCAAGCGCGCGGCCCGTTCCCGGCAGATACGTTCGAATTGGCGGTAGCGGCCCCTTTTCGCTGCCCGATTCGACAGCCTTTACAAGCGCGCTCAAGTCTTCTTTGGATACGTTTGGCGTGGATGACACAACCAGACTGCCTTGCAAAACAAGCACGCCATTCTTGTCGAAAGCGGATACCTGCCCCAGATTTGTCGGCACCATTCCGGCTGCCAACCGGCTGGTATAAACCTCAAATGCGCTGCTGGGATCGTGATACCGCCCAACCCAAATACCAATGACGCGGTCGCCTGCTTTGTACTGGCACACACGGAATTCCCGCTCGCCCGCTTCTTTTGCGAAACCAAATCCCATGGGCTTGGCAGAGCAGCTCGTTTGGTGCCAGTTGCGAAACTGCTTCGGCAGGGAGAGTTCCTGGGCAGAGAGCGGCCAGGCGCTGATCAGCGCAATACCGCAAACGAGTAGTGACAGTCGACGCATCCCTTGCTATCGCTTAGACACCACCAGATTACCGTTGGTTCCTGGATTGTTCAACTGCAGTCGCCATGGCAGGCCGGCTCGAGCCGCTCTTGCCGGGCATGTTCAGCGTCATGCTGTTCAGGCTCTGTAGATAGCTGGCCACGCCCTGGTAAAGCCCTTCCGCCACACGCTGCCGGTATTCCGGCTGCTTCAACAGTTTCTCGTCGGCGGGATTGCTGAGGAAGGAAATCTCCGTAAGGATCGAAGGCATGTCCGCGCCAATCAACACCACAAACGGCGCCTTGCGCACGCCGCGGTTCTTCACCGTCTTACTGGCTTTCTGCATGCGCTTCGCCAGCGAATCCTGAATATCTTCCGCGAACTCTTTCGACTCGTCGATCTTCTCGTTTCGCGCAATCTTCTTCACCAAATCCTCAAGGTCATGCACACCCTGCTCGGAAGACGCATTCTCTCTCGCGGCAACTTCCATCGCTTCCGCAGACCCTTTCAAGTTCAAGTAGTAAGTCTCCACTCCCCGCGCCGCATGGTCTTGGCTGGAATTCGCATGAATGGAAATAAAAAGATCCGCCCTGGCCTGATTCGCGATACTGGTGCGCTCTTCCAGCGGAATAAACGTATCGTCCGACCGCGTATACACAATGTCCGCCCCCGGCAAGCGCTGCTGGATAATCTTGCCCAGCCGCAACGCCACGTCGAGGCACAAATCCTTCTCCATCAATCCGGTCGGCCCGATCGTTCCCGTATCGTGCCCGCCATGCCCCGCATCGATCACAATGCGCCCAATCTTCAATCCTAGCGCCCGCGTCAAAGTAGACTGCCCGTCCCGCGTCGGCTGCGGCGCGCTACTCGGCCGAATCAAATCCGGCTTCGCATTCGTATTCGCAACCAACGGACCGAGCTGCTTCCCACGAGAATCCTTCCCGCCGAGCCCGGTGCTCCTCGTCATTGCATTCGACGTTGAAACGCCGGGATCCGCGCCTGAATTTTTTTCCGAAACGCTTCTGACGTTCCCGGAATCGTCTGCTGCACCCGTGGCATCCCCCGTCAAATCATCCGCGCCAGTTTGCGGCTTTGCGGTTCTCGATTTTGCCGTTCGAACCGCCCCGTTATTGCGTACTGTCGAATACAAGAAAATCACGAGTTGCGGCGGATTACTCAGCAGCGACGCCGCGTAATCCTTCACTCCATTCACGTCCAGCACGACGCGCACCACGCCCGCCTGGTTCTGCGCCACGCGCACCGCGGTCAACAGATTTCCAGTCACCTGTACATTCCCTCGTGCCACTTCCGGCGTGAGCCGCGCCGAATGCAAATCAAAAAATATCCTGTCCGGATTGGCGATGCGCGCCGAGCTATATTGCACGGTGTCTTCCAGATCGATAGTTATTCGCGTCGCGTCGGCATTTGCGTTCGCGGTGATTCTCCGAATGCGCGGAGCACCCGCGGAACCGCTCCGCCTGGTTGCTTCAACTCCTCCGCGAACCGGTCCAGGCACTTCGGCCTCTGCGGGCGCAGCAGCCGCAGAGGATGCGGCGGCCGGAGCGTCTAGCACGGCGTCCGGCGCATCGGTGTGCTGCAGCAAAGCCAATTCCGCCAGTGCCTCCTGCGCCTCGCGTTTCCGCGGCGAATGCGGATACTTCTTTAGGAAATCTTCATAAGTCTTCGAAGCCAGCGCGCTGTCGCCTAGTTGATCTCTCTCGAGCTTCCCCATGCGCAGCACTGCATCCTGGCTGTACTTGCTCCCGGGATATTCATGCACGAGGAATTGATAGGAATCCACCGCCGACTGGTAGTAGCTCCGTCCGAACCGATCGCCCATCTCGGTGTACAGTTCGGCAACCGACAGCAGGGAATCGGCCACTTCCGCAGCCCGCGGCGTAATCAGATAAACGCGCCGGTAGCTCGCCACAACCTGCTTGTACTCAGCCAAGGTGCGCTTCTCTCGAGGCTTGCCATTCAAAATCGCGCGCTGCTCTTCGGCACGCGCAAACTGCGCACCGGCAGCCTCGCGCTTCATCGCGCCGCTTGTCGAAGTGTCGGGTCCGCCAGGCTTCGCGAAGCTCGCGCGTGGATTTCCACACACCACAGCCACTGCAATCCCCAGTGCTACAAAAACTGGCGAAAGCCGGGCGAATCTCCTGTGCAAAATTTTCTGGTCTCCCAACATGCGCCCTACACTCTTAGAGACGACTTATTGTAATGGAAAAACCGCAGCCCCAAGCAGGCTTTCGCGTCTTAGGATCGCTAAGCGATTACTCTGACCACCTTCCGCCGCGCGGTAGGTTCAGTCACTCGCCAATCAATCGTTCTTGAAGATGATGCGTCCCGTAGGATCGACTTCTCTGTGGATGGCGCGGGAGTTCGAAAACGCGCTCTCAAGACGACCCGATCCAGGCCGGAAATACGCATCCTGTACCTTTTGCACGTAGTTCCGAGTCTCTCGGAACGCAGGGATGCCGTGAGCCCGATCAACAGCCCCCTCACCCGCATTGTATGCCGCCAAGGCCAACTCCAAGTTGCCATTGTATCGTTCCAGCAGCCCCTTGAGGTGTCGAACCCCGGCGTCGATGTTCTGTTGCGGATTGAACACGTCGTTTGCACCGTACCGTTGTGCCGTCGTTGGAATCAACTGCATCAAGCCGCCTGCTCCCTTGCGGGAATATGCCGCCGGATTCCAGTTTGATTCCGTCTCTATCACTGCGCGGACCAATGCGGGGTCCACGTTGTGCCGCTCCGCTGCTTCCTTCACGAGCTTTTCCGCGCCGTCCCGGTCGATACTCATGGCCGGACGGCTGGTGCCCATAAAGGTAGATTCCGCGGGGAGGTAGATGGTTTTGCGGGCCTTGGCGGCTGCCAGCCTGACTGCCGGCGGATCGACATTCACGAACAACTCCCGCCCCGTCGGATCAACCGTCCTGGCAATCTGGGCGTGCGCTCGAGGCGCGAACGAACCCGAGCACAAAGCGAATGCTCCCAGATAGATACATACCGTTAGAGTCGTGCGTTTCGTCATCTTGCCTCAGGAACGTCCCTTGGGGAAAGCCGTGCAACGGTAATGCCACTTCGTTAACGGCGATAGTTCACGGTCGTATGATAGTCGTGTTCGGGGCAGCCCTACCGTTTCGCACAACCATGCGAAGACGGATCGAGGCTGTCTCGTCTTGCTAGTTTAAGAGCTGTGCCTGACAGGGGAGCATTGCCGAACGTCTTCGCGCTCCGAACCCACAGGCGCGATTGTCTCCCGCCGGACACGCTTCTGGCGCTGGACGACATCATAGCAACGGTTCCAGGAGGGCGGGGATGGTACTCAGGGCACTTTTTAGGGCCGATGTGTCTTTTCCGCCAGCCTCCGCCAAATCCGGCCTTCCGCCCCCGGAGCCGCCCACCATTTTGGCCAGTGCCTGTATCAGCTTGCCGGCATGGACTTTAGCGGTCAGGTCCTTGGTCACCCCGGCGATCAGGGCCACTTTTCCGTCGTCGACGGTTCCCAAGGCCACTACCCCAGACGCAAGTTTTTGTCTGAGAGAGTCCACCAATTGCCTAAGACTTTCCTTGTCTGCACCCAGAACCTCTGCGGCAACCAGCTTCACCCCTTTGATGATCTGGACTTTGGCCGCCAGCTCGTCCACCTGGCCCAGTGCTCCTTGGCGCTTCTGGCTTTCCAGCGTTTTCTCTAACTGCTTGACCGTATTGGACATCTTCTCGACCGTCGCTAAAATTAAGTCTTCGCTTGTATTTAACCGAGTGGTTAAATACGAAAGGATCTCGGCCTGTTTTTCATAGTGCTCCAAGGCCCCAATTCCGGTGACGGCTTCAATTCGCCGCACTCCTGCCGCCACCGAGCCCTCACTGACGATCTTGAGGACGCCCAAGTCGCCGATGCGCTGGACATGCGTGCCTCCGCATAGTTCCTTGGAGTAGAAGCCCCTGGGCGACCGTTCGTCGGGAAGCGTAACCACGCGGACGTTGGCCTCGGGGTATTTGTCGCCAAAGAACGCCAGCGCCCCTGAGGCCAGAGCGTTGTCCAGCGACGTAATCTCGGTTTCCACTCCGGTGTTGTGCCGGATCTCGTCGTTCACTTGCTGCTCGATGTCCTTCAACTCCTCGGCATCCACATGTGCAAAATGAGAAAAGTCAAAGCGCAGCCGCTCCGGGGCGTTCAGCGAGCCCGCTTGCTTCACGTGTGTTCCCAATATGTTCCGCAAGGCCGCATGGACTAGGTGAGTCCCCGAATGGTTCCGAATGATCCGCGCCCGCCGCTCCGCGTCCGCCACCACCGCTACGCGGTCTCCCACCTGCAAAGTTTCCTTCGCTACAACTCGGTGAGCCACCAGCCCCGCCACGGGATAATAGGCGCCGGTTACTTCGGCCAGCAGTTGCGACTCCGAGTTGTCGTAGAACGCCCCGGTGTCCGCCATCTGCCCGCCTGATTCGGCGTAAATCACGGTGCGGTCGAGCACCACCTCTCCCGATTCGCCGGCCTTCAACTCGCTGACCGGCCCCGATCTCGCCGCAGTTCCGGCGCTCGTCGCGCCGGTGGCGATGATCGCCTCAATCCGGCAATCCTTCGTGCTCGTCCCATGATAGAAATCCTTCTCGGTCTTAAACGTCTCCGCAATCTTCGCGTAAGCCGGACTCGCTACTTCCTTGCCCACGCCTCCTTTCCACGACGCCCTCGCCCGCGTCTTTTGTTCTTCCATCGCTTGGTTAAACTCAGCCTCGTCAGACGAAGTAAATGGCACTCCAAGGTCTCGTGCTGCGTCGCGGATAAAATCGAGCGGCAGCCCGAACGTGTCATACAACCTGAACGCTTCAGCGCCAAGCGATGGCAAAGTTTGCTGAGGGACAGCGGCAACGGGGCCGGCCTCGATCGTTGTCCGGAATTTGACCAACAAGTCGTCCAGTTTGCCCAGTCCCAAATCGAGCGTGCGCGCAAAGCGAAGCTCCTCTTCACGTACCACCCTTGCTACCTGCTTTTCCGAGTCGCTCAGTTCCGGATAGGCTTCCTTCATCAGGCTGGTCACGGCGTGAACCATGTCGTGCAGGAACGGTTCCTTGGCACCCAACCCTCTCCCGTGCCGGATGGCGCGGCGCATGATCTTGCGAAGAACGTACCCCCGACCTTCGTTGGACGGAACGACGCCGTCGGTAATCAGAAAGGTCGTCGCGCGAGCGTGATCCGCAATAACACGCAGGGAAGCCGCGCCGCCTCGATCTTCTCGGAGTTTTTCTTCGCGCTGGAAATCGGCACCACAGAGTTCGGCGGCCCGCTTAAGAAGAGGAACAAATAGATCCGTGTCGTAGTTGGAGACGACCCCTTGGAGCACGGCGGCAACGCGTTCTAGGCCCATGCCGGTGTCGATCGAGGGCTTCGGGAGCGGCGTCAGGGTGCCGCTGGCGTCGCGGTTGAATTGCATGAAGACGAGGTTCCAGATTTCGACATAGCGGCCGCAGTCGCAGGGAAATTTGCAGTCGGGGTGGCCTTCTTCGGAGGCCGCGGGGTCCATGTCGTAGAAAATTTCGCTGCAGGGGCCGCACGGGCCGGTGTCGCCCATGGCCCAGAAATTGTCTTTCAGACCAGGGACCGGAACTATTCGTTCCGCCGGAACGTTTTGCTGCAGCCAAATGTTCCGCGCCTCTTCATCGACGCCCAGCTTTGTGCCAGGGGCTACTTCTGCGCCCCCGAAGACCGTTACGTACAGCTTGTCTCTTGCAATTCCAAACCATTCCGGCGAAGTGATCAGCTCCCACGCATAGGGAATCGCCTTCTCCTTGAAATAATCGCCGAAGGAAAAATTGCCTAGCATCTCGAAGAAGGTTTGATGGCGCTTGGTGAAGCCAACATTTTCCAGGTCGTTATGTTTGCCGCCGGCGCGCACACATTTTTGTGCTGTGGCGGCTTTGTTGTAGTCGCGCTTCTCGAGGCCCAGGAAGACGTCTTTGAACTGGTTCATGCCTGCATTGGTGAATAGCAAGGTCGCGTCGCCGTGCGGTACTAGCGACGAGCTGCGCACGCGACGGTG
>Ga0210409_10008904_pt1 | contig 10184 bp, 7 predicted proteins | sample IncBWH17MmetaG_FD_161649 | JGI IMG/M metagenome (GOLD analysis project Ga0210409, IMG submission 161649) | Forest soil microbial communities from Barre Woods Harvard Forest LTER site, Petersham, Massachusetts, United States - Inc-BW-H-17-M | ecosystem: Environmental > Terrestrial > Soil >...
AGAGAGTCCTCAGCGCCAACCACGCTCCTCATCTGTTCGAAAAAGACTCAACCCAAACAGAAGAGTGCCCGAGTGTCAACCTTGTCTTGGGATTTCACAGTAAAGGGTAAGTCCGAACGCACACTGACCTTTCTTCCTCGTTCGATGCCCGCTCGCGCTCCGGAATTTCCGTCTCCGGCGGCTCTGGCATTTGTGCAAAAAAGACAGCTACGATTCCGATCGCCGCCAAGACGGAATTGATCCCGAATGCAATCTTATAGCTGTGGTACAGGTCGAACAGCTTCCCACCCAGGTACCCTGCCGGGGAGCAAAAAAGTGCTGCGCGCATTAGCATCGTTCCATTTACCTTTGGGAAAGCCGCTGCACCGTAGTAGTGACCCGTCACTGTGTTCAGGCAAATGAACGTCCAGCCGAACCCCGTTCCGTAGAGAATCGCAGCACTGTAAGCGACCCACAGCGCTTCCGGCGAAACTCGAATCGCCAGGAAGGAACCAAGGAAATAACAGCAGAATCCCAACATGAACGCGTAGCGGCCTTCCATCCCGTCCATTAACCAGCCGCCAATCAAGCGGCCGAACACGGCTCCCAGTGTGAAGAGTCCCATTGCGAATGCCGCGTCCGCGGGGCGAATCCCTACTCCCTTCAAGTGCAGCAACCAGTGTGCGGTAAAGAAAAAGAACGGGAATTGGCATGCGACTGCGCCGACAAGAATCATCCAGTAGGCCCGTGTTCGGTACGCTTGCTCAGGCTGCCACGGGAATTTCGTCACCCGGGCAGCGGCAGCCGTTGATTTCACCGATGGCGCCCTGCCCGGCCCGCCGTCGACCACCTGACCCAGGTCTTCGGGGCGTTCCTTCACAAACAGAAACGCCACAATCGCGGATAACACGGAAATCCCCGCCACAATTGCCCAGGCTTGTCGCCAATTGCCACCATTCGCGGTCAGGATGCGATTGATCATCGGCGCCACCATAAAGCCGGCAAATCCCGACGCCGATAGTGTCACCGCCATGGTCCTTCCACGGTATCGGCTGAACCATCGCGTGATCGCTGTGGCGGCAGGAATAATTGTGCCAAAACTAATTCCCGTGGCGGTCAGCACTCCGAACCCCAGCCAATAGTGCCAAGGCTTGGAAGTGGCGAAGGAGAGCCACAGCGCCCCAGCAAGAATCAACGCCGAGCCGATGCCAAATGTCTTGCGAATGCCCCAGCGCACGATGGATGCTCCAACAAGGATGGACGGAATGCCCACAAAGAGATTCAGGAGCGTAAATCCCAGGCCGAACGCGCTGCGGCTCATGGGAATTTCCTTCAGCATGTAGGTGTTGATGACCGCGCCGCCGTAAAGCGGGAATCCCATATTGAGGAAATCCAGAAGCCAGAGAATGAAGACGAGTTTCCAGCCGTAAAAGCTGCGTTCCGATGTCATATCCGTTTGTTCCGTGGCCCCATCCGAGCGTGCCGCTCAAGTGTTGATGCAGACGGCAAAGAGATTGGAGGATATCAGTTTCTGGAGAAATCAGAAAAAGTGTCAGCTCGTTCTGAATGGAAACGTTACGTTTGGTTGGCAGAGACGAGGAGCGGGCTTCGGCTGATGCTTTCTCGAGAATTGGCGGCGGTCCAAACTTCGCCATGGCGTGGCGTCGGCTGGTACAGGCGGCGGCAGAGAATTGCGCTGCGGCTTGAAAACCCGAATTGACTATCGGAAGGAATAACGAGTGAAGCTTTCGCGCTCTGCCCGCACATCCTCTCCGCGCAACTCGCGCAGAGCATAAGTCACAAATTCCGCTGTGACTCTCTTACGCCAGGTCATGTCGAAATCCGTGTTGTCCAGAGGCTTGGCGATTCGAGCCGCGAGAGCGGCGGCTTCTCCGATGGACTGCTGATTCAAGGTGCGGCCTCGGAGGGATTTTACCGCGTCCGTTGCGGCGAGCGGACGGCAGGCTGCCGAGCCCACGACAATACGGGCGTCCTCAACCACGGTCTCCTTGGAGAGCCGCACCGCGGCGGCAACGGATAGCACCGGAAAGTCAAAGGAGCCCCGACGCCGCAGTTTCCAGTAGCTGCTCTTCCATCCGCGCAATGAATCGAGCACCACCTCCGTTAGAATTTCATCCGGGCGGCGCTTGATGTAATCAATCCCATCGTTGTTGTAGAGGTCAGATAGAAGAACCTCTCGTTCGCCCGACCTGGACACCAGCCGGACTCGTGCGCCAAGCGCCATCAGCGCCGGTCCCGTGTCCGTTGAGGAAACCGCCATGCACTTCGAGCTTCCCGGCGCGACCCAGCAGGTGGTGCCGTCTTTTTTCAGGCAGAAATTGATGGACTTTCGCCACTCGTAGCTTTGATCGTAGTAATTGCAGCGCGTATCCAAGCAGATGTTTCCGCCGAGTGTAGCCATATTCCGGATTTGCGGAGTTGCCACGAGAGAAGCGGCTTGCGCCAGTGCTGTCAGCCCATTTCGAAAGCGCGGGTCGGCGGCGATATCGGAGAGCGTGAGGCAAGCCCCGAGACGCGAACCGGAATCGCTCAATTTGACGCGGTTCAAGCTCTCAATGTAACGCAGGCTCATCAACGTCCGCGGAACTTGTTGGCGCCGTTTCATATTGGGGAGCAAATCCGTCCCGCCGGCGAGCGGCATGGCATCGGTCCGTTCACCGTCCAGAATGCGCGCGGCTTCTTCGAGCGTGCGCGGTGCGCGAAAATCAAAAAGGGGCAAACGCATCATGGGGCGAGGACCTTGTCTTTCTCACGGCGATGTTTTTCACGACGAGGAACATCGTTCACGGCGTTGCCATCACCACCTTCCCATGGTGGAGGAATGCGGAGAGACTCAGGCCAATTAATACTCGGGAAATGATCCGGTCCGAAACGCGGTTCTCGTCCCGCTCTCTTTTCTGCAAGCGCCTTCATTATCTTTTCCGGGGTGACTGGAATTTCATCGATCCTCACTCCGACAGCGTCGTACACGGCGTTGGCGACCGCGGGCATGATCGGCAGGAGCGGGCCCTGACCGACTTCCTTCGCTCCAAACGGGCCGCGCGGATCCGGCTCCTCAATCAACTCGGTGATTACCTCGGGCATGTCGAGGGACGTTGGGCTCTTGTATTCGAGGATGGAAGGGAACTTGTGCACAAGGGCATGGGAAAGCTTCTTCGGCAGGCGGCGGAATTCCTGCTCTTCCATCAGAGCCTCGCCGAGACCCATATAGACGCTGCCTTCTATCTGGCCGCGAACGAGAGTCGGATTCAGCGCGCGGCCGATGTCATGCGCAATCCAAATCCTTGGGACGGTGACCCAACCAGTGACCTGGTTCACTTCGACTTCGACGACGGCAGCCGAATAGGAGTAGGTAGGCGAGGGGCCTACTCCGCCGCCCTTGTATAGGGCGGGAGACTTGGGCGGCGTATAGGAACCCACCGTGCCGATCGTCCCAAAGCAAGCTTCGGCGAGGCAGACGGCTTCCTGGAATGTGAGCCCCTTTTCCGGCGCAGCGGAATCAAATACGCGCCTGCCCGCAAATCGCAGGCGCTCTATTGGCACTTCGAGTTTTTCCGCAACGGCCTCGGCAATGATTGCTTTTCCGCGTTCCGCGGCTTGCAATGCCGCGTTTCCTGCCATCAGTGTGACGCGGCTCGAATAAGAGCCAAGATCCACGGGACCGAGATCGGTGTCACCGGTAAACAGCCGAATGTCGAACGTGTCAATGCCCAGAACCTCCGCAACAATTCCGGCGAGAACATCATCTGAACCCTGTCCGATTTCCGTTGCGCCGCAGAAAATGCTGACGCCTCCGCCGCGATCGAATTTCAGTTGAACTCCCGAATGTGGCATTTTGTTCCAGTAGATGGGAAGCCCCGCTCCAGTCAAATAGGCGGAGCAAGCCAGACCTACGCCGCGGCCCTCTGGGAGTTTGTGGAATTTCTCTTTCCAATCGGAGACTTTGGCGACGCGGCGAATACACTCAGCGAGATTGACGGTGCCGAGGCGGAAGAAATTTGCGGTAACGGCGTTTGAGGATTCCACGATGCGGAGGCGCAGATCGGCCGGATCGATCTTGAGTTTCTCGGCGATCTTGTCGAGCTGGACTTCCTGGCCGAAGCGCGGTTGCGGAGTGCCATGTCCGCGCTTGGGGCCGCAGGGCGGCTTGTTGGTGAAGGTACGGCAGCCTTGATAGCGGTAGCGTGGAATGTGATACGTGGTGGTTTGCAAGGCGCCGGCGTAAAACGTACTGGCGACTCCGTAGGAGCCGTAGGCACCACCGTCGATCAGCGTCTGGAGATGCATTCCCGTGATCGCGCCATCTTTTTTGACGCCGGTCTTGAATTTCATCAGGACGGGATGGCGACCGCGGTGGCAGTAAAATACTTCTTCTCGCGTCAGACAGATCTTTACCGGTCGGTCGAGGATCAGAGCAGCCTTGGCGACAACGATTTCGTGATTGAACGGGTCGCTCTTTCCGCCGAAGCCGCCGCCGTTGGGCGTGGCAATCACGCGAATATGCGCGGGCGGCATTTCCAGCACTTTGGCGAGTGCGCGATGGAGATAGTGAGGTGTCTGGGTGCTGGACCAGATTGTCAGCTTTCCGTCCGGATCCTTGATCGCTACGGAGGCATGTTGCTCGATGGGAAGGTGCGTATTCCCCTGAAAGAAAAAAATATCTTCGAAAGTCTCGTCAGCCTCGGCAAAGCCTTCTTCCACGTTGCCAAACTCCAGTCCAACGAACTTATGGATGTTCCCCTCTTCGCCGTATTCGTGGATGCGAGGTTCGGGAGTTGCAAGAGCTTCTTCGGGATCGGAGATGGTGGTCAGGATTTCATATTCGACATCGATCAAGTCCAGGGCTTCAAAGGCCGTCAGCTCTTCGCGCGCGACAACGGCGGCGACGGGATCTCCAACGTGCCTCACTCGATCAACACAAAGAGCTTGTTCGTCCTGGCTGACGGGAAGAATTCCGTACTGGACGGGCAGGTCTTTCCCCGTCAGCGTTAGATAGACTCCTGGGTGCGCAGCGGCACGCGAGGTATCGATTTTTCGGATGCGCGCATGTGGGTGTGGAGAACGCAGAAGCTTGCAGTGCGCCATGCGCGGCAGAAAAATATCGTCGGCGAATCGAGTTTGACCGGTCACCTTGGCACGCGCATCGACTCTGCGGCGAGGGACGCCGATCACGCGAAGTCCGTCATCACTTGCTTTTTGATCGCCGATGGGCGAGGCCCGCAAATCTTTTTCCTTCGGCATGCTTACTCCTGCCTTCTCATTCGTGGCAACGTGGAGCGAACTACGTTACCGAATCGTCGTGCTCTGCTATTTTCAGCATCGCAGCCTCCACAGCTTCGAAAATCTGCAGATACCCGGTGCAGCGGCACAGATTTCCAGAGATTGCCTCGCGGATTTGATCGCGCGTAGGGCGAGGATTCTGGTCCAGCAACGCCTTTGCCGTGACCAGAATGGCCGGAGTACAGTAGCCGCACTGCGCCGCTCCGAGATCGGCAAATGCGTCCTGAAGCGGATGGAGCTTGCCTTCTTCTCCGAGGCCTTCCACCGTCAAGACTTGTTTCCCCCCGCACTCAAGCGCGAGCACGAGACAGGAAAGCACGGGCTTGCCTTCGAGAAGAACGGCACAAGCCCCGCATTCGCCGAGCTCACAGCCGTGTTTCGTGCCGGTGTGGCCGAGATCTTCCCGCAGTACTTCGAGCAACGTCTTATAGGGCGCAAAGGAAACATCGGTCTCTTCGCCGTTTAGCGTGAATCGTATTTGGGCTGTTTTTTGCGACTCGATGGGCAGAGTGGTCACGTTCAATCACCTCGAGAATACTGTCGAACTGATTCGCGCGTTCGTGCTTTCTGTGGCGCAAGTCCGTGAAGAAGGTGATTCGATTTCCTCTCGAAAGAAACCCGCTGCAAAGCATCTGGTTTGGCGAGCAAACCTCGGATCAGATAGTCCGCAAACGACTCCGCTATTTCTATGGAAGTTAGAGGGCCCTCCGAGCTGAACCATTGCACACTCCAATTCAGGCTCCCCAGGATCGCACGAACGGCCAGCGCCGGATCACAGGGCAGGAATTCTCCTGAGCGCACCCCTGCAAAAATCAGGTTGCGCACCCCTTCTTCGTATTTGTCGCGTTTTGCCACCAGATAGCGCCGCTGGCGGGGAGGCAGCGCGGTGGTCAAAAGATGCGCGGCGGAGCCTTCAACCTCGTCGAGGACGCAGCGCAAATGCGACACGATCACCATGCGCACTTTTATCGCGGCGCTCGATCTCATGCGGCGGGCCTTGTCGAGTGCCGCAATCATGCGGTCCAGGGAATTGTCCTGGCAAAAGAAGAGAATGTCGTGCTTGCCGCGGAAGTAATTGTAGAGATTTGCCGGCGAAACGGCCGCGGCTGCTGCGATGTCACGCATACCGGTCTCCGCAAAGCCACGGATACGAAACTCTCTCCCTGCCGCGCGCAGGATTTCGAGGCGTCTGGCAACGTAGCGCCGTCTGAGATGGCCGGTGAGTTGACTCTTTGCGTATCTGTTTGGCAACTTCATTTTTCGTGTTTCGAAACGACAAAGCTACCGGAACTATGCACTATCCAATTCTCTGCCTTTAGATCGTCTATGTCAAAAGATTCTGAACAGCTGTTCAGAAAGCGAACAACCGTTCAGAATGGAGCCGAGGAGTTGGAAGTCAACCAGGCAGAACAAGCCGACTATCACCAGAGTACTGACGTTTTGTCTTGAGAAGCGTTATCCAGCCGGCGAAAGCGCCGAGCCTTCATTTCAAAGCGGGTGAGCGCGCCCGGCTTTGCCACCTTGACTGTAGGGCGAAGCGAAAGCGCTTGGTAGATAGCTTGTTCGACGTTCGTTCGAACGTGTTCGGCGTCATTGCCGGAAACGACTTCGATTTGCACTTCGAGATGCTGCATTTCGTGAAGAGTAGTGACTGTCACTTGAAACTCGTCGACACTTCCGAATTGGCGGATCACATTTTCGATCGCTGTGGGATAAACGTTCACACCACGGATTGTGACCATGTCATCGCTTCTGCCGAGCAATCCGCCATCGAAGCGAAGGAAGGCGCGTCCGCAAGCGCAGGGAGACAGGTTTGCGCACACCAGATCTCCGGTGCGATAGCGGATCACTGGGAACCCACTGCGGCCCAGATTCGTGATGACGAGTTCTCCGATTTCGCGAGCACCCACTTCCTTCCCGGTTTGCGGGTCGAGGACTTCGGCAATGAACTCGCTTTCGATCAAGTGTATTCCTCCGGGCTGAACTTCGCACTCAAAGCTGTGAGCACCCACTTCGGAAGCGCCGGCATGATCGAAACACTTCGCGTTCCATTCTGTTTCAATGCGCGATTTCGTCCTTGCCACATTGGCTCCTGGTTCTCCCGCGTGAATGAGCGTTCGGACCTGGATTGTACGCATGTCGAAATGTTCCTCGCGGGCAACTTCCGCAAGACGCAAGGCATACGTAGGAGTGCAGCACACCACCGTGGCCCCGAGGTCGCGCATCATGTGCAAGCGTTGAAGGGAATCCCACCCGCCGCCGGGAATCACCATCGCGCCTACTTTCCTTGCCCCTTCAACCGCCGCCCAGAAACCGATGAAGGGCCCGAACGAAAATGCCAGGAATACGCGGTCTCGAGCGGTCACGCCGGCCGCTTTCAGCACATGTCCCCAGCAGTCTCCCCACCATTCCCAACTTTCGGGAGTATCAACGACACGCAGCGGCATGCCTGTCGTTCCTGAAGTCTGATGAACGCGTGTATACGCGTCGACAGGAAAGGTTGCATTGGTCCCGAAGGGCGACGCTTCTTCTTGCGCCCGCACAAGCTCAGATTTGTCGGTGAAAGGAAGTTTCTGGAAGTCAGAGAATGACCGTATGTCTGGGGCGGCGACTCCTCCTTCATTCCATTTCCTGGTGTAGAACCGGTTGAGTCCGGAAATCTCTCGAACAAGATCTTGCAACTTCCTTAACTGGAGGGCTCGCAACTGCTCCCGTGGCGCTGTTTCGGTTGCCGCGTCATAAAAAGGCATGGGTTTTCCGTTACTGAATAACTCCCAAATTGCACAACATGAAATTGAATCTCATATTGTGAAAAGGCTGAAATGGTCCCTCAGCACGGGAACAGTCGCGCCGCGTTGTCATATAAAATCTTGCGCTTCGCCCCAGAGCCAATCGGCAGATCATTGAACTTCTCAATATTCCCCCTAATTTCCGGAACGCCGGGCCCCGGCCAGTCCGTACCCCACAAAACTTTATCCGCTACATCTTCGATTCGCGGAAAGTACTCCATCAATTTGTGCGGTGGGATGCCTGAGATGTCCATGTACATGTTCTTGTGACGGCGAACCAGGAAAAAAGCCTCATTCATCCACAGCGGCCGGCCTCCGTGGGCAAGAATTACCACAAGATTCGGATAGTCGATGCACACATCATCACACAGCATCGGTTGTGCGTGTAGATTGCGTGCACCCGGGAAAATCGAAGTGCCTGTGTGGATCATGATCGGCATGCCGTTCACTTGCGCGCGTTCGTAAACGGCGGCAAGGCCGCGATTGCCGACCATGTAATCGTTGGGCGAAAGCACCTGATGCGAGGGATGCATCTTGACGGCGCGAATTCCGAGCCTGGCGAGGCGGTCCACCTCAGCGCCCGGGTCGGGAACCGTTCCGGGAAGCACGCCGCCGAATGCGATGAGGCGATTCGGCGCCACGCTGCAATACTTCGCACTCCAGTCATTCACTTCCGGCGTGAAACCTATAATCTCTGGCGCGACATAGTTGATCAGCCCGGCGCGCTCCACTCCGATAGTATCCAGAAACGCGAGAAACGCTTTTGGATCTGCCGAATATTGTTCCACGTCGGCGTAATCTTTCCGCCCATGCTTGATCAGATCCAGGGCTGACGGCTTCATCATGTGATACGGCATGATGTGAACGTGAATGTCGATAATCGGTTCCAAGATTTCCCGTCCTTCTTTGAGCTCGAAACACCCTGCCGATTCGGATGCGTTTGACCCGTCTCGTTTTGCTAGCCGCGCGAAGTCACGCTCGAGTTGGCCATTTGTTTCAAGTCCACGCTCTCGTCCGCGGCCTGCTTGGGCGTTAATCTGATGCGACTCGCGATCAGCTTGCGCCCAATCATATGGTCAAGCGGGCGATTTATCGAGTCTATCGCGATGAGCTGACTTTCTTTGAAGTAGAAAACAGAAACCTTCCTGCCTTCGGCATTGCCTCGGGAAACGGTAGAGTCGTGCCCATTCGAAATTCCGGCCATCTGCAGTTTGACCTCGAACTGATCCGACCAGAACCACGGCAAAGCTCGATAAACATTTCGGCGGCCCGCAATGGTGGCGGCGACGCATTGCGCCTGATCGGCTGCGTTCTGCACGGATTCCAACCTGATCCTTGCGCTTGCAAATTCACAGGGATGTTCCGCGCAATCGCCAATGGCGAAAATGTTTTCGTCGTCAGTTTGTAGGTATTCATTCACGGCGATTCCATTGGCTATGCGCAGTCCGGCGTTTTGCGCGAGCTCGATATTCGGCGTGACACCGACGCCGATCAACACCAATTCAGCCGGCAATCGAGTCCCGTCGTTCAGCAAAACTCCCCGGACTTTTCCACCGGAGCCCTCAATCTTCGAAACCGATGCACCGCACACCACCTTGACGCCTTTGCTCGTATGCAGCTCTCGGTAAAAGTCGGAGATAACCGGGGCGACGGCGCGAGACATCAGCCGCGGGAGCGCTTCGAGAACGGTCACGGATTTTCCGAGTGTGCAAGCCACGGCGGCGAGTTCAAGGCCGATGAATCCTCCGCCGATGACTGCAATTTCTTTGGCGCTGTTGAGCCGCTCTTTTACAACCACGGCTTCATTGAGCGAACGTAGATAAAGAACCTGATCGAGATCCGCGCCACTGACAGAAAGAGTGCGGTTGCGGGCGCCGACCGCTAGCACCAGTTTGTCGTATCGATAATGCGCTCCGGATTCGAGTTTCACTTGTCTTGCGGCGCGATCAATTGCAGAAACTCTTTCGCCGACGAGCAGGTTGATTTGGTGGTCTTGATAGAACTGCTTAGGGCGAAGTTCGATGCTCTCGACATCCTGAGCGCCCAGCGGGAAGCTTTTTGAAAGCGGCGGGCGCTGGTAAGGGATGTGCGGCTCTTCGCCGATCAGCGTGATCG
>Ga0210409_10008905_pt1 | contig 10183 bp, 6 predicted proteins | sample IncBWH17MmetaG_FD_161649 | JGI IMG/M metagenome (GOLD analysis project Ga0210409, IMG submission 161649) | Forest soil microbial communities from Barre Woods Harvard Forest LTER site, Petersham, Massachusetts, United States - Inc-BW-H-17-M | ecosystem: Environmental > Terrestrial > Soil >...
GCGGTCACGAGAATTGTCTTTACACCGGCGGACATGAAAGCGCGGGCTTGGGTGAGCTCCCTTTGTAAAGAAGCGGGGCTGGCCATCCGGCAGGATGCGATTGGAAATATTTTTGCGCGATGGAATGGCGCTGATTCCGCGGCGCCTGCGGTCGGCACTGGTTCCCATATCGATGCGATTCCGAATGCTGGAAAATACGACGGCGTGGTGGGAGTCCTTGGCGGACTCGAAGCGATCCGCACGCTACAGCGAAGCGGATTCCGACCGAAGACTTCGATTGAACTCCTCATTTTTGCAACCGAAGAGCCGACGCGATTTGGAATCGGCTGCCTGGGGAGCCGGTTGCTCTCGGGAACACTTTCCGCGGAGGCTGCCGCACAACTCAAGGACGGGAACGGCGAAAGCGTCGATGAAGTTCGGCAAAAAGCGGGCGTCCACGGGAATCTCCGGGATGTAAGACTTTCGACCGGGTATTACAAGGCGTTTGTTGAATTGCACATCGAGCAGGGCCCGCTGCTGGAACGCGCGAACATTTCTCTCGGCATCGTGAAGAGCATTGCGGCGCCGGCGAGCGTGCGGACCTCGATCGAAGGAGCGGGCGGGCACGCCGGCGGGGTGCTCATGCCAGACCGGAAAGACGCACTCTGCGCAGCCGCGGAGCTGATTCTGGTGATCGAGAATGCGGCGCGGTCGAGCGGTGCCGTTGATACCGTCGCCACTGTCGGCGTTTGCGAAGTTTTTCCAGGCGCGGTGAACAGTATCCCGAGCCGTGTGCGAATTACGCTCGACATCCGCGACACGGATCTCGCGCGGCGCAATGGCGTGATGCAAACGATCAAACGAGCCGCGCAAGCCATTTGCTCCAATCGCAACGTCTCGATTCAGTCTGAGTTGGTGAACGCCGATGCGCCGGCGGATTGTGCTTCCGAAGTGCGCGGGGCGCTCGCCGATTCCTGCCGCGAACATGGATTTGCATTTCTCGAAATGGTGAGCCGCGCGTATCACGACTCGCTCTTTATATCGCGGATCGCTCCGACGGGAATGCTCTTCATTCCGTGCCGGAATGGATACAGCCATCGGCCCGATGAGTACGCTGCTCCGGAAGATATTGCGCGGGGAGCGCTGGTGCTCGCGGAGACGCTGGCAAGGTTGTCCAACGGGCTACCGTCTCACATGCTGCTCAGCTCACAGGGCAACGGGATGCTTTGATAATTCATTCGTGAGCGAGTAATCGTCGGCTTTCGCTGCTAACAAGGTGTTGGTTATTCCCGTTCCATCGAGAGCCCTGGAAAAGAAGTAGCCCTGAGCATATCCACAGCCAAGCGATTGCAACAAATTCACCTGTTCCGCCGTCTCCACCCCTTCTGCGACCACCTCCAACCTCAAGTTGCTTCCGAGGCTCAAGATCGTCTTCACAATTTCCCGGCTTTCGCTGTTGTTCAGCATGTCGGACACGAAAGAGCGGTCGATTTTCAGGATATCCAGCGCGAAGCGGCGCAAGTAACTCAAGGACGAATATCCCGTGCCGAAGTCGTCGATGCACAAGCGCACTCCCAGTGTTTTCAGCTCACCTAGAATTCGTGTTGTGCGCTTCTCATCGCCCATGGTTATGCTCTCGGTGAGTTCCAGCTTCAGGCTCTGAGGCGCCAGCCCGGAAACGGTCAGCATTTGTTCGATCTGAGACACCAGATCGGGCTGCGCAAACTGCTTTGCCGAGATATTTACCGCCACGGTGAATGCCGGCACTCTGGGGAATCGCCGGTTCCAGGCCCGCAACTGGCGGCAGGCCTCCAATAGAACCCAATTCCCAATCCACAATATCAGGCCGGTGTCTTCCGCCACCGGGATGAATCCCGCCGGCATCACCAGTCCAAATTCGGGGCGTTGCCACCGCACTAGGGCCTCGAACCCAACGATGCGGCTATCTGCCAACGAAACTATCGGCTGGTAGTGGACTCGGAATTCCTCCCGTTCTGTTGCCCGCCGAAGATCATTTTCCAGCCTGAACCGGCCGGTCGCCGTATTGTGCATCGCGGGGTCGCACATTTCATAGCGCGCTTTGCCCAGCGACTTTGCCCGCGACATTGCGGTGTTGGCATCCCCCAGCATATCTTCCGCCGCGCTGTAGCCCGTGCCGCTGAAGGCAATTCCAATGCTCGCGCTTGTGAACACCTTCTGTTTGTGGATAACAAAAGGCCTTCGGATATTCCGTTGAATTCGCTCCGCCACTCCGATACCTTCGCTGGCATCACGAATGTTATCCAGCAAGATGGTGAATTTGTCGCCTCCCAACCTAGCCAGCATCCCTCCATCATTCCGCCCGCCGGTTAGTCCACCGGCTTCCGAAGAACGAATCATCGCATCATCGCCCCGTATGGAGCCGAGTAAGCGGTCCGCAATCTGCACCAGCAGCCAGTCACCTGCGGGGTTTCCCATGCTGTCATTCACGATTTTGAAGCGATCCATGTCTACCGATAACACCGCGAATTTGTACTCCGGGTGTTGCAGTCCCCAGCTGACGCAAAGTGCCAGTCGCTCAAGAAAGTAGGTGCGGTTCGGCAGGTGCGTTAGCGGGTCGTGAAGTGCATCGTAGGTCAGCTTGTCTTCCAGTTTTAGAATCCGTTGACCGCATCGCAACCGGGCCTTTAGTTCTTCTAAATCGAATGGCTTCGTTAGATAGTCGTCCGCGCCCGCTTCAAGGCCTTTGACGATGTCCTCTTTGGATGTTCTCGACGTCAGCAGAATCATATAGATGTAGGGGTGCTCCGAGTGCCGGCGTATCTCGCGGCATACTTCGAGTCCATTGAGGCCTGGCATAAGCCAGTCCAGGAGTGCCACGCGCGGCGCCCCAACCTTGGCCGAAAGACATTCCAGCGCCTTGCTTCCGTCCACTACGACAACTACTTCATAACCAGCTTTCACCAGCGTCTCTTGAAGGAGGCGTCGGGTGAGTAAGTCGTCGTCGGCAATGAGGACTCTCATGGCCTCGCGTTTTCCTGCCAGCCGCGACCTCAATTTCATGCCCGCCTTTTTGAGGCTCTCGCGCACTCCGCAGTTTGCATCAGTAGCCTCAATAACCGGCACGATGTCCGCAGGTTGCAGCGATCGTCCGCTCGATCGCTGCTCTCCTCGCAGTTCAGCAGGTTCCCGGCAGGACACTGATTTCGCCCGCGTGGCTTTTGGTAACGTTCCTAAAACAGGCGCCGTTCCACGGTGGATTTTGTAGCCTCTTCTTTTCAATGCACTCCCCTCCGAACGTCTTATGACACTGACGCATTCGGCTTACGCGTGCCTGCAGCCAGATGGCGCCAAACGACACTTAGAGCATTCAGTTCCTATAAGCCGGGGGTGAGGATAGGGCAGCTCGTGAAACAGATTGTTGAAGGGAAGGCCAGTATCAATCCAAGAGACGAGGGAGTCAACCAATAATTGGTCACAAAGAACAAGCTTTTTCCTGCACGGAAGTCTTGTTTCAATTCGGAACTGTGCTCGCCGGATCATTGGGCACGTGGAGAGTGTGCAAGGAAATATTCCGCGATGTGCGCGAGGATAGACTCGTAACAGACGCTTGCTTTTCCCGCTCCAAATCTGCTGGTGAAACCAGTTCTGGTGCGATGGACATTTTAGACCTCGGAGGAGATTCGTTCTCTGTGAGCCAGTGCGGTAAGTCTTCAGTCGCATGCGTGGTGCGAGGAAACAGGAGAGCAAGAGAATAGTCCATCCGAAATGCGAGCAAAGGGACCATGGACACTCCACTCGCCTTATTGACTGCTTAGTTGCACGCCGTTGGAATAGAATAAGAAGTACATACAAATTTGAGATACTTCCGAATAGGCCCTATGCGATGGCTGTGCGTCGCCTGGCCGGACAATCTCCGTTCTATCTCTCGACAGGAACTGACACTCGTAAACCGTCTTGTGCGGTCGAGAGGATCGCTAAGGAGCCGATATGTCTGCTCAGCAATCCCACAAGGGAATCATCCTTGTAGCCGATGACAACGAAGCCAACCGCGAACTACTTTCTGCTTTGCTGAGCGCGGAGGGTTACCGAGTCGTCTGTGTAGCGGACGGCCAGCAAGCACTCGCTCGCGTGAATAGCGGCTCGATTGATCTCGCGTTGCTGGATGTGGTGATGCCCCGCCCTACCGGATTCGAAGTTTGTCAAGAGATGAAGTCCAAGCCGGAAACCCGTTTGATTCCCGTGATATTGCTCACCAGTTTAAACAGTGACGCCGACCGGATCCACGGCATCATGTGCGGCGCCGATGATTTCCTCAACAAGCCAGTAAATAGGCAAGAGCTACTGGCCCGCGCGAATTCCCTGTTGCGCTTGAAGCAATTCACCGATGAACTGGACAATGCCGAGACCGTACTATTCAGCCTCGCCCTCAGTATCGAGGCGAAAGATCCCTATACCGAGGGCCACTGCGACCGCCTTTCGAAATATTCTGTCGCCCTGGGTGAGAAACTCGGGTTGCCCCCGGATCTGCGCCTTGCGCTGCGCCGGGGCGGTCTCGTTCACGATATCGGTAAGCTGTCCGTGCCAGAGAGCATCCTGCTGAAACCCGGACCGTTGACTCCGGAAGAACGAAAAATCATGGAGCAGCACACCGTGATAGGTGAAAGAATTTGTGCCCCGCTCCGGTCCTTCCGCAACGTGCTGCCCATCATTCGCCACCACCATGAAAAGCAGGACGGCTCCGGGTACCCCGATGGGTTGAAAGGCGAACAGGTTCCACTCACCGCGCGCATCCTTCAAGTCACCGACATCTACGACGCGCTTACTACGGACCGGCCCTATCGCAAGGCTCTTCCCGTGGAAAAAGCCCTGACCATCATGCGGGAAGAAGTAAAGCGCGGCTGGTGGGATGGGTCTATCTTGGACGAGTTCGAGACTGTCGTTCATGGCCACGAGCCGATGCACCCGGCAGGGTCCCGTAGCTAGTGTCTTCCCGCAAAAATCCTTGGCAGGGCGGTGGAAAGATGAAATGGAAAATGGGAAATCGTGTGGTTTTTGGGGGATTCGCAATGGCAACGGCCATTCTGGTATTCGTTGGATGGCAATCTTACCGGAACACGGCCCGATTCGCTGAAGCTTCCGAGTTGCAGAAGCACACCTACGAGGTTTTAAGGAATCTTGATGAGACGGTGGCCTGGCTCGTTGACGCAGAAACCGGACAGCGGGGCTATATCCTCACGGGAGATGAGGCTTACCTCGAGCCGTACCGTGCAGCGATTAAGAACATCGACCAGACAATTAGGAACCTGAAGAATCTCACTTCCGACAATCCGAATCAGCAGAAACGCATCCAAAGTATGGAGCCGCTGGTAGAAAAAAAATTGGCGGTGCTTCAGCGGACGATCGATCTCGGCAAGAATGAAGACTTGGCAGCCGCAAACAGGGTGGTCTTAGAGGGTTCCGGAAAGCGCTGGATGGACCAGATCCGCGGCATTATTGCGGAAATGATGAACGAAGAGCAGGATCTCCTCAAGCTTCGAACACAAAAGGCCAACGAGAGCGTGGCTAGGTCGGTGCGCACCATCCTCACCGGCACCCTCCTGAGCATTTCGCTGCTGGTGTTGTGTTTCGGGCTTCTGCAACGGGAGCTGTCCGAACGCAAAAAGGCGCAAGAAGCACTGGCGAAAAGTGAAAGGTGGTCTTCGACCACTCTTGAGAGCATAGGTGACGCGGTGATCGCCACGGATATGAACGGCGCCGTGACCTTCTTGAATCCCGCCGCCCAGTCCCTTACAGGGTGGAGCCTGGAGGAAGCCCGCGGCAAGTCCATGGATCTGGTCTTCGACATCGTGAACGCGGAAACGCGCGGCCTCGTCGAGAACCCTGTCAAGAAAGTCTTCCGCGAGGGGAAGGTCGTCGGTCTGGCCGACCACACGCTTTTGCTCTCGAAGGACGGCAAGGAATTCGACATCGAAGACAGCGCGGCGCCTATTCTCACGGATAGTGGGGAAGGGTTCGGCGTAGTGCTCGTTTTCCGAGACATCACCGAAAAGAAACTGGCAGACGAGGAGGCAAAGCGCCAGAAGGACCTCCTGCAATTGATTCTGGAAAGTATTGGTGATGGCGTGGTAGTGGCCGATTCGAATGGGAAGTTTCTCCTCTTTAATGCGGCGGCGGAGCAGTTCCTGGGCGTCGGTGCGACGGACACGACATCCGACAAGTGGTCCGACGAATATGGCGTCTATTTGCCTGATACTGTGACTCAATATCCCCCCGACCAACTGCCTCTAGTCCGGGCGATGCGCGGCGAGATTGTTGACGCAGTAGAGCTCTTCATCCGCAACGCGAAAGTGCCGGACGGCCGCTTAATCAGCATTACGGGCAGACCTCTCAGCGCTGAGGACGGCACCCTGCAGGGTGGCGTCGTCGTATTCCACGATATCAGTTTGCAAAAGCGCGCTCAGGAAACCCTCGTCCACGCGAAAGAGGAGGCAGTGCGCGCCAGTAAGTTTAAGGATCAATTCCTATCTACGATGAGCCACGAACTGCGCACCCCGCTCAACGCCGTGCTGGGTTTTTCCGACCTGCTTGCCGATGAGCGTTACGGTCCGTTGAACGATCGCCAGCAAAGATACGTCAACCACATACACACTGGCGGACAACATTTGCTCAAACTTATCAGCGATATTCTTGACCTCTCCAAGATCGAAGCGGGCAGAATGGAACTCGCTCGCGAGGATGTGACGGTGTCGTCGGCGTTTGCCGAAGTGATCAGCGCCCTTTACCCACTAGCGGAAAAGAAATCGCAAGCATTACTCCAACAGGTCGAGCCCGATGTCCATGTTCACGCCGACGCCATGCGCTTTAAGCAAATGCTCATGAATCTTGCCGGCAACGCGATCAAATTCACACCGGAGGGTGGCCGCATCGAGCTGGCCGCCCGTCAGGTGGATGACCAAGTCCGGGTGGAAGTGCGCGACAATGGCCCAGGAATTCCACCCGACCAACAGCAACGCATCTTTGAAGCATTTGTTCGCCTGGCACAAACGGGTAGCGCCACAGAGGGCACAGGCTTGGGGCTAGCCATCACTTCTCGCCTCGTCGAATTGCATGGCAGCAAACTGGGGCTCGAAAGCCGCCCCGGAGAGGGCACCTGTTTCTATTTTTCTCTGCCCCTCATTGCCGTCGCTCGGGATCAGCCCTGTCAGACGTCTGTACCCATTTCAAGGGCACCAAAAGCCCCTCGGATTCTCGTTGTTGAGGACAATCCGGCGACGGGGCAACTCATTCAATCGCAACTCACCTCTTCGGGCTATGAGACCCTGAGATGTGACAAGCCGGAACGCGCCATGGAAATGGCCGCGGAACACCAACCTGATGCCATCACCTTGGATCTCATCATGCAGCCAGTCCACGGACTGGAGGTTCTGCTACAGTTAAAAAATGACCCACGAACGTCAATGATCCCTGTCATCGTCGTGACCATCGTGGATCAGCCTGGCGTGGGAACTGTTCTCGGCGCCGACGAGTATTTGATTAAACCGGTCGATAAGGCGACGTTACTGGCCGCTGTCGAGCGCTGCCTAAGGTCTCGCGGCGGCTCAGCGCCGGCAAGGACCATTCTGGTGGTAGAAGACGATGTCTCGACCCTTGAGATGATTGTGGAGTTGCTCAGAGTGTACGGCTACGCAGTGAGCACCGCAACGGATGGCGCCCAGGCCCGTGCCAGCGTAGCGCAGTCTCTGCCCGAACTGGTCATTCTTGATTTAGTCCTCCCCAAGATGAGCGGTTTTGAATTGCTCGCGGAATGGCGTTCCAATCCTCGCACGGCTGATCTTTCCGTGTTTGTATTGACTAGCAAGGATCTGACGAAGGAAGAGGAAAAGTACGTCCACGCGCATGCCGAATCGCTTTTCCGAAAGCAGAATTCCTGGCGAGAACCGTTGATCAAGCAGTTAGAGCGTGTGGTGACCTCTACGTCTTTGGAGAACGCTTGAAACATTGCATACTCGTCGTCGAAGACAATCAGCTCAACCGTGAGCTTCTCCGTGACTGGCTCGAAGTGGAAGGCTACGAAGTCTGGTCTGCGGCGGACCTGAAGGCCAGTTATGAAGTTTTCTCGAAGCGGCTTCCCGATGCCGTCTTACTCGATATCAATCTCGGTTCCGAAAACGGTCTCGACCTCATCGCTTGGATGCGCCAAAAACCGGAGCTGGGGCAAGTCCCTGTTATTGCCGTGACGGCGCACGCTCTAGTGGCGGAGCAAGAGCGGATCCTGCAAGCGGGCTGCAGAGCATGTCTCTCGAAACCAATCGACTTTCAACTGCTTCGAGGAGCACTAGACTGCTGGCTGCAAGACTCGAAAATGTCGCAGATAAATTCTTAGGTTTGCGACGCTGGCGTAGCCTCGCCGGAATCGCCTTCGCCACAGGAGCGATACCCATAATTATGCCGACAATCAACACGATGTGAATGAGGCTGGTGGAAACGTGAAAGGCCAAATCCAAGCAACCAAAGAGTTATGAGCACTGCGGCGATTACTCCAAGCCTGTCTTTGACTCCTTCTCCTTTGAGCGCAGCTCCACCGGAATCCTGTGGTGGCGCGAAGCACGGATGCCGACGTCTCGCGGGATTCGCGCTTAGGGAGATGAGGCTAGCGGATTAGAGGATTAGAATCTGTTCGATATGAGTTACATCCTCATTGCCGGGTTTCCACATCCATTGAGAGCAGCACCTGTTGGACTTTCCACTCTAAGTGAGCAGGCGCGGCCGACCGTGCTGTGAAGAGGGCAAAGAGGGCCGGGCACTCCTCACGCATGATTCGTTTGGATTTCGTATCTCGGAGAGGTTAATTAATCGTGGAGGACGACGCTTAGGAGGGAATTGTTGACGTGGATTTCGCCGTTGTATTCGATGAAACCCAGTTTTCTGAATTTGTTCATGAAGAAATTGACGCGCGACCGCGTGGTGCCGATCATCTCCGCGAGCATCTCCTGCGAAACCTTGGTGAGGACCTTTTGAGGATGCTCCCCTGCGCCATACCGAGCGAGCAAGAGCAAAGCGCGGGCCAGCCGTTTTTCGCTGGAGTTGAAGAGCTGGTCGACCAGATCCTGCTCAACCCGAATATTTCTCGAAAGCATATAGGCGATGAACCGGTCGGAGAATTCATGCTCCGCGTGGAGCACGCGAATCATCTCCCCTTTCTCAATGCGGAGCACGGTCGTAGAAGCGACGGTGGACGCAGTCGCCATGCAGACGGACTGGCCAGCGAGGCATCCTTCGCCAAAAAAATCGCCTGGGCCAAGGATTGCTACAACGGCCTCTTTGCCTCCTTCATTGACGACAGTGAGCTTTACGCCGCCTTCCTGAATGTACAAGACATAATTTGCGGGATCGCCCTGACGGGAGATGGTTTCTTTTGCGGGAAACTCGCAGACCATTCTCCCGACGCCAGCGGAATCGAGAAAAGATTGCACATCGAACGCAGAGAATTTTGATTTCGCTCTTTGCGGGGAACGAACGACCTTGGCGGGTGCACGTCGAGCTGCAGTAGACACCATGCGCTAGAATAACAGCGAAACCGGTCCTGCCGACTGTCCAATATTGCACACTCCGTGCCAGGCAGCCTCACGACCCCAAGTCTGGGCTGAACTCCAAGAAATTCTCAGAGGTCAGGCAATTACAGGTGATTTTTTGGGCTTTGGAAAACTTTGCGCAATGACTGGTGCACTTCTAATCCTCCGTCTCTTCCATGATAGTTTATGAATCCCTGCTTTCTGAATCGATTCATGAACACATTGACTCTTGAGCGCGTAGTGCCCACCATCTCTGCAAGTACTTGGTGACTTAGAACGGGTATGTCAACAACCGGGGCACTTTTTCCATTCATGTGGGCCAGCCGCAGCAGCACGCGCGCGAGCCGTTGATCCGCAGCGGAAGTCAGCAGATGCGCGACGTGATCCTGATAATTCTTGACGCTGGACAACAGATAGGCCACCAAGGAATTTGACAGGTTATTCTTTCTGCGAACCAGTTGGAGCATCTTTTCTTTCTTGATGGTACGAATGGAACTGGAAGTCAACGCGACGGCCGTGGACATGCGAAGAGGATAGCCCGCAAGGCAAAGCTCGCCAAAGAAATCATGCGGGCCCAGGATGGCAGTGACTGCGGAGGGTTGGCTTTTTGTTCGGGTGGTGAGCCGAACGCCGCCTTCTTGAATGTAGAA
>Ga0210409_10008906_pt1 | contig 10183 bp, 10 predicted proteins | sample IncBWH17MmetaG_FD_161649 | JGI IMG/M metagenome (GOLD analysis project Ga0210409, IMG submission 161649) | Forest soil microbial communities from Barre Woods Harvard Forest LTER site, Petersham, Massachusetts, United States - Inc-BW-H-17-M | ecosystem: Environmental > Terrestrial > Soil >...
GAAGGTTTCCATGATGTCGTCGCGGTGGTGGCCGAGGGCGACCTTGGTCGCGCCCAGTTCTGTGGCGACGCGGTACAGGATGCCGCGCCGCAGGCGCGAACAGAGCGAGCAGGTGGTCTTGCCTTCCGGGATCAGGCGCTTGACGATGCTGTAGGTATCCTGGTTTTCGATGTGATAGGCGACGCCCAGCTTGTCCAGGTAGGCCGGCAGGATGTGGTCGGGGAAGTTCGGCTGCTTCTGGTCGAGGTTGACGGCGACGATCTCGAAATTGATCGGCGCCCGTTCGCGCAAGGTCATCAGGATGTCCAGCAGGGCGTAACTGTCCTTGCCGCCGGACAGGCAGACCATCACCTTGTCGCCGTCTTCAATCATGTTGAAATCGCCGATGGCCTGGCCGACCTGGCGGCACAAGCGCTTGTGCAGCTTGTTGTTTTCGTGGGCGATCTTTTCAGCGCTCTTGTGGCTGACCGCGCCGGCGGCGTCGTGCGCCGGCAAGGGCTGGCTTACTGCGGATAACTGGTCTTGCATATGGACTTCCTGCTTCTATGGATGAATAGATGATTCATGGCGCTGCTGCGTTGAGTTGTGCAGCTCAAGTTTTCGGCTTGATGCGGAATACTTCGACGCCGACTGAACGGCAATCGGGATAGGCGTCCGGCTTTTCCGTGGAAACCCGTACCGCACGTACGCGCGGATGCAGCAGCAGTGCGCTGACGAGGTCGTCGCACAGGGTTTCCTGCAGATGGATATGGCCCTGCGCCATGCGCTTGGCCACGGTATTGCGCATGAAATTGTAATCCAGCACGTCATCCATATGGTCTTTGGTCGGGGTCGACAAAGCCAGCGGCACGAACAGGTCGACATTGATCAGCGCGCGCTGCGTGCCTAGCTTTTCAGATTCATAGACGCCGATATTGATCTGCACTTCGTAGTCGCGCAGGAACAGGCGACGGCAATCGCTAAGGTCGGGATGGATGAGTGCGGAGAGCATGGCTTTTTCAGTGAGGGTGGAACAGCGGGCCGGAAGCGGTGCTTTGGTCCCGTGGATGAGGATGCAAATGTTGGCCGCCATCGACCAGCAGCGTGCTGCCGGTAATGGCGGACGATGCGGCGGCAAAACAGACTGCCGCCGCAATGTCGTCCAGCGCGGCCGGATCGGTGGCCGGCCGCGACGGCGCAATGCCGACTACCCGCAACTGCGGCGCCAGGGCTTGCGCAAGCAAGGTGGTGGCGCTGTGCAGCGCGGCTTTGGACAAAGTATAGGATAAATAATCCGGCTGCGGATTGAACAGTTTCTGGTCCAGCAGATTGATCACCACTGCCTGCGTACCCGGCGTCTTGCAGATGGAAACATACAGCTCCTGCGTCAGCTGCAGCGGCGCCGCCAGGTTGCTTTGCATGTGGCGCGCCAGCCCGGCCGGAGAAAATGCCGCCGCCGTATCGTGCTCGACATGGCTGGCGTTGTTGATCAGGCAACGGACTTCGCCCAGCGTTGCGGCGACCGCCGGCAACAAGCTGCCGATGTCTGTTTCGTCACTCAGGCGGCAGCGTATTGCGCTTGCCTTGACGCCCAGCGCCTGGCATTCCTGCAGCAGCACCGTCAGTGCCGCCGGCGCAAGGTCTTCCTGATAGTGCAGCGCCAGTTGCCACCCTTGCCGCGCCAGCGCCAGCGCGATGGCGCGGCCGAGCGTGCTGGCGGCATCGGTGACAAGGGCTACGGCATGATCGGCGGTTATTATGGTTGGCATAATGACAAACTGGATTAAGGGACTACTTTTGCTGGAACCGGCCGGATTTGCGCAGAGGGCGGGCGTTATCTCCTACAATAGCGCCATGCAACTGCAATTACCTGAAGCTTCGGTCGAAGCACAGCGCGCATCGCGCCTGTTACACAATCTGATCGCCACTGAAATCCGCCTGCAGCAGGGCTGGATTTCGTTCGCACGCTATATGGAACTGCTGCTGTACGCGCCGGACCTCGGTTATTACAGCGGCGGCGCGGCAAAATTGGGCAAAGACGGTGATTTTACAACCGCGCCCGAGATTACGCCGCTTTTTGGCGCAACTTTGGCGCAATTGACAACAGAGTTGCTGGCTTCATCGCCTGCGCTCAAGCCGCAGATCCTCGAATTCGGCGCCGGCAGCGGCCAGCTGGCCTTCGATATCCTGAGCGAACTGGCCGCCGGCGGCGCTGCGGCGCAGCCTTTGCAGGCCTATTACATCGTCGAACTGTCCGCTGAACTGCGCGCGCGCCAGCAGCTGAAGCTGCGCGATTTTCCGCAGGTGCAGTGGCTGGACCGCCTGCCCGCGGCATTTTCCGGCGTGGTGCTGGGCAACGAAGTCCTGGATGCCATGCCGGTGGAACTGGTGCTGCTGGGCGAACAAGGCCAGGGCTGGCTGCAGCGCGGGGTTGGTCTCGTTGGCGAGAATGATCAATTTGTCTACATCGACCGGCCGGCCGATCCGGCCCTGATCACGCAGATTCCCGATGCCGATACGCTGGTTCCCGGTCACCTGACCGAGGTGCATCCGGTTGCCATCGGCTTCATGCATTCGCTGGCGGCAATGCTGAAAGCAGGCCAGTGCGGCGTCGGCATTTTCCTCGACTACGGTTTCCCGGCGGCGGAATATTATCTGCAGCAGCGCGACCAGGGCACGCTGATGTGCCATTACCGCCATCATGCCCATCCCGATCCCTTCTATCTGCCGGGTTTGCAGGATGTGACCGCGCACGTCGATTTCACCGCCATGGCCAGGGCGGCGCTGGATTCCGGCCTGGATCTGCTGGGCTACACCAGCCAGGCTGCCTTTTTGCTGGAAGCCGGGATCGGCCAGCTGTTGCTGCGCACGCCGCCGGAGAATGCATTACAGTATCTGCCGCAGGCCAACGCCATGCAAAAGCTGGTGTCGCCGGCCGAAATGGGCGAGCTGTTCAAGGTGCTGGCGGTTGGCGTCGGGCTTGAATTGCCCGGGCGTTTTAGCCGCCATGACCGCAGCCACCGCCTGTAGCCCCATGATTTTATTTCTTGAAAGCGCCGCATGATCCGCTGGATGCTGGTGATTTTCGTTGCCGTGATTGTCTTTTCCAGCGCCTTGCCCTGGCTGGAAAAACTCGGCCTCGGGCGCCTGCCCGGCGATGTGCGCTTTACCCTGTTCGGCAAGAATTTCTCGCTGCCGTTCGCCTCGACCATCCTGCTGTCGACCGTGATCTTCCTGCTGGTGCGGATATTGTAGGGTGGGCACGATGTGTCCACCCTACGTTCAATTCCCGAATAGCTGGTCGAGCAATTGCGGCGGCCGTGCAATCACCGCGCGCTTGCGGTAAACCACGATAGGCCGCTGCAGCAGTTTCGGATGCGCCGCCAGGGCTGCCAGCAAGGCAGCGTCGTCGGCCTGCGCCAGGCTGAGTTCGGCATACTCCGGCTCGTTGTCGCGCAGCATGGCGCTTACCGGAGCGCCAAGGGTTCGATGCAGATCCTGCAGCTGCGCCAGCGTCAGCGGCGTCTTCTGATAGTCGATGACTTCCAGCGCCAGCTTCTTTTCATGGCTGAATTGTTCCGCCATGGCCAGGGCTTCGCGCGATTTCGAGCAGCGCGGGTTGTGATAGATCGTGATCATTTATTTAGATTCCTGTGTAGTCTCATCCAGCGGTACGACTTCATCGTCCCAGCCGCTGGCGGGCATGTCCTCGCGCAGGATGCGGTCGTGCGCAAACATTTCTTCCAGTTCTTCGCGCGCCTGCTTGGCGATCGAGACAATCTGCTGCTGGTCTTTCTGATGTGGATACATGTCGTACAGGGTTTGCAGGTTGTGGGCGCGGAATTTCATTGCCGCCTGGCGCGCCCGGTAGGCGCCGAAACCGAGCTTGCGCAGGGCTTCGCGTCCGAGCAGCAAGGCCGATTCGAAGGTTTCGCGTTCGATCACGGTGACGCCCAGGTCCATCAAATCGAAGTAATGGGTGACGTTGCGGGCGCGGGCGATGATCTGCAGGTCGGGAAACTCGTGCCGCACCGCCGCCACCAGCTTCAGGCTGCCTTCGATATCGTCCAGCGCCACCACCAGCAGGCGTGCCTTGGCGATGCCGGCGGCGTGCATCAGGTCGATGCGGGTGGCGTCGCCGTAGAACACCTTGAAGCCGAATTTGCGCAACAGCTCGATCTGGTCCGGATCGTGATCGAGCACGGTCAGGCCGATCTTGTTGGCGTGCAGCAGGCGGCCGATGATCTGGCCGAAGCGGCCGAAGCCGGCGATGATGACCGGGTTTTCATTGTCGTCGATGGCGTCGTCCGGACGTTTTTGCAGTTTCAGGAAATACGGTGCAATGACTTTGTCGTACAGCACCAGCAACAGCGGCGTGGTCACCATCGACAAGGCCACCACCACCACCAGGATGGAAGAGGTTTCTTCGGAAAAGACGCGGGCGGTGGCGGCCGCGCCGAATACCACGAAGGCGAATTCGCCGCCTTGCGACAGCAGCGCGGCGAACAGGAATTGCTGGGCGCGGGCGATGCGGAACACTTTGCTGAGCAGGTACAGGACGGTCAGCTTGATCGCCAGGAAACCCGCCACCAGTCCCAGGATCAGCCAAGGATGGCTGAGCAGCAGGCCGAAGTCCACCGACATGCCGACCGCAATGAAGAATAGCCCCAGCAGCAAGCCCTTGAAAGGCTCCAGGTCGGTTTCCAGCGCATGGCGGTACTCTGAATCGGCCAGCAGGACGCCGGCCAGGAAGCTGCCCAAGGCCATCGACATGCCGACCGATTCCATCAGCAAGCCGATGGCGATCACCAGCAACAAGGCGAAGGCGGTAAAGATTTCCCGCAGTCCGGTGCGGGCGATCATGCGCATCAGCGGCCGCACCAGGTAGCGGCCGCCGACGATCAGGGTGGCGATCACCGCCACCACTTTGAGGCCGCCGATCCAGCCCTCGCCGCTGCCATGGGCGGCAGCGACGCCGAGCAGCGGCACGATGGCGATCATGGGAATCGCGGCGATATCCTGGAACAGCAGGATGGCAAAGCCGGCGCGGCCGGCGGGGGTGCCGTTGAGCTTGCGTTCGTTGATGGTGGCGAGCGCGATTGCGGTAGAGGAGAGCGACATGCCGAGGGCGGCGATCAGCGCGGTTTTCCAGTCGACGCCGACCACCACCGCGGCGCCGAACAGCGCCAGCGATACTGCCGCCACTTGCGCGGTGCCCCAGCCGAAAATCGACCGCCGCAGCGACCACAGGCGCTTCGGTTCGAGTTCCAGGCCGATCATGAACAGCAGCAGCACCACGCCGAATTCGGAGAAGTGCAGGATGTCTTCGACATTGTCGATCAGGCGCAAGCCCCAGGGGCCGATGGCCATCCCGGCCAGCAGGTAGCCCAGCACGGCGCCCAGGCCGAAGCGCTTGGCGATCGGCACCGCGGCGACTGCCGCCGCCAGGTAGATCAATGCATTGAATAAGAGACTTTGTTCCATGAGGTTCAGGTACCGCTTAGATACTGGTTAATGGCGCAGTTGTGCCGGCTGCCGGCAGTTCCGGCCAGGTGGGATAGCGCGCCAGGCGCTTCTTGTAGGTGTCGATGTAGGCCGCCAGGGCTTGCTGGTTGACCTGATGCGCGCCGAACAGCAGGTGCGGCGGCAGCCAGCGCATGCCGCATAGCTCGGCGGTCTGCTGGTAGGGCGGCAGGAAGGCGGAGAACGGCCGCTGGTTGTGGCCTTCTGGCTGGTAGGAGCGCTCCGAGCCGCCGAGGGTGGCGACCAGCCAGAAATCCTTGCCGCGCAGGGCATCGCCGCCGGGGCCATAGGCCCAGCCCGGGGTGAACACCGAATCGACCCATTGCTTCAACAGCGCCGGCATGCTGTACCACTGCACCGGATGCTGGAACACGATCAGGTCGGCCTCCTGCAGCAGCGCCTGCTCGCGCCGCACCGGGATATGGAAATCAGGGTACAGCTCATAGAGGTCGTGTACCTTGACGTTTTGCAGCTTGGCGGCGGCCTGCGCCAGGCGGCGGTTGACGCGCGAATGGTGCGGCGTCGGATGCGCGTACAGGATCAGTATTTGCGGTGGTTTGGTCATGTCGGCAAGGCTGTGTAGGTAATCAAAAGCGAAAGGAAAATATTGGGCAAATGCCTGATTCTGGATGAACTGATCGCGAAAAGCATGCTCACAGGCTAATCGAGCCTATACTTTGGCAAGCAGTTTTTTGATCGGCGTGACAGAGTGCTGCGGTATTTCATGCGCAGCCACATGCTAGCAGTACTTTCTCAAACATTTTTACTTCTGACAATTCCTAACAAATATGTCCGACACCAAACCGAGCGATCCGGCCAGCGAGCCTGTCAATTCCGTTCCGGAGGGTACGTTCGAACCCCTGCCGGCAGCAACACCTCAGTCGGGGCCGGCCGAATCTGGCCGAGTCGAGCCGGCAGCGGAAACCGCCAAAGAGGCGCCCCAACCGCAAGCTGCCGCGGCCCAGCCGCCGCCGGCAGCTGCTTTCAGGGCTGCCGGTCCCGGCGACGACGGCTCCCCGCCCTGGCCGCAAACCTGGAAGCTGATCGCGGCGCGTTTCCGCGCGCTGTCGGACAAGGCCGGTCGGCGCATGATGCAGCGCACCCTGAAAATCGGCATCTCGGCGCGCATCTTCCATCCGGAAGAGGGTGCCAAGGGCTTGCGCGGGCGTACCCTGCAATACCTGGAAGAGTCGATTGCGCAGTGGGTGATGTCGCGCAATGTGCTGGTGTTCATGATTCCTACCGTCAACACCAACGGCCTGGTGCATCCGAGCTCTATCCGTTTGCGCGACTATGCCAAGCACCTCGACGGCCTGGTGCTGCAAGGCGGCGCCGACGTTTCGCCGCAGAGTTATGCGCAGGCAGCGACACGGCCGGAGTGGGGCGGCGACCGCGTGCGCGATATGTACGAACTGGAGCTGCTGCACGAATTCATCGAGGCCGGCAAGCCGGTGCTGGGGATCTGCCGCGGTTGCCAATTGATCAACGTGGCTTTCGGCGGCACCTTGTACCAGGATATCGCCACCGATGTGCCGACCTCGATCAAGCATGTCAACGACGAGTATGACCGCTTGCACCATGCGATCCAGTTTCCGCCGGGTTCCTCTTTGGCAACTTTGTTCAACGCGCATGGCGGCGAGCAGAACGAATGGGTGGTCAACTCCATCCATCACCAGGCGGTGCGCGACCTCGGACGCGACCTGTCGATAGAAGCGATCTCCGGCAGCGATAATATTGTCGAAGCAATTCGTTACCGCAAGGCAGCTTTTGTCATGGGTTTGCAGTGGCATCCGGAATTCCATCGGGCCGGCGGTCCGCAGTTGCTGGATTGCACCCCGATTCTCGACGGATTTTTAAGAGCTGCACGCGAGACGCGTTTCTGATATTATCTCGCGCCTTGGCCGGTGAAGTGTTTATACGCTTTTTCCCGATTCCGGCCAGGCCCGATGGTATTGCGGCGGGGAAATTGAAAAAACTAAGAAATATTTAGAAGAAATCGATTTCCACAGTTGACACTCAAAGGGTGCTTTACTATAATCTGGGGTTCCCTGCGGAGAGGTGGCCGAGTGGTTAATGGCAGCAGACTGTAAATCTGCCCTCTTACGAGTACGCTGGTTCGAATCCAGCCCTCTCCACCATTTTGGGAAGAAGTAAAAGCAGTAGTTGCAAGAATATTGCGGCGGTAGAAGTGAAATGATCGAATTGAAATGATCTCGCGGGTGTAGCTCAATGGTAGAGCTGAAGCCTTCCAAGCTTATGACGAGGGTTCGATTCCCTTCACCCGCTCCAGTAGGTTTTGCAAGAACATTAAGTTGGGCGTGTTGTTAATCAATAAAGCACGCATACAGCATAGCCCTTGTAGCTCAGTGGTAGAGCACTCCCTTGGTAAGGGAGAGGCCACGTGTTCGATCCACGTCAAGGGCACCAGATTTAGTATCTCGGGTATCTCCCGGTTGTTGTTAGCGGCTCCGGCAGCCGTAAAGTTGGATGTCACTAATGATTCGGGTTTTCAATTCGAGTTTTCAAACTGTAAGACGGTCGGGCGCTGGCCTGAACATTCTCATCAAATCTTTAGGAGTCTAAGATGGCAAAAGGCAAGTTTGAGCGGACCAAGCCGCACGTCAACGTCGGCACTATCGGCCACGTCGACCACGGCAAGACCACGCTGACAGCAGCGATCGCGACAGTATTGTCGAAGAAATTTGGCGGCGAAGCCAAAGCGTACGATCAGATTGACGCGGCGCCAGAAGAAAAAGCGCGCGGCATCACGATCAACACTGCGCACGTTGAATACGAAACTGCCAACCGCCACTACGCGCACGTTGACTGCCCAGGCCACGCTGACTATGTGAAAAACATGATCACTGGCGCTGCACAGATGGACGGTGCGATCCTGGTTTGCTCGGCAGCTGACGGCCCGATGCCACAGACTCGCGAGCACATCCTGCTGTCGCGTCAAGTTGGCGTGCCATACATCATCGTGTTCCTGAACAAGGCAGACATGGTCGACGACGAAGAGTTGCTCGAGCTGGTCGAAATGGAAGTGCGCGAGCTGTTGACCAAGTACGAATTCCCAGGCGACGACCTGCCAATCATCAAGGGTTCGGCGAAGCTGGCTCTGGAAGGCGACACTGGCCCATTGGGCGAGCAAGCCATCATGGCACTGGCTGAAGCCCTGGACACTTACATCCCGACACCGGAACGTGCTGTTGACGGCGCTTTCCTGCTGCCAGTGGAAGACGTGTTCTCGATCTCCGGCCGCGGTACAGTTGTGACCGGCCGTGTTGAGCGCGGTATCGTCAAGGTTGGCGAAGCTCTGCAGATCGTTGGTATCCGTGATACACAAGATACAACATGTACTGGCGTTGAAATGTTCCGCAAGCTGCTGGACCAAGGTCAAGCAGGCGACAACGTCGGTGTGTTGCTGCGCGGTACTAAGCGTGAAGACGTAGAGCGGGGCCAAGTGTTGGCCAAGCCGAACTCGATCAAGCCACACAAGCATTTCACTGGCGAGATCTATGTTCTGTCGAAAGACGAAGGCGGCCGTCATACACCTTTCTTCAACAACTATCGTCCACAGTTCTACTTCCGTACTACGGACGTGACTGGTTCGATCGAGTTGCCGAAAGACAAAGAAATGGTTATGCCAGGCGATAACGTGTCGATCACAGTAATGCTGATCAACCCGATCGCGATGGAAGAAGGTCTGCGTTTCGCGATCCGCGAAGGTGGCCGTACTGTTGGTGCAGGCGTTGTTGCCAAGATCCTGCCTGACGCGTAATAAGTCGTATTGTTGCGGGACAGAGGCGCACGGCGAGTGTTTAAGAGCCGCCGAAGCGCAGCGAATTACTCTGTCCCCAACTGATTAGTTTTATATGCCGTGGGTGGCTGTCATCCACGGTTCGTTCTTTTAAGGAAAATCATGTCAGCTCCTAACCAAAAAATCCGCATCCGCCTGAAGGCGTTCGACTACAAACTGATCGACCAGTCCGCACAGGAAATCGTTGATACAGCCAAGCGCACCGGCGCCGTTGTCAAGGGCCCAGTACCACTGCCGACACGTATCCAGCGTTTTGACGTATTGCGTTCGCCGCACGTCAACAAGACTTCGCGCGACCAGTTCGAAATCCGTACCCATCAGCGCCTGATGGACATCGTTGACCCAACCGACAAGACTGTCGATGCGTTGATGAAGCTGGACCTGCCAGCTGGCGTGGACGTGGAAATCAAGCTGCAGTAATAAATTTGCAATAAGAAACACCATTGCGGGACAGGGTTCAGGAGTCACGGGAACGTGGCAAATGACCCTGTCCCGCAATTATTTGCAGGTGTTGTAAATCAGCCTTAACCGCCGAATCTTTGACATACCACGACAAAGATGGTCTTGCAAATAAAAATTTACGCGGTTATACTGATCGGCTTCGGTGCGATTGCCGACGGATTTCGTCTTTGCAGTCGTGCTTATTTTAGTTGTACAAACATCAGCCCCGCCCAATCGTAGGCGGGAATGGAGAAAAACAATGAGCTTAGGCCTTGTTGGTCGCAAGGTTGGTATGATGCGCATCTTCACGGAAGATGGGGATTCGATCCCAGTAACCGTGTTGGACGTGTCGAACAACCGCGTGACCCAAATCAAAACGCCTGAAACAGACGGTTATACCGCTGTTCAAGTTGCATTCGG
>Ga0210409_10008908_pt1 | contig 10180 bp, 8 predicted proteins | sample IncBWH17MmetaG_FD_161649 | JGI IMG/M metagenome (GOLD analysis project Ga0210409, IMG submission 161649) | Forest soil microbial communities from Barre Woods Harvard Forest LTER site, Petersham, Massachusetts, United States - Inc-BW-H-17-M | ecosystem: Environmental > Terrestrial > Soil >...
GAAGGCGTTCATTAACAATCCCCAGCCAAAAACACGAGACAAAACGTTGACGCCTCGGCAACGCGAAGTCGTACACCTGTTGGCTGAGGGCAAGTCCATGAAGGAAGTGGCCAGCGTGTTGAACGTGACTCCACGGACAGTAGCATTTCACAAGTACCGCGTCATGGAAGAGCTTAATCTCAAGACGACCGCGGAATTGATTCAATTCGCGATCAAATCACGGATTCTCGTACCGTAAGTTCTGCATCTCTGCTTAGTCTGCTCTTGTTGAGATGTTCCCTAGCTCCAGCTCGAAACGCGCGCGGCCCAAAGGCGGCAGGACTGCCTGACTTTTTCCATTTCAGAAACGAATCAGGATGTCGGCTTCGTACGAATCCTGTCATTTTTGACAGTTCCTGGAAGGGCGCGCGCGAGCTACCTTGGCACTCGTCGAGGAACATCAGCCCTGTAATCTCGGTATGAGGAGAAAAGAAATGAAAATGAGAAGCATATCTATGTTAGGGATCCTTCTGCTGTTTGGAACGGCTGCCCTCGCTCAGGATTATGCCAAGGTGGAAGTTCCGCTAGGCTACTCCTACATGAGATTCAACCCGGAGAACAGCAACATCGTCAGCGGCTTTTCCCTGAACGGCGGAGGCGGTGGTGTTACTGTGTTCGTTAACCACGCTTTGGGATTCACCGCGGAATTCAACGGCTACGGTAGCCTGTCAAAGACCTTTGCTTTCCCTGCGACAGCGAATAGTCCGTGCCCAGCGGGGTGCAGTGTGAAGGCTGACGCCACCCTCTTCACTTACAACGTAGGCCCCGTTTTGAAATACCGCTCTCCACACTTCGAACCCTTCGTGGAGGTGCTGTTTGGCGGAGCCCACTCGAATACTTACCAAAATTTGTTGAAGGCTTGTCAGACCTCTTGCACCACCAGTGCAAACCCTAGCAACAATGCATGGGATTTCGTCATGGGTGGAGGGCTTGACATTCCAGTGACCAAATCCTTTGCCATCCGGCCGGCACAGTTTGATTTTGTGCTGACGCGGTTCGGCAACAGTTTTACCAAGGGCAATCAAAACCAAAGCAATTTTCGCTACGGAGCTGGCATGGTTTTCCGGTTTTAACGAAGAAACGGAATCCAGCGCTTATTCAACCAGCTGGACGGGCTGCGGAAGGGGCGCCACGGAGCGTCAGTTCGCAGCCCGCTTTTCATTTCTGAGGGCCCTTAACTCGAACCGGCTAAGAGTTTTTCTAGCACAGATCAGTTTCCCCCCTTTAATTGAGATAGTTCCCTTTACTGGCATTTTTGACAGTTCCCATAAGGATCGTAGAAACCTATCTTGCGATTACCTCCGAGGACCAGTGAAAGGGTCCGGTTCGAGATACCTCCTCCCTGAGGCGAGGAAGAGATGCCTCAAGTGCTCTTTCCACCTCGTCCGGATCCTTTCCAACTGAAAGAGCGAGTTGATCCAGCTCGCTGGAAACGTTGGAAGTCCTGAAGTTGCCCAGAATCGTCCCTGCATGGAGCATGAGAGTTCCCTGCAACACCAACATCATAAGGCTCAGTTGGGTTGGTCAACGCTATTGGCGCTGTGACTATTGACAGTATCTAAGAAAGGGCCATGGAAGTAGCGTTGGCGATGGCAGCTGAACAGTGCATTGCCTGCATAAGGAGGGGAATTTATGGAATTTCAAAAAAAAGGGATATTGAGCGGAGTCTTGGGAGCGATCGTTTTGTTTAGTTCGGCCGCTGGTGCTCAAGAACTCAAAAAAGGAAAGCTAAAGATCTCGGTTTCTCCCAAACAAGCTTACACATTCGTCGACGACAAAGCGATTGGCCCTGGCCGTCGAACGATTAAGCTCGACGTAGGAACGCACCATTTGGTCGTAGCCAACTATGGTTTTAAATTTGCCGAGCAGGATGTTTCGATCGATTCTGGCCATACCGTCCCTGTGGATATAAAACTTGCTCCGGTTGGCGAAGATATACCGGGCCCGCGCGGACGCATTCAGATTGAAGTGGGCATGAGACGGGCAGGTGATGCTGCCGTTTTGTTAAACGGCAAAAAGCCCCAGTACTTTGTCGGGCATGTCGATGAGTTTAATCATAACATTCGTTATCACCAAGAACTGGTTGTTCCGCCCGGCACCCATGAAGTAACGGTCACGAGATACGGCAAAGAGCTCTGGTCCGGTTCCGTGACGGTCGCTGCCGACCAGCGTGTGATTCTGGATATCTCGAATGGAAAACAAGTAACCAAGGCTTGGCCGCGCGGCTCCAGTCAGCTTGGCGCAACCGTACCACGGTTTCACGCAGGCATTGCAAGTGCCACGGTTGCCGTAGCCCCTGTAAGCGGGACGGTCTCCGCAAACCCATCCAAAATCGATTGCAGCCAAAATACTCAGTTGGCATGGACCTCCAGCGAAACCATTGACGCCGACATGAGTGGCCTGAGCCCGGTTCCAACCACAGGCGAAAAAACAATCTCACCTCGGCAAACGACTGTCTATGAACTTACGGCTACGGGCCCAGGCGGTGTGACCAAGCCGAGCACCACTGTCGAAGTGAATCCTGTCGTACAGTCCTCGTTGAACGCTTCACCCGCGGAGATCCGATACCGGCGGGTCGGTGACAAGGTCATCGAGCAAGGGAGCACGACGCTGACCTGGTCGTCATCCAACGCCGATGCAACCTCTCTCGGTACCCTCGGCTCCGTAGCCACCAGCGGCACCAAATCTCTGACCCTCAGCCCAACTCAGACAGCTAATGGCCCCATCGACGAAGAATTCAAGTACACATTGACTGCAACAAATGTGTGTGGCGGCTCCGATACGAAGACCGTCGCAGTGCGCTTGAAGGGCTCCGTCGAACCGAGCCCGGGGGTGATGCTCCGCAGCGTTTTCTTCCCAACGGATTATCCTACGACGAAATATCCGCAGCTTGGACTCGTTCGCAGCCAGCAAGAGGTCTTGACCAATCTTGCTGCTGCATTCAAAGAGTATCTTGGATATGACCCGGACGCAAAACTGTCGCTCAGCGCTTACGCGGATGAACGCGGTGAGGGAAAATATAATCAAGCGCTATCCGAATTGCGGGCCCAAAGCGTCAAGGCGTTCCTGGTTTCGCAAGGAATCGCCGCAGAAAAAATCGCCACGACAGCCAAGGGTGAGGACAACCCGCTCGACAAGGCAACGGTCATTGACTTGCAGTCAAGGAATCCGGATCAGCCCCAAGAAACTCGCATACGCAACTTCATGGCAACCTGGCTCGCTTACAATCGGCGCGTGGACATCGTTTTGCTTCCCACAAATGCTGAATCACTTCGTTTCTATCCTAACCAAGCTGCAGATTCAGAAATTCTTTGGCAAAGATCGAAGCCAGCACCCGATGTAGTGGAACCTAAAAATTAGGAGTTTAAAGCGAAGTAGTCGCTCCTGAGTTCGTGAGTGCCCCCCCAACGCGGCCCGCTCTGCAAAACACAGGGCGGGCCGTGTTCTCAAGGAATCAGTTCGAGGTTCTCCTTGATCGGTTCGTGCTTGAATTCGCAGCGATTGTGGAACGCGCTGTCTCTTCTCCTGGCCACCGGATTGTATGGGACGTTGGGAGGAGCGAAATTGGCGGCCCGAGAGGCCGTGGTCAACGAGAGTTCATCCCTTCAGTCACAGACAACCGAAGATCTCAGTCAGGCCCCAAACGGAGCTGTCCAAAAAGATGCATCCCCTGAAAGCAAGCAAGACGGAGGGGCGTTCGTCATTGCTCCTCTTCCGATTTCCAGTCCGGCGCTAGGTTCCGGAATTGTGCCCGTTCTTGCATACATTTTCCCGCTCGACGGGAGTGACAAGACGTCTCTGCCCTCCCTGATTGGGGCAGCTGGGCTGGTTACGGACAACGGCACCCGGGGTTTCGTTGCGGCTGGCGAACTGTACTTCAAGCAAAATACTTATCGGACGACTGCGGCCTTCGCTCGGGGGGATCTAAACTACAATTTATACGGCCTGGGTTCCGGCGCGTCAAAGCAAAAGTTGCCTCTTAATCAGACGGGTCAAGTACTGTTTGCAGAGTTCCTCCGTCGTCTTGGATGGAAATTCTTCCTGGGTCCACGGTTTTTCTGGGGCAGTTCGCTCCTCACCCTCCGGTCTCCAAATCTCGGGACGGTTCCAGTGCCACCCGACTTCGGACTCCACACAGCTTTGACGGCAGTAGGTTTTCGACTGCACCGCGATACTCGCCCTAACCGTTTTTATCCGGCCGGCGGAACTTTGCTGGATTTCACCTCGGACTTCTTTTCTCAAGGTCTGGGTAGCAAATACTCGTTTCAGAGCTACAAACTCACCTTCAACAAATACTGGAGCGTAACGAAGCAGCAGGCCCTTGCGTACAATGGGTTCGCTTGCTTTACGGGAGGGCAGCCTCCCTTCTACGGAAACTGCATCTACGGAACAGATAGCGAATTGCGGGGCTACGTTGCGGGACGCTATCTCGATCGTTACATGGCTGCCACGCAGTTGGAATATCGCCTGGCACTACCCAAGAGGTTTGGCGTTGTCGGATTTGGAGGGTTGGGCGGGGTAGTGTCCGGGGGCAATCAACCGTTCAGGACGAAGAACTTCCTGCCGAGCGGGGGTGCTGGTGCCAGGTTTCAGCTTAGCAAGAAGTATCGCGTGAATCTTCGCGTTGACTTTGCTCAAGGTAAGGATAGTCATACTTGGAGCGTCGGCGTCGGCGAAGCGTTCTAGTAGTTTCGTGTACACATTCCTCGTGACTGCAGGACCTGTCAACAGTGACAGTGACAAGTATTCCTGCGAAACATTACAAGTCCACTGGATGAAAGGTCCCACCAGGCGACCCTGAAATCCAGACCAGAATCAACGAGGACAATGTAATGCTGCCCATACAGGACGCTTCCCCGTTAGGAATTCGTAAGTCGCTGATGCTGTTTGTGTTTTCTATCTCTCTCTTGTTTCTGCTCACGCCCTTGGCTCAGCCACAGCAGCACGACATGGACAACATGCCAGGAATGAAAATGGAGATGCCTGCTGCGTCAGAAAACCCCGAGCAAGCAGCCAAGCGCGTAGCGGACAAACAGGAGAGCGAATTTAATCACCACTTAGCGGGACTGTTCGTCGTCTTGGCAGGAATTTTTATCCTCGCGGAGAGTCACCTCGTCAAGCGTTGGCCTGTGCTGCGTTATGCCTGGTCCATGTGCTTTCTGGCGGCTGGCCTCTTTGTTCTGGTCTTTAGCGATACGGAGATCTGGCCCTTTGGTCCTCAAACTCCTTGGTATGCAATCACCAACAATGCCGAGGACTTACAGCACAAAATCTTCGCCATGATTCTTTTGGCCCTTGGATACGTTGAATTGCAAAGAGCGCGGGGGCGATTGAAGGCGCCATGGGCTGCCTGGTTCTTTCCTGTAGTAGGAGCTGCGGGCGCGATTTTGCTCCTGTTTCACGTTCACGGCGGCAATATGCAGGAACCCCACGCCATGGAAACCATGGAACGCATCCAGAGGCAGCACCATTGGTTCGCAGCTACGGGGTTCGGTATCGCACTAACCAATGGATTAGCTGGACTGACCAAGACGCCACAAGAGTGGCAGCACTTCTTCAGGACGGCTTGGCCGGCACTCTTAATCATTCTTGGTGTCCTGCTGACTCTGTACACGGAATAGTGGTTTCCGCAACCCCCCATCCACTGGGGAGAACAGTTTCGCAGACTGAGCAGGCTTGCATCGCCCTCTGCAACGATGTCCACCAGGTTAGCGTTCAAAAAGGCAGTGACCGTGCCATTCAACTGGTCCCAAGCCAAACCGCCTCTTACTCGTACCATGCGGGTATACATGACCAGAACGCGCCTTCTTTTTCTGTTATTTGTCCTTAGCCTGTCCACTCTCCCGCTGCGAGCCGGCACAAAAATAATTCACCGTTGGGTTCTCTCCGACCAACCCCTGCCGAAGCTCCAGAAGATTCTGGTCATCGGAGTCCTGGAAAACTACCTCATACGCCAGGAACTTGAAGATGAGATGGAGCGGCTGCTCGCCAAGTCTGCCGTGCAAGGAATCAGGAGCCACATGGTCCTTCCGCCGCGCAACGAACTGATGGAAGGTGAACTCAAAGAGCGCATCAAAGAAGGCGACTACGATGGCGTCCTTGTCATCCGGCCGAAGACCATGCGCACGGAAAGCAAAGAAGTTGTCACAACCCTCGCCGGTCCCCTTTATGTGCCTCCTGCGGCCTACTCCAATTTCTGGCCGTACTGGAACATGGCTTGGGGGAATGCCTACGCGACCAGTTCCTATGTTAAGGAAGAAACTTACGTCAGCACCGAGTTCAACCTCTACAACCTTAAAGATGAAAAACTCCTCTGGAGCGGAGAAACCGACACTGTGTATACCAAGGACTTTGGGAAATTGGCGAGGGAGTATGCCAGGGCGCTCGTCAAGCAGCTAAAGAAAGACAAGGTGATAGGAACGAAGTGATGCGTCGTAGAGTACGTAAATGTAGGTTTGCGCGCCTCGTGTCAGGGAGGGCCGCTTCTTCTCAGAATCCGACAAGTTAAATCCCTTCTCCTGCCTCATCGATAGTTCGGCCGGGACACATTGTGGGCTGAAGAACATGATTACGCCTCACTTTTAAGTTGTGGCGTCCGACGCTTTGACAAGCTTGGATCACCTGAACAAAGGGTTCGGCACACGCATGTACAAAAGCACGGTCGGGATTGTCATTCTCAGGAACACCGGCATTTTGCGTCTCCCTTATCGGGGGCGGAGCCGACTCTATCGGAAGGATGCTCTGCTTGCTCATCCTGCCAGTTGGTGCATGCGGGCACTCTGCCCTGCTTCGGGGTGAGGTTCGGCTCCGCTCAGACGAGAATGGCCTTGCTTCCACGTTCCCCGAAACTGTCAAAACACGCAGGGAGCGCGGGATGCGCCAGCTGGAACTCAGAACACAAGTACCGGCCAGCTCAGAATCGAATGAGACTGTTAGCACCTGCTAGTTTTAACAGTTATTCGCTCTCCACTCTGCAACTACCCTTTCCCAGGAGTGAGTACCTTTCTAACCGGGCAAACGTGCCCGCTCCGGCAGCACCAGACGCTGACAATCTTGCGTTCTGAACAGCCGTACTTGCGCCTCGCGGAGCGTACAAAATGCAAAAAAAACAGCTATTGGGGACTGGATTGAGCTTTTCTATTGCGGCAACAATTCCGCCGCTTGCCGCCGCACGCCGGTTACACGTTGTGGCCGTGCTGATGGTGGCGATGGCGACCTGTGTTGGCTGCACTTCAAATGCCGAAAAGCCTGCTCCCCCGCCTCCCGGTGTCACGGTTACAGCTGCAATCCAAAAGGACGTGCCCATTCACCAAGAATGGGTCGGAACGATGTTGGGCAATGTGGACGCCGATATTCGGCCGAAGGTGGACGGATTCTTACTTAGCCGGCTCTACACAGAAGGTTCATACATAGAGAAGGGCGCGCCAATGTTCCAGCTTGACAAGCGCCAAGCCCAAGCGGCTGTCGAGCAAGCCCAAGGAAACCTTGAGCGGGCCCGTGCTGCCCTGGGACAAGCGCAGATCGATGTACGTCGTTACACACCATTGGTGGCACAGAAGGCCGTTAGCCAGGCCGAACTCGATAAGGCGCTGAGTATGGAAACGGCAGGGAAGGCGGGGGTGGATGCAAATCAAGCAGTGCTGGACAACGCCAATCTAAATTTGGGATGGACAACAGTGGCCTCGCCGATTTCCGGAATCGCCGGAGTCTCCAAAGTCCAAATCGGGGACTTAATGACGCCGATCACCGTCATGACAACCATTTCCAGTGTGAACCCAATTTACGTTGACATTAGCATCGCCGAGCAGGACTACATCAGGTTCGTCCGCGAAAAAACAGGCCGGTCAGCGGGCCAAGATCTCGAGCTGATTCTTGGAGATGGTACAGTTTACCCCCGGCGTGGTCATGCCCTTTTCGTGAACCGCGAAGTGGATTCACGCACCGGAACGATTCAGGTGCGAGGAGAGTTTCCCAATCCAGGCAACGTTTTGCGTCCCGGTCAATATGCCCGTATTCGCGCAGTCACCGAGTTCCGCAAAAGTGCGGTCTTGATTCCCCAGCAGGCGGTCTCCGAACTTCAGGGAGTCTATCAGGTGGGAGTGGTTGGGGCGGATAACAAGGTCACGATTAGAGCCGTCAAACTCGGCCCACAGTCTGGCGATATGTGGGTGGTCGAGTCCGGTCTTCAGGCCGGGGACAATGTTGTGATTGATGGACTGCAGCGCATCAAGACTGGCATGACCGTTGTCCCAACACCTTTCAAAAATACGCAAGGCACTACGCCGACTGGTGGGATGTAGCTATGTCGAAATTCTTTATTGACCGTCCGATTGTCGCCATAGTCATTTCCATCCTCACTGTGGTTGTTGGTCTTGTGTCGATGGCGAAGCTTCCGGTAGCCCAGCTCCCCGATATCGTGCCTCCGCAAATTAATGTGTTGGCCACTTACACCGGTGCGGATGCAGTGACGATCGAGCAGTCTGTTGCCACTCCACTTGAACAGCAAATGAACGGTGTGGACAACATGCTCTACATGATGTCCACGAACGCGAATGACGGAACGATGAACCTCAAGGTCACCTTTGATGTAGGCACTAACGTAGATATCGACCAAGTGAACACGCAGAACCGAGTGTCCCAGGCAAGCCCAAATCTCCCAACTTCGGTCAATCAGTACGGTGTGACCGTCAAGAAACTTATGGGACTTCCCCTGCTAGTGCTATCCGTCTATTCGCCAACGGGGACTTACGGCGGACAATTTTTGGGAAACTACGCAACCATCAATATTAACGATGCCCTGTTGCGCGTTCCCGGAGTTGGACAAGTTACCAACTTCGGCGCTGCGGATTATGCGATGCGCATATGGGTAAAGCCGGATCAGCTGACCAAACTCGGTATAACTGTTTCCGACCTTAGCAATGCTGTTCAACAGCAGAGTGCTGTAAATCCAGCAGGACAGATCGGTGCTGAGCCCGCTCCCAAAGGCCAGCAGTTTACCTACGCCGTGCGCGCCCCAGGAAGGCTGATCAATGCGGAGGAATTTGGAAAAATCATTGTTCGGCAAAATCCCGATGGCTCAACGGTTAGATTGAAAGATGTCTCACGGATCGAATTGGGATCACTTGTTTATCAGCAAATCGGACGGTACAACGGGAAGCCCGCAGTCATCATTGCAATTTATCAAGCCCCGGGTTCCAACGCATTGGCCGTAGCGAAACAGGTCAAAGAGCAAATGGAGGAGCTAAAAACCCGGTTTCCGCAGGACCTGGATTACGTTGTTTCCATGGACACCACTCTCCCTATCACGGAAGGGATGAAGGAAATTCTAACGACGCTGTTCGAGGCCATCGTCCTGGTAATCATCGTAGTATTCCTATTTCTGCAAGGTTGGCGAGCAACTCTCATTCCCCTCATTGCCGTGCCAGTGTCGCTGATAGGCACGTTTGCCGTCTTCCCCTTGCTCGGTTTTTCAATCAACACGCTGTCCCTCTTTGGACTCATCCTTGCCATTGGACTCGTAGTGGACGATGCAATCGTCGTCGTTGAGGCGGTTGAACACAACATCGAGCATGGATTGACGCCTAGAGAGGCAACGATTAAGGCGATGGAAGAAGTTACAACTCCGGTTATTGGAATCGCGCTCGTCTTGTCCTCCGTATTCATTCCTATGGCGTTTATGGGGGGCATCAAGGGCCTGCTAAATCAACAATTCGCGATTACCATCGCCGTATCTGTTCTCATCTCTGCCTTTAACGCATTGACACTTTCACCCGCTCTCTCGGCCCTTTTGCTTCGTCAGCGTAAGGAATCCAAGGGACTTGTTGGCAAGTTCTTCGCCGGGTTCAATCGGTGGTTCGGAAAAATGACGGGAGGCTACGTTAGCTGGAGCCACGTTCTTATTCGCCGATGGGGGATTGCGCTGCTCTTGCTCTTGGGTGTTTCGGTTATCGCGGTGGCTATGGGTAAGAGCCTTCCGAGCAGTTTCGTTCCGGAAGAAGATCAGGGATATGCGTTTATTCAGCTCCAGCTTCCGGATGCTGCTTCTTTGCAGCGTACTGACGCCGTCATGCGCAAAATGGATGAAATTCTCGCGCACACTCACGGCATCCAGGGATACGACGCAATCGTCGGTTTCAGTCTT
>Ga0210409_10008909_pt1 | contig 10180 bp, 9 predicted proteins | sample IncBWH17MmetaG_FD_161649 | JGI IMG/M metagenome (GOLD analysis project Ga0210409, IMG submission 161649) | Forest soil microbial communities from Barre Woods Harvard Forest LTER site, Petersham, Massachusetts, United States - Inc-BW-H-17-M | ecosystem: Environmental > Terrestrial > Soil >...
CGGAGGCGGCATGGCCGAGCGATCCACGCGATTGTAGAGCGTGTCGCGTTCGACGGGGACCCGGCCGGCGGCGCGAATCAGGCGCTCGATCTCCGCGCGGGTGAGATGCTCGGGCGTGGTGGCGCCGGCATCGTGATAGATTTTTTCCTCGACGACCGTGCCATCCAGATCGTTCGCGCCAAATCCGAGAGCGATCTGCGCGATGCGCGGCGTGAGCATGATCCAGTAGGCCTTGATGTGGTCGAAATTGTCGAGCATCAGGCGCGAGACGGCCATGGTCTTCAGCGCGTCCATGCCGGTGGGTTTGGGCACGTGCGCCAGCGCGGTATTGGCCGGGTGAAATTCCAGCGGGATGAACGTCTGGAACCCGTGCGTTTTGTCCTGCAATTCGCGCAGACGGACCAGGTGATCCACGCGCTCTTCGAGCGTTTCCACGTGGCCGAAGAGCATGGTGGCGTTGGTGCGCATACCGAGTTCGTGGGCGGTGCGCGCGATGGAAAGCCACATCGTTCCGGAAACCTTGTGATCGCAAATAATCTTGCGCACCCGCGGATGGAAAATTTCCGCGCCGCCGCCCGGGAGCGAGTCCACGCCGGCTTCTTTCATCTTCAGCAGCGTGTCCTTGATCGAAAGTTTGCTGAGGCGCGCGTAATAATGCACTTCCACGGCGGTGAAGGCCTTCAGATGGACTTGCGGGAAGCGCTGCTTCAGGCCGCGAATCATGTCGAGGTAAAAGTCGAAGGAAAGATCGGGATGCAGCCCACCGACGATATGGAATTCGGTGGCGCCCTCGGCGACGCCCTGCGCGCCGCGGGCATAAATTTCCTCAAGCGACATGGTGTACGCGCCGGGCACGTCGGGCGAGCGTCCAAAGGCGCATAGCTTGCAGTGCGCCACGCAGACGTTGGTCGGATTGATGTGCCGGTTGACGTTGTAATAGGTCAAGTCGCCGTGCCGCTGCTCGCGGACATGATTGGCGAGCCAGCCGACGGCGAGGAAGTCGTGCGACTCGAAGAGCGCGAGGCCGTCGTCGGAGCCCAGGCGTTCACCGGCCAGAACCCTCTCGGCGATGGGCTTGAGTCGCGCGTCGGTGATTTGTAGTTTTCCGCTCACGAGCCTCTTACCGTTCCTTCTTCTGCGGCGGGATGACTGTGGTCACGATTTGCGCCGCAGATTCCACGCAAACGATTTGCAACTCGTCCTCTGTGTGCTTCGTCAACGGACACACAACAAAATTTGCGAAAATCTGATGATCCTCATCAAGCTTTCGGTGAATCGAATCCGGCAGCCAAGCAACGTCCGGGTCGTCGTCGCCTGGCTCCCAAACACCCAACACACGGTCTGTCCCGATCCGCCAAATTCTTATTCCGGGGCCGCCGTTTCCTTCTCTCATCCGACCATGGACAGTGAAACAGTCGCCGACGAGCTTGGCGTTCCCTTTACATTTCGGGGGTTCAGGCGATGCAAACGAGCAAGTCGCGCCTAGAACTGAACTTAATGTCACCGCCAGAATCCTGCGCCACATCTTCGTTCTCTCAGGGCCGCATGGCCACTACTGCAGCGCCCCAGAACAGCAGGAACACTAAGCTAATATAGCCATTCACGGCGAAAAACGCAGCATTCATTTTGCTCAGGTCGTTGGGCTTTACGAGTGAATGTTCGTAGCCGAGCAACAGCGCGACGACGGCGATCCCCACCCATGCGGGCCATGCGAGGTGAAACGCCGTGGCCAGCCAGATGAGCAGCGCGACCATCGCCAGATGCATCACGCGGGCGATTTGCATGGCTCCGGCGATGCCGAATCTTTTCGGAATCGAATGCAGGCCCTCGGCGCGATCGAAATCCACGTCCTGGCAGGCGTAGAGGACGTCGAAGCCGCCTACCCAGAGCGTCACCGCAGCGCAGAGAATCTGCATGCGCCAATCGAGCGAGCCGCGAATGGCGATCCATGCGGCGGCGGGAGAAATCCCGAGGCAGAAACCCAGAACGAAGTGAGACCAGGCGGTGAATCGCTTGGTGTAGGAATAGACGAACAGAATCGCCAGCGCAACCGGAGAAAGCTCCAGCGCCAACGGATTTAGTTGCCATGCCGCGACGATCAGCACTGCCGAGGCGAGAATCGTGAACGCCCATGCAAAGGCGACCGAAAGCGTTCCGGCAGGAAGTGCGCGATTGGCGGTGCGCGGATTGCGGCGGTCGAATTCGATATCGGCTATGCGGTTGATGGTCATGGCGGCGGAGCGCGCGCCGATCATGGCGACTACGATCCACAAAATTTGGCGCCAGGTAGGCAGGCCGCCGTCGGCACGCGCGGCGAGCAGCGCGCCCACCAGCGCAAAGGGCAGCGCAAATACGGAGTGCTCGAACTTGATCATCTCGAGCACAGTGCGGATGCGGGACTTCGTCACTTTTTCTCTTGCGACCTTATCTCAGAGCGGACCACGTCGGCTAGACTCTGCTTTCCGCGCCAAGTTTCTTCGATCTCGGCCCACGCTACTTTCGACTGCGGGCCGAGACACTGTACAAACGGCCCGCTGCCGAACGGCCGCCAGGAGGAAATATTCCGCACGTCCTCGAGGAATCCGACCGAGGCCACGGTGCGCACTTCCTCATCCCCATTGACTAGAAACTCTTCAAGGAGGGCAAAGGCAGCGGAAACAATCTCAGTATCACGGCGCTCATACGCGTCGACAATGAAAGTCGCGAACTCGGCAATGTCGTTGTAAATTCCCGATTCATCGCGCCCCCAGGACTCTTGGTACGTTTCCCAGGCGGAAGAAAAGGCCGGGCATTTCTCCAGGATCATCGGCATCATCTGAGTTCTTGAAATCACTTCACACCCCTCCAACGATACTGCTTCTGCTGCGCCAAGCCGAGCTGCGTGAGGACGCGATAGCAAAATTGCTCGACGGTATCCGCTATCGTTTTCGGGTCGTAGTAAAACGCGGGCATGGCGGGCATCACCACGGCGCCGGCATCGTGCACGCGGAGCATGTTTTCCAGATGAATGCGATTGAGCGGCGTTTCGCGCAGGCAAAGGACCAGCGGGCGGCGCTCCTTGAGGCAAACGTCAGCGGCGCGCGTGAGCAGATCGCCGGAAGTACCCGCGGCAATTGAACCGAGCGCGCCCGCCGAGCATGGGATCACAACCATCGCATCCACGGCAGCGCTTCCCGAGGCGATGCTCGCGCCAATGTCCTTGTTCGGCAGGTATTCGATTTTTTTCGCTGGCGTGCCGGTGAGAAGCGACGGGAGCTTTTTGCCGTCGGCGGCCACCACGCCCAGCTCGGTTGAAAGCAGGCGCAGGCCGGCCTCGGTGGCGACCAGAAAAACGCGCGCCACGCGGCGGTCGCCATCGAGCAGGCGCAGCAGCGCCTGCGCGTAGACCGCGCCGCTCGCGCCCGTGACTCCGACCGTGATGATGCGGCCCTCTGTGTCCTTCGCTGGCATGGCTGGAATCTTCGAGTCTATGCAGCCAGTTTCGGCAAAGTCAAGGCAGGCGGGATGCGCCGCAGCCTTTCCCTTTGCGACAAGCCCGCGCACGCCCCGGTTGACGCCACCACCCTCCGCCCGTACGCTGGAATCTCGCTGCTCCCGGCACCGCTATGGCCACCATTGACGAAGATCTAAACCAAATCGAGCGGGATATTCGCACGCTGAAGATCGAATACGAGCAGTTCTTCGGCGGCGGGCGTTCTCGCCCTCCTGCGGACACGCAGTGGCGCGTGGACACGATTGTGCGCCGCTACAACGAACGCGTGGCGGAGCTGAGTTCCGGCCAGCGCTTCCGGTTCAACAACCTGACCCAAACCTACGCCAAATATCAGGAAATGTGGCGCAAGAAGACCATGCAGAAGGAAGGCGCCACGTCGCAGCACCATTTCGGCGCCGCCGCCAAGGCTGTGGAAGCCGAGCGCGCGCGCAAGGCCGCTCTGCACGCGAAGGAAGCCGCCGAACCCGCCAAGCCCGTGACGCAGGTCCCGATTGATATCCGCGCCGCCGAGGCCACCGCTCGCGCGGAAGCGGTGCACGAAACCGCGGCGGCTTTTGCGATGTCCTTCTCCAACCCGGAGCATGAGAAGGAAAAGGTTTACACGCTCTACGAAAAGCTGATCGAGGCGCGCACCGAAACCGGCGAGAGGTCCAACACTCCCAGCCTCAAAGACTTCGAGCGGTTCGTCCAGCAGAAGACGAAGGATCTGAAGGACAAGGGCGGCCGCGAAATCGAATACACCGTCAGCGTCGAAGGCGGGCGCGTCAAATTGAAGGCTCGCGTCTCGGGCTAGACCTGTCCGCAAAGAAGTCAAAACCGAGGCTTCAGGGGCTGAATCCCTGAAATCAAACGACGATTTACGGCGGGGTTGAAACCCCTCCCTTCCAGCGGCAGATGTCTCCTCGCAATCCCTCGAAGCGTCCGCCGTGATTCGCCAGGACACCTCTTCCGAAATTCGCCGCAAACGCTTACACTGTCCCGCTCCATTTCTTCAAACCAATTCAGGAGGCAACACTTTGGCTATCGAGCGGGCGCTGATCAGCGTCTACGACAAGACCGGCGTCGCGGAATTTGCGCGGGAGCTTTCTTCGCTGGGGATCGAGATTGTGTCCACCGGCGGCACGGCAAAGCTGCTGCGGGACGCCGGAATTCCCGTGCGCGACGTGGCCGAGCTGACCGGTTGGCCGGAAATGCTTGGCGGGCGCGTGAAGACGCTGCACCCGAAAGTGCACGGCGGAATCCTGTTTCAGCGCGGCAAGGCCGAGGACCGCAGGCAAACCGCCGAACACTCCATCGTGCCGATTGATCTGGTGGTGGTGAACCTGTATCCATTTTCGGCGACGGCGGCGAAACCGGGCGTGACGCCGGAGGAGCTCATCGAAAATATTGACATCGGCGGACCCGCGATGGTGCGCTCGGCAGCGAAGAATTTTCAGAGCGTCGGTGTGATCACCGATCCGCAAGATTATCCGGCGATCGCCGAGGAGCTGCGCGCCAGGCGCGAGCTGAGTCTGGCCACGCGACTGGCGCTCGCGCGCAAAGCGTATGCCCGGACGGCGCGATACGACGGCGAAATCGCCACGGAGCTGGAACGACTCGCCGCAAACGGCAGCGTTTCGCTGGGACCGCTCGCTCAATTGCCCGAGCGGATTCACCTGGCGCTGGAACGCCGGCAGTCCATGCGTTACGGCGAAAATCCGCACCAGGCCGCGGCGCTCTACGTTCCCGCGGGCCGCGCCGCTGCAGGTCTGGCAGGCGCGAAGCAGCTTCAGGGAAAAGAGCTTTCCTACAATAATCTGGTGGATCTGGACGCGGCCTTGGCGCTGGTCACGGAATTTAAGCGCCCGGCGGTGGCCATCATCAAGCACAACAATCCGTGCGGCGCGGCGGAGCAGGATTCGCTGCGCGACGCATACCTGAAGGCGTTCGCCTGCGATCCGGTATCGGCGTACGGCGGCGTGCTGGCATTCAATCGCGCGATTGACGCGGCGACGGCGGAGGAAGTAGCCAAGCTGTTCGTCGAATGCGTGGTGGCGCCGGGATTCGAGCCGGCGGCGCTCGAAAAATTCGCGGCGAGGAGAAACTTGCGCCTGCTGGAAATGCCGCGCGAGGCCGCGGCCCGCGGACTGCAACTGAAACCGATCCTCGGCGGCATGCTCGTGCAGGAAGAAGACGCGCACGAGTTGACGCAAGCGGAGTTGAAGGTGGCGACGTCCCGCGCGCCGACCGATGCCGAAATCCGCGCGCTGCTGTTCGCCTGGAAAGTGGCGAAGCATGTGAAATCAAACGCCATTCTGTTTGCGCGCGAAGGGCAGACCGTTGGCGTGGGCGCGGGCCAGATGAGCCGCGTGGATTCGGTGAAGATTGCGGTGATCAAGGCGGCGACGGCGAAGCTCTCGCTCGAAGGCACCGTGGTCGCCTCCGATGCGTTTTTCCCGTTTGCCGACGGCGTGGAAGAGGCCGGGAAGGCCGGGGCCACGGCAGTGATTCAGCCGGGCGGCTCGCTGCGCGATCAGGATGTGATTGACGCCGCGAACAGACTTGGCATGGCCATGGTGTTCACGGGCGTGCGTCACTTCCGGCACTAAAGCAGGCGGCGCAGTGGAAGAGAAAACAAAATCCGGGCTGGCCGGGCTGCGGGTGCTGTCTCTCGAAAGCCGCCGCGCGCCGGAGATGGCCAAGCTGATCGAGAATTACGGCGGCCGCGCCATCGTGGCGCCGTCCATGCGTGAAATTCCCCTGGAATCGAACACCGAAGCGCTGGCCTTTGCGCGAACGCTCGCGGCGAACGGCTTCGACATGCTGATTTTCCTGACCGGCGTGGGCACGCGCGCGCTGGCTCGCGTGGTCGAAACGATTTATCCGCTGGAGCAATTTGCCGCCGCATTGCGGAGGATCACCGTGGTCGCGCGCGGACCGAAGCCCGTGGCCGCGCTCAAGGAATTGGGAGTTCCGGTGACCATTGCCGTGCCGGAGCCGAATACCTGGCGCGATCTGCTGCGCGTTCTCGACGAAAAATGCGATATCGCTCCGCTGAACGGGCGCCGCGTGGCGGTGCAGGAGTATGGCGCGTCCAATTCGGAACTCCTTGCGGGGCTGGCGGATCGCGGAGCGCTGGTGACGCGCGTGCCTGTCTATCAATGGGCGCTGCCGGAAGACATTGGACCGCTGCGCGCTGCCGTGGAAGCGATGGCGCGCGGCGAAATTGACGTCGCGTTGTTCACGACTTCGATCCAAATCGCGCATCTGCTGCGGATCGCCCGGGAAATGAATCTGGAGCAGGAGTTGCGCCGCAGCTTCGCGCGAATTCTGGTCGGCTCGATCGGGCCGATCACTTCGGAAGAGCTGCGCGAGCAGGGCCTTTCCCCGGATTTTGAGCTGGCGCATCCCAAGATGGGATTTCTGGTGAATGAAGCGGCAGAGCGCGGTGCTGCCATGCTGGAAGAGAAGCGCCGCAAGATTTCGGGGTGAGGTGCTGAGGGCTTTCGGCGACCGGCCGGGTCACGGAAGGTTTGGGTGGGGGGGAATGCCGGGACCCGGCCGCATCGGCGAATGCAGAGACACTATCAGACGTTTTGCTTCACGCGTTCGTCGAATATTGGATTGGATGTATTCGTCTTCCAAATTCGCGGCAACTTCCTGATTTAATTCGCCTTCCCGCATAAGGAAAGCGTTAAGGCTCATTTCGAGCGACTCATTTTTTACTTGCGTTGCTGCGGCGCAGAAACTCTTCGAACGAAATTTCGCTCGCAAGCGTGTGCAGCAGCGCCTTGCGCCGCGCCGGCGAAATGTTTTTCGCGAACAGGCGCTTTCGCGCGGCACCCAGGGTTGTAACAAAGCGTTCATATTCGGCGTCGATCTCTTTTTCGAGTTTTTTTCGCAGCCGCTGCGCAAGCGCGGGACTGTGGCCGCCCGTGGAAATGGCGATTTGCAGTTCGCCGCGCCGCACCACGGCGCCATAGTAGAAATCGCAGTGCGCGGGATCGTCCACCACATTGCACAGGACGCCGCGACGGCGCGCCAGCCGGAAAATCTTGGCGTGCAGCCCCGCTGAGGAGGTGGCGGCGACCACCAGAAACGCTCCCGCGAGATCGGCGGGCCGAAACCTGCGCGGCTCCCAGCGGATTTTCCGGGCGCGCGCCCAGGCGCGAACGCGATCGGTGGCCTGCGGCGCAACGACGCGCACTTTGGCTCCGGCGCGGAGAAGACTTTCGATTTTTTCCTGGGCGACTGCGCCGGCGCCCACCACCAGGCAGCGGCGTCCTTCCAATTTCAAGAATGCGGGGAATAGCGGCATCGCATCACACCGATTCGCCGCGAACCAGGTCGTCGTATTTTTCGCGGCGGCGCGCGATGCGGAAGCGCCGGCCTTCGACCAGAACCTCGGCGGGGCGGCGGCGCGCGTTGTAGTTCGAGGATTGCGCGAAGCCGTAGGCGCCCGCCGTCCACACGACCAGAAGGTCGCCCGAATTGACCGGCGCGAGAGGCCAATCGCGTGCGAAAAAATCCCCCGATTCGCACACCGGCCCCACCACATCCACGCGCGATTTTTTTGCGGCAGCTCCCGGAAGACGAACCGCCGGCGTAATCGGATGCGTGGCGCCGTAGAGAACCGGGCGAATCAGATCGTTCATGGCCGCGTCCACCACCACGAAAGTTTTCCCGCGATTTTCTTTCACGTAGAGAACCCGCGTGAGCAGCACGCCGGCCGGGCCAACCAGTGTCCGCCCGGGCTCGATCAGCAGCCGGCATCCCAGCGGCCGGACGACCTCGGCGAGCGCTTTGGCGTACGCGGCGGGAGGGAGAGCGGACTCGTCCGTATAGCGGATGCCCAGGCCGCCGCCGATGTCAACGTACTCGAGCCGGATTCCTTGTTCCGCCAGATCGCGCACGAAAGAGGCGAGCCGCAGCAGAGCGCGGCGATACGGAGCGACGCTGAAAATCTGCGAACCGAGATGTGCAGTGATGCCGCGCCAGGCAATCCAGCGGGAATTGCTGTGCGCGAGATACAACCGCCGCGCTTCCTGCCAATCCACGCCGAATTTATGCTGGTGCGCGCCCGTGGCGATGTGCGGATGGCCGCCCGCCAGCACATCAGGATTCACGCGAATGGCCGCGCCGGGTCGCGCTCCCCCGGCCGCCACGTGACGCGACGCTTCACCGAGCAGAACTTCCAGCTCCGCCGCGGACTCCACGTTGAACAGCAGAATGCCGCTGCGCCGCGTGCCTTTTCCCGCATAGCGAAGCGCGTCGCGGATTTCCTCGCGAGTCTTCCCCACGCCCGAGAAAACGATGCGATCGCCGGGAACACCGATGCGCCCCAGGCGGTCGAGCTCACCGCCGGAAACAATATCGAAGCTGCTGCCCATCCGCGCGAGCACGCGCAGCACCGACAAATTCGGATTCGCTTTCATGGCGTAGCAGATCGTGTGGGGAAGCGAGCCGAAGGCGTGGTCCAGACGCCGATAAGCGGCTTCGATGCTCGCTCGGCTGTACACGTACGCGGGCGTACCCACAGAATCCGCGATGCGCGCAAGCGGCACGCCTTCGCAATAGAGGGCCTGCGCTCCCCGGCCGGCGGGCTTGTAGGCGTAGCATGGCGTGTACGCAGCGGGGTCAGCAACAGCGTGTGCTTTGCGCTTCCGCGCAGAACGGCGCGCGGGCGTCATCCTGATGCCCGGCAATGGCGACGGCAATCGTGCGAAAAAACCATGGCCCATCATCATACAAACTCTGCAGGGAAATGCCACGAACTGTCCGCCGCATTCCGCTCTCGGATTCCGCCCTCCCCGCTGCACAACGCCCGAAGTAACTAAATCCAAAGCCGCAGCGGCGGCGTACTACAGGCGTTGGTCAATCTCACGAAAAGGAAAAAACGAAATGAAATCACGCTCTCTGATCGCAATTTGCGCGCTCGTCCTGGTGGGAGTCTCCAGCGCCGCCGCACGCCAGGGTTCGATGGCCATGAAACAGGACCCCATGGTCGGCGGCGCGGCGATGTATGCCAGCAAGGATATCGTTGACAACGCGGTCAACTCAGCCGATCACACCACTCTCGTCACCGCAGTAAAGGCTGCCGGCCTGGTGGACACGCTGAAAACCGCGGGCCCATTCACGGTGTTTGCTCCCACAAATGAAGCGTTCTCGAAACTACCCGCGGGCACTGTCGAAACGCTGCTGAAGCCCGAGAACAAAGACATGCTGACGAAGATCCTCACCTATCACGTGGTCGCCGGAAATTTGAGCACCGACGACATCCGCAAGATGATCAAGGCGGGCCACGGCACGGCCGAACTCAAGACCGTGAGCGGCGGAACGCTCTGGGCCATGGAGAAGGGCGGCAAAATCATGCTGAAGGATGAAAAGGGAGACGTCTCGACAATCACCATCGCGAACGTTTTTCAATCCAATGGCGTGATTCAGGTCGTGGATACGGTTCTGCTTCCGAATTAGTTTTTTCCAACTCCCCCCAACCGGGAGCCGGGCAGCCCGCGATTCTGCGGCTGCCCGGCCTTCGGCGTTTTGCGTCGGGAGTCTTCCCGCTCAGACGCTGCGTTCGTCGGCGTGAACACGGAACTTCAATCGAAGCGTATAGCCGGGGAATTCAACGGGGACGTCATACGATACATCAATGTCCACCAGGCCTGTGGTGATCTTGTGCGCCACTGGATCCATCAGGTCCGTCAG
>Ga0210409_10008910_pt1 | contig 10180 bp, 6 predicted proteins | sample IncBWH17MmetaG_FD_161649 | JGI IMG/M metagenome (GOLD analysis project Ga0210409, IMG submission 161649) | Forest soil microbial communities from Barre Woods Harvard Forest LTER site, Petersham, Massachusetts, United States - Inc-BW-H-17-M | ecosystem: Environmental > Terrestrial > Soil >...
CGAAACCGAGAAATCAAGGGACACGATCGAGTGAACCGAGAGGACCAGCGGCGTCGAGAGCCCCGCCAGAATCAGGTAGGCCTTTTCGTAATTGCTCCAATGCCGGTTCGACCCGGTCCAACCCAGGGCGAACAATCCGTAGAGGAACTGCCGAACTCGGGTCTTACCCCGATCGCGCATGACAGCCAGATCCGGAATAAGGCCCATGTACCAGAACAACACCGAGACGGTAAAATAGGTCGAGACGGCGAAGACATCCCACATCAACGGGGAGCGGAATTGCGGCCAGATGGAATTGGCGTTAGGAATCGGAAAGAGCCACCAGTCGTACCAAACGCGGCCCACGTGCATGGCAGGGTAGATGCCCGCGCACATAACCGCGAAAATCGTCATGGCTTCCGCGGCGCGGTTGACGCCGGTGCGCCAGCGTTGTCGCAGCAAAAACAGAATTGCCGAGATCAAGGTGCCGGCATGCCCAATACCGATCCACCACACGAAATTAACAATGTCCCACGCCCACATCACCGGATGGCGGTTTCCCCAAACGCCCACGCCGGTCGAAATCTGGTAGCTCAGCAGGAACAGGAGCAGTCCCAGGCACAGCGCGCTGGGAACGAACAAAACCCACCACCAAATCGGGGCTTTGTCTTCGCACAGCGAGGCCACACGATTTGAAATCCATCCGAACCCACGCAGGTTGGCCACCAAGGGCACTCGCTGCAACTCAGCGGGTGTTTCAGGAACAGCCACCTGTGCCGGCCGCTCGAGAGATGTCGCTCCGGATGCCATTAGCGAGCTCCCTCCTTGGCGGGCTCAGCGCCGGCGGGCGCGCGTTCTTCCTGGAATGGATTTTCGTGTTTCCGCTCGTATTCGCGCAGGCTAAGCGGTCCTTCGGAGTAGAAACCATCAGGCATGTTGGGATTGGGATTGCGAATGCGCGCCAGATAGGTTGTGCGCGGCTTGGTCAACAATGATTCGAGAACTGAGTAATTGCGGTCAAGCTGCTTTTGTTTTGAAACGCGGCTCTCGGGATCTACCAAATTGCCGAACACAATGGCTCCTGCAGGACAGGCTTGGGCGCAAGCCGTGGTGAACGAATCGGTCGGAACCATGACGTCTCCAGAGGCGCCCGCTTTGGTTTTCTGCGCGATTTTGGCTTGTTCGATCCGTTGGATACAATAAGTGCACTTCTCCATTACCCCGCGCATGCGGACCGACACGTCCGGGTTCTTGATCATCTTGAGCAAGTCCCACTCGTCGTCTTTGCGGTGGCCAAAGGGTCCCAAATAGAACTGGCCAATCGGGCGTTTGTTGTAATCGAAATAGTTAAAGCGGCGGACCTTGTAGGGGCAGTTGTTGGAGCAATAGCGGGTGCCGACACAGCGGTTGTAGGTCATCACGTTCAGGCCTTCCTGATCGTGGGAAGTGGCGTTGACCGGACAAACATTTTCGCACGGCGCGGACTCGCAGTGTTGGCACAACATCGGCTGAGTCACCACCTGGGGATCATCGATCCACTTTTCGAACTGCTGCTCCTCGTCGCGTTGGAAGGTTTCGATAAAATTCTCGCGGCTCGGGAGGCCGGAATAGTACCGATCAATGCGCAACCAATGCATTTCGCGGCCGCGCTTGATCTGTTCTTTGCCCACTATGGGCACATTGTTCTCGCTCTGGCAGGCGAGCATGCAAGCCGAACAACCCACGCACCGATTCAAATCGATCGCCATTCCCCATTGGTGGATGCCCGATTTCTTGAGCTGGTCGAATGGGTTGGGATACATCGGATCGTGTGGCTCCGATGCCTCGACTTCCATGCCTTTGGCGAACTCAGGCTTTTGGCGGTAATCCTTGAGGTTGGCCTCTCTAATGATCGGCCGGCCTTCCATCGACCAATGATTCTGGGTGCAGGACAACGGATAGGTCTGATTCAGCGAATGAACGGATGCTCCCGCGGCAAAATTGAGGGTGTCTGCGGTGCGCAATGCGTAGGCATTAAATCCTGTGCCCGTGCCGACGCGGCCGGTCTTCGTGCGTCCATAACCCAAGGCCAGACCCAGGCAATACTCCGCCATGCCAGGTTGGACCCAGATGGGTCCCCGAATGGAGCGGCCGGCAAGCTGCACCTCGACCACGTCGAGGTTTTTGACTCCCAAATCCGCGGCTGTGTTTCGGCTGATCAGCACGGCATTATCCCAGACCAATTTGGAGACCGGGTCCGGCAGTTCCTGCAACCAACCGTTATTGTTATAGCGCCCATCATCCAGGCTGTAGTCGCGATGGAAGATCACTTCCAGTTTGTCCTTCGAAGGGACCGAAGCCTTGACCGAGCCCAGCGCCTGGGAAACGGCGCCGAGGTTCAACTTCACTTCGACCGGTTTGGCGGCCGAGTTTTGCAAGAAACCATCGTGCAGGAATTTCCGCCAGGCCGCCTCGAAGCTGGCTCCGTTCACCAGCCCGGCAAAGGTTTCGCGCACAATCGAGTACGGGTCGGTCACAGCCGAACCGGCGATCCGCGCCAACAGTTCCAGTTCGGTCAGGCCACCGAACAGCGGCGCGATTAAGGGCTGAATTGGCACCAAAGTGCCGTCGGCGGTCCGGACATCGCCCCAGGACTCGAGGTAATGAGCTGCCGGAAAATGCCAGTCGCAGTAGGGGAAGGTTTCGTCTTCGTAGTAACCCAACCGCGCGACCATTTTGGCTTTGCGCTGAGTATTGGCCCAATCCAATTCGACCGGCGCACTATAAACCGGGTTGCCGCCCAATATTACCAGTGTGTCAACGGATCCGGATTTGAGTGATTGGGCCAGTTCGGCTAAGCCCTGCTCAACCGGCTCGGGCATCGCGTGGAAAATCACGGTCTTGCCGAGATTATCCAGAGCCGAGTTAATAGCATGGGCGAGCAGGTGAACAGCAAGAGGCTGCCGGTGGCCCGTCACAACCAAGGATTTCCCGCGGTTCTGAAGCAAATCCTGCGCGCATTCGGTGATCCACTTCGGGTCCACGCCGGCAGGCTTACCGATGTTTTCCAGCCCGCTTGGGGCGCTTTGTTTCAGAATCTCCGCCGCCAAAGCTGCGGCAAACTGCACGATGGAGCCGCTGGGCAGACGCAGGCGATGATCCGCATTAAAACCAGTCACGCTCATCAAGCTCTCGACCTGGTACAGGCGATTGATTGAATCGTCCGGCTTTTCGAGAACGCGCCGGCTGGAGAACCGGCGGATGTGGTTGTGCGCATCCTCTTCTGAGCCCAGGAAATCGCAGTCCAACGAGACGATGACATCGGCCTTCTCAAATTGGCAGTACGGTTTGACCGCCTGGTCAAAAGCCTGCGAGGCCGCGCGGCGATGAATGTCCAGATCGATTGGATCGTAGCTGTACCAGCGAGCTTGTGGCAGTGTGCCGCTCAGGAACTTCTGCAGCCTGAGGCGCGAGGGTGAATTGTTGCGCTCGGTGAGGAAGCTCAGCCCCTGGCCGGCATTGGCGCGGGCCTGGCGGGATAACTGAGCGAGAAAATCGATCGCGCCCTCGACGGGCGCGTTTTTGCCATTGCTCGTAAACCGGGTGGCGCGATCGGGATCGTAAAGATTGAGAATAGAAGCCTGGGCGAAGCGGTCAGTGCCGCCGTTGCTATCAGGGTGCAGAGAATTACCTTCGACTTTGGTGGGGCGGCCCTCATTGGATTTGGCGACCAACGGGATGGCGCTAGTCTGCGTGGGCATGGCTGTCGCATAGAATTGGGGCACGCCATGCACGTAATTCTCTGGCATCTTCCCGAACGGTTCGAGCTTCTCGACCGGACGACGGCACCCTCCGCCGGCCAAACCAAAGCCCGCGAGTAAGAAGGAGGCGGACATGATCTTGGCGAAATGGCGGCGCGATACCGGGTCGGTCCACTCGCTGGCCCCTTGTGGGAATTCGCGCTCCAGCCACTGGTGAAACTCGGCCGTGTCAGCAAGCTCATCGAGACTGCGCCAGTAGGCGCGCCCTGAAACCGGCTGTGAACTTGGTGCGGAATTGGTTTTCATCGATGGCAGGCGGAACAGTTCTGCAGCGATTCAACGTGCCACTGAGCAATGGCCTTCTGGCCAAACTGGCGCTGTTGTTCCGCCGATTCAGGCTTCCAGTCCAGGTCCGTGATTTTGTCCAGCGGACGCAACTTGGTTTCAGGATGCCGATGACAATCGAGGCAAAACGTCATGCTCAGGGGCTGGTAATGATAGACCTCTTCCATTTTATTGATGGGGCCGTGGCACTCGACGCAACTGATGCCACGGTCCACGTGCACAGAATGGTTGAAGTAGACGAAGTCAGGAACGCGATGGATTTGAACCCAGGGAATGGCCTGTCCGCTGGCGGCGCTCTCGCGCACCAGCGCCAGCCGGGGATCGTCTTTGAGCACCTGGTTGTGGCAGTTCATGCAGGTCGAACTGGCCGGGATGTTGGAAAACCAGGCCTTCTCGACCGCGTTATGGCAGTAGCGGCAATCCAGCCCCAATTGCCCCGCGTGCGTGGCATGAGAAAAAGCGACCGGCTGGATGGGCTGGTAGCCGACCCGCGAGTATTTTGGCGTTAAGTAGTACCACGCGCCGGCGCACAGCGCGGTGCTTACCAGGACAGCGCCGATGATGAAAAGCACCGGCAGGCGGTTGGTCCATTTGGGAAAAATCGCCGACATCAGAAGTTCGTTTGCTTGGCGTTGACGAAGCAAAGACGGACATTCGGATCGGACAAATCCAGCCCTTCGGCTGCGGCAGGCAGTATAAGGTCAACCGATAATTTTGCGCAAATCCAGCTCAGCATAAGCTCAAAGGCGATGGATTGTTAAGGATTGTCAATAAACGTCAATTGTTTTCTTCACGACAATTTTTGACTACATCAGCCCGCATCAAGCAGCGACCGCCCCAGACATGAAGGGATCAGGTTACCGGTGGCAATAGATACCTCCTGGGCTTCCACCGCGCAAGGGGGGAGCAATACGATTTCGGTATCCTTAATACTCGAAATAAGCGGGACACGTAGCCGCTCAGTAGCGGCAGGCGTCCTCGCCTGCCGTAGAGCGGGGCATCCTGCCCCGCACCGTCGCTCCCGCACCGAACAGTCGATCGCCTTCTTCTCGCGCGATGTTCCGGGCGGCGAGACGCCGCCCTCTACGGCACGCGGGACGCGCGCCGCTACGGATCGGCGGGACGTGTTATTTTTTCCTAAAGTATTTCGAAGGCAAGCCGATACAGTTTGGACGATTAAGCCGCGGTTGTACTCACTGCGGAGCCCGGCGGTGAAAATGTCCGTAGTATGCGCACATTGGGAATTAGTGATTTTTTGGCCAAGCCTTTCAAAGAAGGGGCTTTGCTCGATTCTGTGCGTAAAGTCACCCCGTTGGTCGTAAAGACGGACGAGGTAAAAGTTCTCACCTGAACCAGAATCGAGGCACGCAATGGCAAAGCTTCTTACAACCGACGAGTACCTCCAAGTTGCAGATCGGCTTTCGACGGCGCCGCGAATCCTTCCTCGTTTACTGGACGTTCTGGCGGATCCGGCCAGCGATATGAGCCAGGTGGTTGAATTGATTTCGTTCGATCCCGGCTTGACGTCAAAAGTCTTGCGGGCCAGTAACAGCGCTTTTGTCGGCTTGCCCGAGCCTGCCCGCGATGTAAGTGAAGCGGTGAATCTCCTTGGAGTGAATTTCATTTATCAATTGGCTGCCACCGCGTGTGGCGCTTCCACATTCCAGTCCCGGAGCGACAACAAAACGAACACGCTGTGGCCCCAGGCGGTGACCACGGCGCTGGCGGCCCAACTATTGGCCGAGGATCTAAAGCTCGAGCAAGGCCTGCTTTTCACGGCCGCGCTGCTGCACGATATTGGCAAGGCGGTTCTGGCCGAACAGTGGAAGAGCGACTACTGGCGCGTGGTGGAACAAAGCCGATCCGAACCTTCGCTATTGCTTGAGTTGGAGAAAAGCGCCTTTGCAGTAAACCATGCCGAACTGGGTGGGCGCTTGCTGGCTCATTGGAAGTTCCCGCCGGCGATCGCCGCCAGCGTCTGGCACCATCACGAGCCGCTTCCCGGCATGCCGTTCGCGCAACAGACCGCGTGCGTAGCCCTCGCCGACGCAGTGGCCGAGGCCATCACAGAACAAGGCCAGGGCTCCGCCAAACTTTATCCCCCTACTCCGGCGCGCCAGAACGCCCTGGCAGTTTTTGGGCTAACGGAGGACGACCTGAAACGCTATCTGGAGCGAACTCAGGAGAACTTCGAGTTCGTGAACGCGATGTGCCAGGTGGGTTTGTAAATCAAGCCAGCCAGGGAGCGATTTTTTCGCGACTCCAGATCTCCTTTAGTCCTTGGCGCTCGCGCACCAGGGCAGCTCGCCTCCCGTTGACCAGAACCTCCGCTGCCAAAGCGCGGGTATTGTAATTGGAAGCCATCACCGAACCATAAGCCCCGGCGCTGAGGATGGCCAGGTAATCACCGGGACCGGCTTTGGCCAGCGGACGATCCTGACAAAAGAAATCCCCCGACTCGCAAATTGGCCCGACCACATCGGATTTAATGAGAGCGCCATTCTTGCGGGTCAGCGGCACGATCTCGTGGTACGCCTCGTAAAACGCCGGGCGAATGAGATCATTCATGGCTGCATCCACAATCAGGAAGTTCTTGGCGCCGGTACGTTTGAGATATTCGACGCGAGTAATCAGCACGCCCGCATTTCCGGAGATGAAGCGGCCGGGCTCTAGCAGAATGCGAAGGCCCAGCGGACGGAGCAGCGGCAGCAGCCGTTGCGCATAGCTTTGCGGCGTCAGGATCTTCTTTGCTTTGGCGGAGTTCCACCATTCCTGACCACCACTGGCCAACGCCGGATCGTACACAATGCCCAGGCCGCCGCCGATGCTCAGAAACTCGAGGCCGAACTTGTTGCTCAGGCCTGTCACTAACGGGGTAACCTTGCGCACGGCCTCCTCGAACGGAGCAACTTCTGTAATCTGGGAGCCAATGTGCATTTGCAGGCCGCGCAGGCGCAGATTTTTCAAGCGACTTGCCCGCCGGTATACCCGTTCGATTTTTTCAAAAGCGATGCCGAATTTATTCTGATACGTCCCGGTGGTGATCTTCTTGTGGGTGTGCGCTTCCACGTCCGGGTTTACCCGAACCGCAACCGGCGCCACTTTTCCCAAGCGGCGAGCGACTCGATCGATGCGTTCGAGTTCCGGTTCGCTCTCCGCGTTGAAAGAGTAGACGCCCTGTTTGAGGGCAAACTCGATTTCCTGTTCGCTTTTGCCAACCCCAGCGAAAACGCATTTGGCGGGATCGCCTCCGGCCGCCATTACGCGCTGAAGCTCGCCGGCGCTAACGATGTCAAACCCGCTGCCCAACCGTGCAAGGACGCGCAGGACGGCCAGGTTGGAATTGGACTTGGTCGCAAAGCAAATCAGGTGGTCGACCGCGCTCATGGCGTGGTCGAGTTTCTGGAAGTGGTCCGTCAATGTTTTCTGTGAATAGACATAAAGCGGCGTGCCGAATTTGCGCACGAGGGATTCGATGGCGACGCCTTCACAGTGGAGCTTGCGGTTCAGGTAGTGAAAATCGTGCATAGGGATTCTTGATCGTAGGGCTAATAAAAAACCCGCCAGATTAGTCAACCTGGCGGGTCGTGGGATGTAATGGGTTAGGGGCCGGCCAGGATTTTTGCACGCTCTGTTTGGTACTGCTCAGGCGTCACCTGGTCCGCCTTGTAACGCTGCAGCAATTCGTAGAGATGCTGCTGCTTTTGTGACGAAATGGGTAGTGGCGGGCCCTCCAAGGGAGGAAAATTCGAGGCGGGAGCATTTCCGGCCCGCGAGGTTGGGTCGGCGAAAGTGATGGACTGCATCCGCTGGCGCACGGCTTCGCGTGCCTTGGCAATTGCTTCCGGGTCGGCTTTTGGGCCCACCTCATTGTCCTCGCCGATTCTTTGCCGCATGGCATCTCGCGCCTTGGCAATCGTATCCGAGTCGGCGGGCTCTGGCGCGGCCGGTGGCGCCGCTACGGGCGCGCTGACGGCCGCTGGAGCTGCTGCTGCCGGCGCAGGAGCCGCCGCTGGGGCACTGGCCTCGGGCGGCGGTACGGTGGCAACCGGAGGCGGTGCGGTCACAGCCGGAGGTGGGGCAGCGCTTTCTTCAATTCGTTGACGCACCGCTTCACGTGCTTTGTTGATAGCATCCGGGTCAGCTTGTTGCACAACGGGTGCCGGCGGCGGAACTGGCGCATCGGAAGCAACTGCCGCTGGAGCAGGAGTAGGAGTGGGGGCAGGTGCGGCAGGCGACGGTGCCACAACTGGAGCCGAAGCGGATGGCACAACCGGCGCAGGCTCCGGTGCAACTGCAGGAGCAGGAGCAGGAGCAGGAGCGGGTGCCGGTGCGGGAGCGGGCGCGGGCGCCGCCACCACTGGCGAAGGCGCTACTGGCGAAGGCGCTGTTAGTGCCGGAGTGGGACTTTGCTGGATTTTCTCATGCAGCGCTTGACGAGCCTTTTCAATGGCATCCGGGTCTGCACGCTGAACAACGGGTGTGGATGGCGCGACAGGGGCTTGGCTCGCGACCGGTGCCGGGACCGGCCGCGGCGCAACCGGAGCCGGTGCGGTTGCGGCGGGCGCTGGAGGCGTCGCGGGCGAAGGCGAAGGAGCCTGCTCGAGTTTCTGGTGGAGAGCCTCGCGCGCCTTGGAAATGGCATCAGAATCGGACCGTTGCAACGTCGGCGCCGGGGCGTTAGTCGAGGAGGTTTGGCTGGGGCTTTGCTGAAGGGTTTGTTGCAGCGCCTCGCGCGCCTTAATTTGTGCGGGAGTATCGTTTCCGCGAACGGCCAGCGTGGCAGCGCAGGCAGTAGCGCAGGCGGCCAGCAGGCATCTCGAAATCTGCATATCTGCCTTTTACGTCAAACCTTGCACCGATGCAACATGTTAATGGTCTTTACAAGCAGCCGGAAAGAGCCGCTCCCACCGCTTTGCCCAGGGATAATAAACCACCGAACGCCAGAGGATTCGTTTAACTTCGCCCCGGTTGACCTTAAGCCGCTGGCCCGGATCCAGGACCTTGCCCGTTCGGAGCAGAGTCAAGGTCCGCCTGCCTATCAGCAACGGCCAGGCACAAGCCAGGCGCAGACGCATGTTGCGGCGCGGCAACGCGTTGGTGTAGCTCCAACCGGCAGCCAGATGCGCTTCCGCTTCATCCAGGTAAGCGTCATAGACAGGACGCAACCGGGGCTCCGCGCCGCTTTCCAAAAGGTCCCGGGGCAGCAGGCCTTCTGCCTGGAGAAGTTCGGAGGGCAGATAACATCGGCCGTGGCGCAGATCGACCGGCAGGTCGCGCAGAATGTTGGTCAGTTGCAAACCCTTGCCAAAACGCACACCGTTGGACAACAGAAAAGCATCATCCAGATCCAAAGAAGCAAACAAATGCGCTCGACAGATCCTCGTCCAGAACTCGCCGACGCACCCCGCCACACGGTAGGTGTAGTCGTCCAACTCTTCAGCCGAGCGCAGGGCGACAATGTCGGCGGCCGAAGCGGCCGCGAACCGCCGCAGATCTAATTCCTGTCCGCTGAGGATTGTTTGCAAGACACCAAGGATAAGGTCCCGGTCGGGCCTCGCCAGTGACTCCAGTAAGCCAAGAGTCTCCTCCCATTTCTCGAGCAAAACACGTTCGGCTTGAGAAGCCTGTTGGCGTGCCATTTCGCCGAAATCGAGAGACCCTCCTTTTGGGTCCAGGATGCGTTCACGAAATGATTGGAGCGCGGCGATGCGTTTATCCAGAGGCACCAACTCGGTGTCGGCGATGGTGTCCGATGTGCGCGCCAGCAAGTAAGCCAGGCCCACCTGCGGTCGAATCGCCGAGGGCAACACACGCAAGGTGAGATAAAAAGATCGCGACACGTCACGCAGTAACGAACCCAGCACTTGATTGGAAGTGTTACGCATCGTGCGACTCTTCACGGTGCAATTCTTTGTCGCGACACTGTCCCATGCGGCTATTAATCCTGCTTTAGCCTCTTTCGCCACTTCGCTAATTGCACCCGGACTTCTGCCGTGCCTGGGGCCCCGGGAAGCTTTCGACGGTCCAAAGCCCGCTTCAGGTTAAAAATCTTAAGGACATCCGATACAAATTTCTTCTCAACGGACTGCATCTGCGCCACCGTGAGCAGATCG
>Ga0210409_10008911_pt1 | contig 10179 bp, 9 predicted proteins | sample IncBWH17MmetaG_FD_161649 | JGI IMG/M metagenome (GOLD analysis project Ga0210409, IMG submission 161649) | Forest soil microbial communities from Barre Woods Harvard Forest LTER site, Petersham, Massachusetts, United States - Inc-BW-H-17-M | ecosystem: Environmental > Terrestrial > Soil >...
CAGGGAGACACCCCGACGTGAAGTTCGCATGAATGCGGGGCGAAGCCTCGCCAAACGAGTTTTTTGAGGAGGAGCATTGAGCACTGTCGAGACGCCCGCAACGGGCAGTAAGACGTGGTTTCACGGCACGGGCCGCCGCAAGGAATCCATTGCGCGCGTGTTCTTGCGTGCCGGAAGCGGCAAGTTCACGGTGAACGGCCGGACCGCGAAAGAGTACTTCCCCAATCATGCTTGGGAGCATGATGCCACCGAGCCGCTGAAGTTCACCAGCCTGCTGGATCAGGTGGACGTTGTGGCCACGGCCAAGGGTGGCGGCGTGGGTGGTCAGTCCGGAGCGGTGCGCATGGGTCTTTCCCGCGCCATCAGCCGCTTCAACCCGGAACTGCGTCCCTCACTCCGCAAGAACGGATTTTTGACGCGCGATTCCCGTATGAAGGAACGCAAGAAGTACGGCCAGAAGGGCGCGCGCAAGCGCTTCCAGTTCACCAAGCGATAAAGAACTGGTTGCGGCAGGATTGGACGGAGTTCGCTCCGTCCTTTGGGCTCTGGCGGCGCGCAAGTTGCGCCGCTAAGATCACGGCCGGCAAGATGCCGGCAAGAGGCTGTTGCGACGCCGTCACAACGTGGTTTGGCTTTTGCGAGTCAGGACACCGGACCGCGCGAAAAACAGCTATCTACTTAGGAGGAAAAGTGGCAGTAGAAATCACCATGAAGGAGCTGCTGGAGGCCGGCGTTCACTTCGGTCACCAGACGCGTCGTTGGAACCCCAAGATGAAGGAATACATTTTCGGGGAACGCAACGGCATCCACATCATTGACCTGCAGAAGACCCTGAAGATGTTCCGCGAAGCGAGCCGCTTCGTGGGTGAAATTTCGTCGCACGGAAGAACAGTTTTGTTTGTCGGTACGAAGCGCCAGGCTCAGGAAGCCATCGCCGAGGAGGCGAAACGCTGCGGTGCTTATTTCGTGAATCACCGCTGGCTGGGCGGCACTTTGACCAATTGGACCACACTACAGAAATCGATCAAGCGCCTGAAGTTGCTGAAGGCCATGGTGGAAGACGGCCGTATGCTGCAGCTCTCCAAGAAAGAGCGCGCGCGCCTGGATCGCGAGATGAAGGGGTTGTACCAAAACCTGGAAGGCATTGAGAACATGGCGCAACTGCCGGATGCCATGTTTGTGGTGGATTCCAACGCCGAAGAAATCGCGGTGAAGGAAGCGCGTCGCATGGGTATTCCGGTCGTGAGTGTTGTGGATACCAATTGCGATCCAGACATGGTTGACTGGATTATCCCGGGCAACGATGACGCGTTGCGTGCCATTCGCCTGTTCACCACCAAGATCGCCGATGCCGTTGCTGAAGGCCGCGCCGCTTACGAGCAGTCTCAGGTGGCCGACCAGAAGGCCGCTGCGGACCAGGCGCACATCGATGGCGTCGAATACGTGGACACCAGCGCCTACGAGCAGTACGAGAAGCAGGAAGGCGACTTCGTTGAAGGTACCGAAGCAGCAGCTGCGGAAGCCGTGGAGCCTGCGGAAACCACCGTGCCTCCCGATGAGGAAAGCCGCTAAAGAATCCGCGCAAGGGTACTAAATTCCAAAGGCCCGGTGCTGTCCGCAAAATCAACGCCGGGCCATTTTTCTAGAATGCGAACATTCGAGAGAAGGAACTCAGAGAGAAAAGGATGAGTACATCTAAACCAGTCATGGAAATTCCAGCGAAGCTCGTCAAGGAACTCAGGGAGAGAACCAATGCGGGGTTCAGCGACTGCCGTGCCGCGCTTGTCGAGACCAATGGCGATATCGAAAAAGCCATTGACGTGCTGCGGAAGAAGGGCCAGGCCGCGGCCGCCAAGAAAGCCACTCGCGAAGCCACCGAGGGCCTCATCGGCCACTATATTCATGCTGGTGGCAAGATCGGCGTGATCGTGGAAATCAACTGCGAGAGCGATTTCGTGGCGCGTACGGATGCCTTCAAACAGCTTTGCCACGACGTGGCTATGCATATCGCCGCTGTGGATCCGCGCTACGTGCGTCGCGAAGACGTGACCCCCGAAATGCTGGAGAAGGAGCGCGAGATTTACAGCGCACAAGCGCGCGCCACCGGCAAACCGGAACAGGTCATCCAGAAGATCGTCACCGGCAAAATGGAAAAGTTCTACGAGGAGTCTTGCCTCTACGAACAGCACTACATTAAGGACGAGACGCAGACCATTGGCGAGATGATTAGCCAGGCAATCTCCAAACTCGGCGAAAACATCGCCATCCGTCGCTTTGCGCGGTTCAAGGTCGGCGAGGGCGGCGGTCCGTCGACTGAGGGAACGCCGGAGCCTGTGCCCACGGCGGCGAATGGCTGAAGCGTTCGCACAAAACAGATCACGAAGCGCCTCGGGCATCCGGGGCGTTTCCCATTTTGGGCCAGAAAAAATGCAGGAATGTGCCTTGCTCATAGGCCAGAGCGGGGTATGTTTGTTACAATCGGCGAGGTTTCGCTCCGACTGAATGGAGACAAATGGCAAAGAGATCAAGGTTGACGAAGAAGAGCGAACAAAAGCGTCCGGCGTATCATCGAATCTTGCTGAAACTTTCTGGTGAGTCGCTGCAAGGTCCGCAGGGATTTGGCATCGACGGAGAGACCATCCACGCCATCGCAAAAGAATTGCGCGAGGTACACAAGTTGGGCGTGCAGATCGCCATCATGGTCGGCGGCGGGAATATTTTCCGAGGCGCGCGGCAAAAAGGCTTCGAAATCGATCGCGCTACCGGCGACTACATGGGCATGCTGGCCACGGTGTTAAACGCGCTGGCTCTGCAAGACGCGCTGGAAAAAGTGGACGTGCACACCCGGGTACAAAGCGCCATCGAAATGCATCAGGTGTGCGAGCCGTTTATCCGCCGGCGTTCCACACGCCACCTGGAAAAAGGGCGCGTGGTGATTTTCGCGGCCGGCACCGGCAATCCGTATTTTTCCACGGATACCGCGGCAGCCCTGCGGGCCATGGAGATCAAAGCCGACGTCATCCTGAAGGCCACGCGCGTCGATGGCATTTACGACGCGGACCCTGAAAAGGTAACCGATGCGAAGTTCTTTGCGGCGATCACGTACCGCGAAGTGCTTCACCAGAACTTGAAGGTAATGGACGCCACCGCGATTTCCTTGTGCATGGACAATGGCATGCCCATTGTCATTTTCAATATGAACAAGCCAGGGAACATTCGCCGCGCGGTGCTGGGCGAAAGCGTCGGCTCGAAAGTGACGCCGGCGTAGGGGATGAGGCAGTTAGCAGTTCTCGGTTTTAAGTTTTCAGTTCAAAACTTTCAGAGCTGGGCGCGAACGTGGTCGTTTTACTGAAAACTGATCACTGAAAACTGACCTGGGAGTTGGCCGGAGTCAGCACTTCATCGAGGTTAGAGAAATGACTACTACGATTGTTACGACCAAGGACGCCATGGCCGCGGCAAAAACGCGCATGGAGAAAGCGGTGGACGACTTCCGGAAGGAACTGGCCAGCGTGCGCACCGGACGCGCCAATGCCGCGATTCTGGATCATGTTCGTGTGGATTATCACGGCACGCCCATGCCCGTGAATCAACTGGGCAGCGTCATGATTCCCGACGCTTCGATGCTGGTAATCACGCCATGGGATCCCGGCGCTGTCCCGCTTATCGATAAAGCGATTCGCTCTTCCGACTTGGGGTTGAACCCCACCACGGATGGCAAAGTGGTTCGCGTGCCGATTCCTTCGCCCACCGAGGAGCGCCGCAAGGAACTGGTGAAGCATATTCACAAAACGCTGGAAAATCACCGCACTGCCGTGCGCAACATCCGCCGCGACATCAAGGAAGCCATCGACAAGCTGGAGAAGGACAAAAAGATCAGCCAGGACGAGCAGAAACGCGCGCTCGACGAACTCGAGAAGGTCTCACACTCAGAAACGAAGAAGATAGAAGACCTCTCCGCCCTCAAGGAAAAAGAGGTGATGGAGATTAAGTAGTTTCTAGTTCTCGGTATTGAGTTTTTAGTTCTAAGAGAGAGACCTCCTTCGCGGAGGCCTTTCGTTTCATTGGAGCGGGCCTGAGACTGATTTTCTGAACTTAAAACTAGAACTGATAACTGAGAACTTCCATCAGTGCTTGATATCCTTGCCCGAATCCACTGCCGGCACTAGCGTGATCTGCTGTGCCTGATCATTCTGCACGGCGTGCAGGAAAGCACTGTAGTCGATGGAGCGCTCGGCTGAGACCTCACGCAGCAAGAAGTTGATATGGCGCGAAGCCGTCAATGTTTCCGCGGTGACCGAGTATTTCGAAACATAGATGGCGTAATTTCGTGCTACGGAAGTCCCCGCCGGCGCCTGCACCGTTGTGCCCGCCGGCAGATGCAGCATCAGTTGCGTTTCCACATTCAGCGGGGTGCCCAATTCGATATTGGAAGCCTTGCCGTCCTCTGCGAGCTTCCTCGGTGGCTCCGGCAATCCGATTTGCGGGAGCAGCGCAGGAATGCGCACGGGTTTTTTCGACCAATCGACAAATTTGGACTGGGCCAGCTCGTACTCGACAGTGAACGGTTCTTTTGTGGCCATCGGGTCCGACGCATTGACGCTGGTCACCTGTCCCCTGAAGCCATCCGAAAGCGCCAACAAGCTCGCCACGTCTTTCCACTTCTCCTTCGGCGTCTGATGAAACGCCCCGCGCAACAACAACTCGTTGTCCCCGCGCATGGTATATTTCACCTTTGCGCTGAGATCTCCATTCTCTCCGAGCGTCGCGTCGACCCTCACCTTTTGCGATGCCGCGAACGGGAGAGCGTATGGAATGCCTGCCCATTCGTGCCCAGTGGAACTTAGGACGACAGTCTCCCGCTGAAGAAGCAACGCACACTTACCCGAAGCAGGTGAGAGCATTCCAAACGGAGCCACCTCCAGGACTGGGTCAAGCCAATACGGGCGCTCCTTGATGTATCCGATGACAAGCAATCGCTTGAAGACACTTGGCGTCGCCAAAGCCTTTCTATCGCAGAACCCCGTCAAGGCCGGTACTACGCGAAGATTTGTCGCGGCGGCTAGCGCTGCGAAAAGCACATACCTGTCTTCAGCGGTGGCGTAGGCAGATTTGAGGATCTCGCTCGCGGGGCGCGCGCGGAAACCAGTCGCTCCAAGTGGCAGATCAACGCTAACAACTTCTCGTGACACAAAGTCGTAGATTGCTTTCAGGCGGTCGAGCTGCGTCTTTGAATCCGTCGTCAAGGAGAGCATCTTCTTTCGCACTGTGGCGGAGACTTCTGGCTGACGGTCCAGCTCCTTCATGGAACCCTCGTAGCTTGCCAATCCCAGATTCGGCCCGGATCCGGGCAGCATCGATTCTGCTAGTCGAATCGCGAGAAATTCCCAGCTAAGAGTAGAAATGCCGATGTCTGCGGCGCCAGGTGCGTCCGTTGGCGGCTCGCTGCCAGAACCGGCATCCCTCGGAGCGGAATAGGTTTTTGTCCAACGGTAGGTGATGTCAGCCGACTCTCCAGACCCCGAGGTCTCTCTGGAAACAGGAGGAGAATCAGGGTTGATACGAACTTGCAGTTCTCGGCGAGAGGCTGGCAAAACCAGTTCGTATTGCTCTTTCAGGACCTGGCCGGAGCGGTCGAAGGTGTGTTCCAGCCAGAAATCGGGCGCAAGGGGATGATGTGTTGTAGTCGTTGTGACGCGATATTCGATGGTGTCGCCTTCTTGCAAGCCGAGGAGGCGCACCGATTTGACGCGCACATCCTGGTACGCGGGAAATTTCTCGACTGCGGGATTAGGTGCATCGGTGATCGCGCTTGCCAAAACTTCCGATGTTCCGCCATTAGCGTGCGTGATTCGCACCTGCGGAATCTCCAGTTGCTGAAAGGCGCGATTGTAATCGAAAGCGAGCCGAGCAAACTCTCGTGCGCCAAGAATATTGTTCAGCTTAACCACCGTGTGGACTTCTTTGCGGGAATCTCCGTTTGCTTCGAAGCGGACGCGCGTCTCCAGCAGCTGAATCTGAAAGGGAAGCGCAGGTTTCTCGGCCGGCTTCTGCTTCTCCTCGGGCTTTTCCGACGGTCTAGCAGCCGGTTCCTGCGCGGCAGCCGCCAAGAGACCCACCTGCAGGAGGCCAAGCACGGCAAGAAATCTCATGATTCGTGTGAAGAGGGTCACGTTGAAAGTGTAGGGGCAGGAACGTGGAGGGTAAAGTTCAGTGTGTCGAAGCGTTTCGGCCCCGGCAACTGCCATGCGCCTGGCTTGGTATCCGACTAGCCCGCGCTCGCCTGGTGCGTCTAACGGAGCATGTTAAAGTAAAAGTTCGGGCCTCAACTGCAATTCCAAGGAGAGTGTGGGTATGAAGATTCGCGTGCTGGGGTTGGCGTTGCTGGTTCTGGTTGGGGGCACTTCGGCATGGGCCAACGACGTGATGAAGCCCAAGGGGCCGGAGGAGGATGGCACCCAGCCAGCTCTCGCCCGGATTGCAGGGGAAGGTATGATGAATTCCCATGCGTTCGAATATCTGACCGAATTGAGCGATCAGGTAGGTGCGCGCGTCACGGGCTCCCCGCAATCGCAGCAGGCCATCGATTGGAGCCTCGCGAAGATGAAGGCCATCGGGCTGCAAAATGTCCATGACGAAAAGTGGACCATGTGGAAGGGCTGGACTCGTGGGAGCGCCGCGGCAGAGATGATCTCGCCGCAACACCGCACGCTTGGGGTCGACGCGATGGGTTGGACGGGCTCAACGCCCGCCGGCGGCGTGGAAGCAGAGGTGGCCACCGCGAATCTCTTCGATCTCGACGACGAGATCAAGCACGTATCAAAATTCAAAGGCAAAATCGTTTTGATGTCCCCGGAGGGCACTCCAAAGAAGAGCTTCTGGCTGATTTTCGCGCAGTACGGCGATTTTCTGAACGCCGCGCAAAAGGCCGGAGCCTTAGCCGTAATTGGCGGGGAGGGCGGCTTCAAAGCCGACGGCATGCACCTGACGCACACCGGAATCCTCGGTTTTGCAGCGGATTTCGCGATTCCTGTCTTGGACATGACTCGCGAAGATCAGAGCCAAGTCGAGCGTTACCTGGCGGCCGGCAAGCCTGTGCGGCTGCGCATCAACGTGCAGAATTCCTTCAGCGGGCCGGTGGAAAGCGCCAATGTGGTAGGTGAAATTGTGGGGCATGAATTTCCCGAGCAAGTCGTGGTCGTGGGCGCGCATCTCGACTCCTGGGATTTAAGTGAAGGCACGACCGACAACGGCGTGGGCTCCGTCGGCGTATTGGCTGCGGCCGATGCCATCATCAAGAGCGGCATGAAGCCGCGGCGCACCATCCGCTTCGTGTTGTTCATGGGCGAAGAGCAAGGCTTGCTCGGCTCGTTGGCCTACGTGAAACAGCACCAGGGCGAGATGAAGAATCATCTTGGCAGCATCGTGCTCGATTCCGGACAGGGCCCCATCAAGGAATTTCAACTTGGAGGACGTTCCGACCTGGTCTCCGCGTTTGAACCTTTTGCGGATTCTCTATCCAACATTCGCGAAATCAAGGTCAGCGAAAAAATTGAATTCGGCACTGACACCGGTCCGTTCATCCTGGCTGGACTTCCCGGCATCAATCTCGATCAGGATTCTCCGGATTACAAGTACACGCATCATTCCGCCGCGGATTCACTGGAAGAAGTGAAGCCGGATGTGCTGGCGCAGGACGCGAGCATCGTAGCCATGTGCGCTTTCTGGTTGGCGGATCGTCCGGAGAGGTTTGCGACTCCATGGCCTGCGGAAAAAACGGCTAGAATGCTGCGTGATAAGGACCAGTATGACATGTTGAAGTCGTTTAACCTGTGGCCATTTGGAGACCTGGGCGCGGAGGGGAAAGGCGCGTCAAGTAATTGAATGAATGGTATTTACCTTAAGGTTAGAATACTCTAACCACGGTGCTCCGTAGGCAAAAGTTTGCGCAAAACCGGCCGGCTCAGGCAGACCGGTTGCCAAACCCATGTTTTCCACAGCTTTTTCAACTCCACTGTTTCGAAAGCTGTTTGACAGAACCGCCTTTCTTCTCTATACTTTGTGTTTTGTCAGGGGATTTTTCCCCAAGCAGTGCGGCCACCTCGCAGTTCGGGGCGGTTGGTTGGAAGGGAATTCTTCAGTCCCGGAACATAGAACGACGGAATGGGACGGAAGAGCGGCCGGAATGGGGCGCCAGCCCCGAAAAGCCGAGTAAGCCTCTCCGATTCGGAACCAAGAGCGGAACGTTTGCCTCTTGGAGTGCGTGCGGAGTCTCTTGCTGGTATCTCCGGAGTCGCAGGAAACCTTTCAGCACCTTTGTGTGCTCTCGCGCTATTCTCTGCGCGCCGCGTGAGCCACGCCAATTTGTGCGCGCTATGTGCGGTGACTTCGCTTCGCTCTTAGTTCTCGCGATACACCGAAGGAAAAAGAGGAATACTGTGCCGACGTTTTCGCAACTTGTACGCATGGGTCGAGAAGGGGTTCTGACGAAGACCAAGTCGCCTGCATTGGCGGGCTGCCCGGAAAAGCGCGGAGTGTGCATTCGCGTGTACACCCAGACGCCAAAGAAGCCGAACTCCGCTTTGCGGAAGGTGGCGCGTGTTCGCTTGACGAACTCCGTGGAAGTCACCACCTACATTCCCGGAATCGGCCACAACTTGCAGGAGCACTCTATCGTGCTGGTGCGCGGTGGCCGTGTGAAGGATCTGCCGGGCGTGCGCTATCACATTGTTCGCGGAACTCTGGACGCGGCAGGCGTGGAAAATCGCAAGCAAGGACGTTCGAAGTACGGCGCGAAGCGGCCAAAAGCCGGTGCGGCGGCGAAGTAAAACATTTTCGAGTTGTCGGTAATAAGTCTTAAGTAAGAAGTTTTAGGAGCGATGAAAAGCAATGCCTCGTAAAGGAATAGTCAGCCGGCGCGTGCAAGCGACCGACCCGGTCTACGGTAGCGATCTGGTGGAGAAGTTCATCTGCTCGATGATGTGGGAAGGCAAGAAGAGCACCGCTCAGCGCGTGTTCTATGGCGCCATGGATCAGGTGGCCAAAAAGACCAGCGACGATGCGCTGAAGGTTTTCAAGAAGGCCCTGGAGAACGTGAAGCCCGTGCTGGAAGTGAAGACCCGGCGTGTGGGCGGCGCGAACTATCAGGTTCCGGTGGAAGTAAATCCGTTCCGCCGGCAGTCTCTGGCGATTCGCTGGCTGCTGCAGTATTCGCGCGAACGCGCCGGTAGAACCATGGTCGACAAGCTCGCTGACGAACTGATTGACGCGGCGAATTCCCGTGGCGGAGCCATCAAGAAGAAGGAAGACGTTCATCGCATGGCGGAAGCCAACAAGGCTTTCGCACACTATCGCTGGTAGGACAGGGAGCAGGTTTAACGTGACGGAAGCAGTTGCAACGCGATCAGGGGAGAAAAGGGCTGTTCAAGGGAACATGAGCCGTACATTCAAACTCGAAGATACCCGCAATATCGGGATCATGGCGCACATCGACGCCGGCAAGACCACTTCGACCGAACGCATCTTGTTTTACACCGGTGTGACCTACAAAATCGGTTCCGTGGACGAAGGCACTGCCACCATGGATTGGATGGAGCAGGAGCGCGAGCGCGGTATCACGATTACCAGCGCCGCGACCACCGCTTCCTGGACGCGCTTCGACAAGAAGTATCGCGTCAACATTATCGATACGCCTGGGCACGTGGACTTCACTGTTGAAGTCGAGCGGTCCTTGCGTGTTCTGGACGGCGCCGTGTGTGTGTTTGATTCCGTCGCCGGGGTGCAACCACAGTCCGAAACAGTGTGGCGTCAGGCCGACAAGTACCGCGTTCCGCGCATCTGTTTTGTGAACAAAATGGACCGCATGGGCGCCGATTTCGACCACGTGATTCGCACCATTCGTCAGCGCCTGGGCGCGCACCCAGTGCCCCTACAGTTTCCTCTCGGCCGCGAAGACAATTTCATTGGGGTCATCGATTTCATCGAGCAGAAAGTGGTTGTGTGGCTCGAAGAAACCTTGGGCGCCAAGTTCGAAATTTTTGACGTCGCAAAGCTTTGGGACAAGGACTTCGTGGCGTCGCGTCCCGATGTTGCCGCTGCGCTGAAGGGTTCTGCGATTGACAAGGCTTTCTACGACGAGCATCGCAACAAGATGGTCGAGTACATCGCCGAACACGATGA
>Ga0210409_10008912_pt1 | contig 10178 bp, 15 predicted proteins | sample IncBWH17MmetaG_FD_161649 | JGI IMG/M metagenome (GOLD analysis project Ga0210409, IMG submission 161649) | Forest soil microbial communities from Barre Woods Harvard Forest LTER site, Petersham, Massachusetts, United States - Inc-BW-H-17-M | ecosystem: Environmental > Terrestrial > Soil >...
GACAGTCTAGCGAAGAAGGAATCGAAATCTGACGCCGAACTCATTGCGTTCTTGGCGGTCACGAGAATTTCACGTCAGCTTCCGATAGGTGCAGTGCTATCTCTGCCGGAGAGCCAACTGACGCCGGAGCAAGTGTACGACTCCCTCTTACGCGAAGCGTACACGTTCTTGGAGTGGTACCAAGGTCATGTCGAGCGAAGGTCCCGCAAGCGGTCTGTCTTGAAAGGACAGACAGAAAGACATGGCGACCAAAGGGCGACTGAATCGCCACTTGGGGGTGCTGAATGAGCGACGAGTGGATTAAAACGCTTGCAGATCGGAGAAGAGTGAAATTCACCAACCAAGAACTGGCCGAGAGGGCGTTTCTTACCGCTCAGGTCGAAGGCAACAAAGTCGTGTATTCCATCATATTGACCAATGCAAAAAACCCGCTCAGTCATGAAGAAGTTGAAGCTCATTTCGAGGGCGAGCTTTCAAAGCGGTCGCCGAAATCGAATTGAACCTACTTCTATTTTTGATTTGTCACGGAAGAAGTGCTTACCGACTGCTAAATATCCTTAATACCATTTGCGGCCCATCCTCAGAAACGGCAGGTTCGGCAAGTTCCATCTTCTCCAGTGCCCGTTGAAGCATAAGCAGCTCTTCTCGCATCTCCTCGATGCGATCGATGATCTCTCCAAACGCTAAAGGCGCGTCGTTAGCCATGATCCCAGAAGGCTACGCTTTTCGGGTTGGAACTGTCAGTCCTTTAACGTACACAGCCCTCGAGGGGTCTGGGGTTCGTACGGAGGCTTCCCGACGCTGCTGAGCCCGTGGCATGATGGAGTCATGCAGGAAAAACCAACCTCGAGCAGATTCGACGTGAGGCCGAAAAGCGACGCGAAACGGCAGTCGACTTAATGAAACAGGGCGCAATACTCATTGCGAAATCAGTTGCAAAATTGATCAGCTTCAAGTTCCCGGGGGATGGCAGCATCATTACTCTTCCGTTTTGTCAGACAACAATCTTAGCTTGGACGGTGTGACTATGAGCTATGTTTGGTACGAATCCTACAGGGCGGTTGTTCTGGAAACCGATTGGACGAGAATGCACGACCGAATTCAGTCGGCGGAGTGCAAAATACATGGTCGGCAGCGCGTGCTTTCAGAGGATCACGGCGGAACGCCGCAAGAAAGACAAGCGATCGCTAACGCCTTAAATGGTATGCGCACCCTGCGAACAGAAGTAGCTGACTGGCAGAGTCGGCAGGCTTCGCAGGAAACTGACGCAAAGACTACCTCTGAAATCGCGCTCAGTCCTATACTACGGGATTCGGTCCGACGAGATTAGGCAGGTGTGAGCATTAGAGACCAGTTTAAAGTTGTCCCTGCCTCCATAATTGACACTGGCTGCACTTCCGTCAGGACGGCCTTTTGTGTCAAAGCAAGTCACGACCGCCAAGAAAAACGATTTCAATCCCCGCACCTTTCTGTCAACTATTGGCAAGGGAAGGGAAATGGTGTCGTTTGAAAAGAAAAACACGATCTTCGCTCAAGGCGACGCGACTGATGGGCTGTTTTTCATCCAAGAGGGAAAGGTGCAACTCAGCGTCGTGTCGGAAGCCGGTAAGGAAGCCACTTTGGGCATCTTGAGCGAAGGAGATTTCTTTGGAGAAGGCGGCTTGGGCGGCCAGTTCATGCGAATGTCATCCGCTATAGCCTTGACCGACTGCGTGCTCCTGCATGTTGAGAGAAAGGCAATGATGCATGCATTGAGCATGCAGCCAAAATTGTCGGCTATGTTCACGAGGCAATTGGTGAAGCGGAACATCCGGTACCAGGACGACTTGGTCGATCAACTTTTCAACTCCAGCGAAAAGCGACTGGCACGAGTTCTTCTGTTGATGGCGCATTTCGGCAACGAGGGCGTTTCCGAAGTGTCAGTCCCAAAACTAAGTCAGGAAACTCTGGCAGAGATGGTCGGGACCACGCGCTCGCGGGTCAGTTTCTTCATGAACCGATTCAGGAAGCTGGGTTTCATCCATTACGACGTCGGCGATAACTTGCGTGTCCACAGTTCACTACTGAATGTCGTTCTTCATGATGATGACGGAGAATCGTCAGCTTTGGCAGCAAGGAACTCCACTGCACCCACAAAGAAGCTTTCGGAGCCGCCTCCGCAGCACGGCGGAACTCCCGACAAGAACCGTGCAAAACGACCCACGCTTCCGGTCTTTAGAAGCCGCCTTAAATAACCCGAATCATATCGCATCGGGAAAGAAGTTGACCGGCGCTTGGAGGAGGGCGACGATCTGGATGCAATGCGTCAGACGCCCATCGAGTACACGCGTAAGGCGAGAGGCGAGCCGCACGAACCGATGATGCAGCCGAGGTCTTTCCCACGGCCAGTTGGTCAAGAAGATCGGTATTCGAAAACTAATTCGGCAGGGGTTCGGCAGACGCATTATTGAAAAAATCAGCCGTCGCGAACTCGTGAAGGCCTCCACCTATCGCGAGTACGAACGACGCATCGAGAGATGCACGCCAATACTGGGCGACGGTCGGTGATTTGCCCTGTTGAATTGGAGGCACGGACCTTTTTGGGATGAGACAATCACGCCGGTCCACTCCGCAGACAATTTATGAAAAGTGAGCAATTTTGAACAGTTCCGCCTTCGTCTGAAGAAGTATCTTTTCTCCTTGTCGTGATCGTTCTCGTCTGGAGTACAGTCTTGAAAACTGCCCGTATTGCCATCGGGCGGACATTCACATTTCCCGCCCAAAGGGCTTAGCGGAGGAGATATGAAATCCCGCGTCATTCGTTGGTTGGCCCTCTCATTCTTGCTGCTCCCCGTGTTGGTGCTGAGTGCTTTTGCGAACTCGATCAATCTGGTAACCGCCGGCACCTACGCCGTGCTGGCCGGTTCGGCCGTGACCAATACTGGTTCAACCGTCCTCATTGGAAATCTCGGCGTCAGCCCGGGTTGCGCTCTCTCCGGCGCGGGAACCCTGACTGTGAGTGGAACGACCAACCTATGTAACGGGCCCGCGGCTAAGGCCCAGAGTGATCTGACCGCGGCGTACATACAGGCGCAGAACCTGAAGTCCACTGGCAACTTGACGGGCAAGGACTTGGGTGGAATGACTCTCACCTCCGGCGTCTATACTTTTAGTACGTCTGCAAATCTAGGCACGGGGATGACTCTGACTCTCGAGGGTAAGCCTGGTGCGCTGTTTGTTTTTCAGATAGGCAGTTCGCTTACGACCGGAAGCGCCTCGTCTGTCATTTTCATCAATAGCCTGACCGGTAAGCCGATGACCGACCCGAACATCTTCTGGCAGGTTGGCAGTTCCGCGACTCTGGGTACAAGCACCGCGTTCGCAGGAAACGTACTTGCGCTCACCAGCATAACCCTGAATACCAGCGCCAGCATCACTTGTGGGAGTGCCTTGGCGCGAAACGGCGCAGTGACGCTACAGGGCAATACCATCACCAGTTGCGGAGGCGGAACATCGACAGTTCCAGAACCCGGCACCTTGAGCCTGCTGGGGACCGGGCTGATCGGTCTGGCTGGAGTGGTCCGTCGCAAGTGGAAGGGCTAAGCCTTAGCTTCTAACTGATGAAACAGAACCCCGCCTCGCGGCGGGGTTTTTGCTTGTCAGGATTCAGTGACTTTAGATCGTGACGCCAGAGCCCGGGTAGTGCATCACAAGCATTCTCGGCTCGTGGGATGCTTCCAGGGCGGTCATACACTCGTTCATTATGAGGAATGAAGCTCTAGTCGTGGAGAACAACGTTGAGAAGTGAACTGTGAACCTGCAAATCATCACCCGCGTGATAGTCAATGAACCCGAATTTCCTAAACCTGTTCATGAAAAAGCTAACCCGCGAGCGAGTCGTGCCTATCATCTCTGCGAGGGTCTCCTGACTGATATTGGCGATTAGAGTCTGGGGCGCGCCGTCCTTGCCGAAGCGAGCCAGCAACAGGAGAATCCGAGCTAGTCTCTTTTCGCTAGAATTGAAAAGCTGGTCAACCAAATCCTCTTCGTATCGGATGTTCCGTGCCAGCAAGTACGCCACGAACACATCGGAAAACGCAGATTCCCGGTGCAGCACTTCCATCATGGACTTTTTATCGATTCGCATCACAGAACAATCGGTCATTGCGGTTGCGGAGCACAGGCGAAGAAGCTGCCCTGTAAGGCACCCTTCTCCGAAGAAATCACCCTCGTTCAGAATGCCGATTGTGGCTTCTTTTCCCGTCTTAGATACAACCGTGAGCTTTACCCTTCCTGTCTGTAGATAAAAGACGGCATCGGACGAGTCGCCCTGAACAAAGACTGCCTGCTTTTTGGAAAAGGCTACGATCTTCCTGCCGCCGTCAATGGTCGAGAGAAATGTCTTGGGATCAAATGTTTTGAGAATCTTGGCTGCTACGGGTGTCATGGTCGGCCCCCTTTCGAGAGACTCCGAATGGGCGGAAGTCCACTTCGTATGAAGGGATGAACGAATTCGCAGGAAAGCGAGACGGCAACTTTGCTGGGAGCAACTTGGTCCGCGCTCGACAAAATAATGATTTCACCGCTGGTGTCGAAAGTCAAACGTGCTCCCAGCCCCGACAGCTTCAAAACCGTCGCGAGCTCTGATCACGCGCACACTAGTTCACCGCACTCTAAAAACGATTGACACTCCTCATCAGGGCCGTCCTTTTACAGTAGAAACTCCTCACGATGTTGCGGGTGTCGGGAGGGAAGGCTCTATGATGAAAAGGTGGCGCAGTTCCCATGAGAGAGAGGAAGAGTTGCTGCGCCACCAAATAAACAACCCTGTTTGTAATGAAAATGTACAAGCCACAGCCGACCGAAAAATAGTCAAAATTGCACACTCCCAAAAAGCTGTTCCCGAGAGGCTGACTACTTTTTGCCGTGAGCAATATTGCTCAGACCTCAAGCTGAGCGAAAGCTAGCCTAGGACCGTCTCTCCCAGGAGGCATCTATGTCCCACAAAGGTTGGCTTCCACGCTGCGCCATCTGCAAACAGTCTGTGAACTTGACCAAAAGCAAGGCCGATGAAGATGGTCAGGCGGTCCATGAAAACTGCTACGTCCTAATGCTCATTCCGAAGATGCCGCGGCAGTTCACGGCGCGAACGGTGCGAATACGCGCGACCCGTACCTCTTTATAAATTGTGATCATTTGAGATCAGTCTTCGGCTGACTGCATCCGCCATAATTGACAGTGGCGGCATCAGTCAGGACGGCCTTTGCGAAACGAAATCACTCTCGGAAGTAAAAAACTGGATTTTAATCCGCGCACCTTTCTTTCAACCATTGGAAAGGGTAGGGAGATCGTATCGTTTGAAAAGAAGAACACAATATTCACTCAAGGCGATTCGACTGACGGATTGTTCTTTATCCAAGAGGGAAAGGTACAGTTGAGTGTTGTCTCGGAAGCTGGGAAAGAAGCGACTCTCGGCATTTTGAGAGAAGGAGATTTTTTTGGGGAAGGGGGTCTTGCTGGCCAGCTCGTCCGCACGTCGTCTGCAATTGCCCTAACGGAGTGTATTTTGCTGCATGTAGGAAAGAAGGCGATGATGCTTGCAATGAGCCGTGAACCAAAATTGTCGGCCATGTTTGTCAAGTATCTGCTTAAGCGGAATATCCGCTATCAGGATGATCTGGTGGATCAACTGTTCAATTCCAGTGAAAAGCGTTTGGCGCGAGTTCTTCTATTGATGGCGCAATTCGGCACAGAAGGAGTCTCCGAAATGTCGGTCCCTAGGCTTAGCCAAGAGACTCTGGCTGAGATGGTGGGGACGACACGATCGCGCGTCAGCTTTTTCATGAATCGATTCAGGAAACTCGGCTTTATCAACTATGACCTTGGTGACAATTTACGAGTACACAGTTCACTCCTGAACGTTGTTCTTCACGATGACGACGGGCCAAACGTATCTGCAGAAACAAAGGACCCAACTGCTCCTATCCGCAAAGGATTAGAACCGCCTCGAGAAAAAGGCGGACCACCCGATAAAGACCGTGCCAAGAGGCCACACCTTAGCGGCATTGCACAACGCCTGAAGTGAACCCGCCACACGCCGGCATCCTGGAGGCGGTTTTTTTTGCTCTCCCTTGCAAACCGGGCTGCGGTTAAGGGAATGACCTCGACTCCATACATCTCCACTCAGCGCCCCGCGGACGAAGACAGTCCTTGACTGGGGTTGCCGGGACTAGAACACTACGGCATTCTTTTCCCAAAATGCCATGTAGGCTTTCGCAAAGGATTCTCGAGTCAGTTTTTCCTTCGTGATGTCCTGCTCGCTCAAGATATTGAACTCACGATGGCTGTCTGCGGTTTCCTTGGCCGTTCGATGCTGACAGGCTATTTCAAATAGAGCTTTGAAGTCGGTTGTTACGGTAGCGGCAGTGCCCGTGCTGACGTTGATACCCCAAGCGTTCACCACCTCTTGCGCGAGATCGTCTGCGTGTTCGATGTAATCCTCAAGACGACGCTGCCGCATTGGTCAATTTTATCACCGAGTTTTGGTCCCCTAGCACTTTCTCATTCACTGACATGTCGCTGCCCTGAGTGGTCCCTCGATATGATCCGACAGTCCACCCTGAGTGTAAAAGTTCTTAATGACCGCCCCTATCGAATGCGACGAAATGGAAGGAAGACTTGCCGCGCAGCCGCAGTCGGAGTAGTCCGATGTAATTCTTCAGCTCTGCGAAGAGTGCTTCCACTTTTCGCCGAGCCGGTTGCGAGATAGCAAACGCTAGGGTCTGGGCTCGGGCGTGGGCACGCTGCCCCGGTGGCTCACACGTATGGATGGCGATCGTCCGATACTTACCTCTCGTACAGCGGCTCTTCTGGGAGCACTCGCGACAGCGCTTCGGCGTCGAGAAGTAAACATGGGTGTGGTTGCGCTTATTGATTCCGGTGCATTTCAGGACTTTGCCTTCCGGGCAGATATAACTACGACCTTTGGCTCGATCCTGGATTCACGGATGTTGCAGAGGTGTCCGAGATGTTAAAGCCATACGATGCGCGGCTGATGCTATTCTTAGGGAACTGCGGTCACCTCTTCAGTTTTTGGAGTTCTACTACCCGTGGTCGAGGCTCTTTCGGTTTCTGCAATATGTGGAATCTGGGCAAATAGCAAGTTTTTCCTGCTGGCTCGCAGCCGCCGCGCCGACCGCGTGGGTCAGCAGGCCACACAGCGGACTGCTTCGACCGGAGTGTCAGGCTGGATTCCGATCTCATCTGAGGAGTTGCTACAAGCACGGCTTTGAATTGAGGCGCCGGCATGATGCGGGAGTAGACAATCTACTGCCACGGCGAGTAGAGTGTCTACATCTATGAACGAGAAAGACCAGTATAAAAACCGGATTGAGCTGCTGCAGGGAACACTCGACATGCTCATTCTTCAGAGAAGGCGCTGCGTCAGCGAACAATCCGGGATGGTCGAGTTTCGAGATATCGACAAAGAGATCCCAGTGACCCATCTCATGACCCTGCGTGAGGCGCCGCCGCCCCGCTTGCCGTTCCATTTCAAGTTTGCGGCGTTCATTCATCACGATCAGCCGGTCGGCGGGCCGCAGGCCGGCGAGGACTTCTTCGCCCGGAAGTTCATCGATGTTTTCCCATAGCATCGATAGTCCCAGCACAAGGTCTCCGAAGAGTTCGATGTCGACGGGGATAGACAGCGGCCGCCCGAGCTTGCCTTCGAATTCCCGAAGGCGCTGCTCGGCGATTTCCTTGATGCGTTCGTTCCGATAAAATTTCATTTCTTGTCCGGTGGAATCTCCCGCAGGAGTTTTTTCCAGTCTTCCTCCGAGAGTCCCTTCGACATCGCGGACCTGAAGAACATCCGCGCACCCTCGCTCTGTTTGAGCATGTCGCCAACATCGGCGGGCGCCTTGCCGGCGAGAGCCAGCAGCTCGTCGCTATCGCCGTTGAGTTCCGCTGTGAGGGCCAGGATGACCGCCGCCGACGGCACCAGCCGGTTGTTTTCGATCTTTGAGAGATAGGTAAAATCAAAACCGCCGCGATCATCCTGTTTAAGGCGCTTTGCGACGCGGTCGGCGAGATCACGTTGCGAGAGCTTGGCTTCAAGCCTGAGTTCCCTGAGACGGCTTCCGAGAGTTGTTTTGGGGGGCACTATTCAGAGTTTGCCATAATGTTGAGTTGAAACTCAACACCAAATCAAGTTCTTGACGTAAGGTGTCTTATAGTTTACCGTACGTTTAATATGGTCAACTATAGTTGACCTTACATAAACAAGGAGAACGCCCTTGCTGACCCTGCCGATACCGGTTCTGCGCGCGCTGCGTAAGCTTGGCCATGATATTAAGGATGCCCGGCGGCGCCGGCGCATCCCCATGGCCATCGCGGCGCAACGCGCCTCCATCAGCAAGCCGACGCTCATCAGGGTCGAGCGCGGCGATCCCAATGTTTCGATTGGTAGCTATGCCACGGTGCTGTTTGTGATGGGAATGGCGGAGCGGATCTCCGAACTGGTCGATCCCAAAAACGATCCGGTGGGCCTGCAGCTCGAAGAGGAGAACCTGCCGCAGCGCATCCGCCGGGCGCGCAAGATCAAGCCCGCGAAAGGTAAATGATGGACCGCGAAACCCTCGTCTATGTCGATCTCGACGGCGCCCCGCATCTGATGGGGCGGCTGTGGGCGCGCGTCCGTAAGAATAAGGAGAGCGCGACTTTCGAATACGATCCGGCATGGCTGCAGCACCCCGCGCGTTTTTCCCTGGAGCCGGCGCTACAGCTCGGCCCCGGCCCGTTCCACGCGCCGGCCGACACGCCGATGTTCGGCGCGATCGGGGACTCGGCACCCGACCGGTGGGGGCGGGCGCTGATGCGCCGCATGGAACGCAGGCGCGCGGAGCGCGCCGGCACCGCCCCGGGCACGCTGCAGGAGATCGATTATCTGCTGCTGGTCGACGATCAAGCCCGCCAGGGCGCGCTGCGTTTCACCGAACGCGAGGGCGGACCGTTCCTGCGCGGGGAGGGCGTCAAGCGCATTCCGCCCCTCGTCGAGCTGCCCGAGCTGCTCTCCGCCGCCGAACACGTCATGGAGGACAAGGACACCGAAGAGGATATGCGCCTGCTCTTCGCCCCGGGATCATCGCTCGGCGGCGCCCGCCCCAAGGCCTCGGTTATAGAAAAGGACGGCCATCTGGCGATTGCGAAGTTTCCGCGCAAGGACGATGAGATCAACACCGTCGTGTGGGAGGCGGTCGCGCTCGCGCTCGCGGCCAAGGCCGGCATCGCGGTGCCCGACAACCGCATCGAGATCATCGCCAAGAAACCCGTTATGCTGCTGCGCCGCTTCGACCGCGAGGGCGCGCGCAGAATCCCCTTCCTCTCCGCCATGAGCATGCTCGGCGCGAAGGACAACGAAACCAGAAGTTATCTGGAAATCGTCGACGCGCTGCGAAGACACGGCGCGGAGCCAAAAGAGGACATGGAGGCGCTGTGGCGGCGGCTGGTCTTCAACATCCTGATTTCCAACACGGACGACCATTTGCGCAACCACGGGTTTCTCTACGCGGGGCAGGAGGGCTGGCGGCTGTCACCGGCCTATGACATGAACCCGGTGCCAACGGATATCAAGCCGCGCATCCTCAGCACCGCGATAAACGAGGATGACAACACGGCATCGCTCCCGCTCGCCCTAGATGTGGCAAATTATTTCGAGCTGGACGATAAGAAGGCCCGCGCCATCGCGGAAGAAGTCGCGACGGCCGTCTCCAAATGGCGCGACGAAGCCGCGCGCCAGGGCCTGGCGAAAAGCGAGATCGAGCGCATGGCATCGGCGTTTGAGCATGACGATTTGGAAATGGCGCGCGCTGCCAGTTAAGAGCAATTGGGGAGCAGCTTTCTGGTAAAGGCCGCCACTCAGCTTCTACTTCGTCCGGCGAGTAAATAGTGTTGCATCGCCACGCATCGAGTCGAGCAGCAGAGTTTCGTAGGCAACTGGTCCTTTCGACGCAAAGCTCGTTTCGTAACAGAAATTGGCCTGAACTGTCACTGTCCGTACCTGCGTTCCCGGTCGCTTCGCGTCGAATGCGATCGAGATTCCCTCGTTCGGCTGAATGCTAATGGTGATGACATTCGGATTAATACCCGACGACGTGCTCGCAAACAATGCCTGCGGAGTCGGTTTGAGATGCACGCGGATC
>Ga0210409_10008913_pt1 | contig 10175 bp, 9 predicted proteins | sample IncBWH17MmetaG_FD_161649 | JGI IMG/M metagenome (GOLD analysis project Ga0210409, IMG submission 161649) | Forest soil microbial communities from Barre Woods Harvard Forest LTER site, Petersham, Massachusetts, United States - Inc-BW-H-17-M | ecosystem: Environmental > Terrestrial > Soil >...
CCAACGTGGACAAAGCGGACGACTGGCGCACGCACTTCCGGGACACCATGCGCGGCGGCAAACTGCTCAACAACTGGCGCATGGCCCAACTCCACGCGCTGGAAGCGCCTGACCGCGTGCGCGAACTTGAGCAGTGGGGCGCGCTCTTCGATCGCACCGAGAGCGGCGACATTCTGCAACGCGCCTTCGGCGGCCACACGTTCAAACGGCTCTGCCATGTCGGCGACCGCACCGGCCTCGAGATGATCCGCACCTTGCAAGACCGTGGCGTGCATCAGGGAATCGACGTGTACATGGAGTGTACCGTCACGCGCCTACTCAAAGACGGCGACCGCCTAGCCGGCGCTTTCGCCTACTGGCGCGAACAAGGCCGCTTTGTCGTATTCAAAGCGAACTCGATCATCATCGCCACAGGTGGCATCGGCAAGGCTTGGAAGATCACATCGAACTCCTGGGAATACACCGGTGACGGCATGGCGCTTGCTTACGACGCGGGCGCCGAGTTGATGGACATGGAATTTGTGCAATTCCATCCGACTGGCATGGTCTGGCCGCCGGGCGTGCAGGGGATTCTCGTCACCGAAGCGGTGCGCGGTGAGGGGGGAACTCTGCGCAACAAGAACGGTGAGAGGTTCATGGAGAGATACGACCCCAAGAAAATGGAGCTCTCCACGCGCGACGTCGTTGCACGGGCGATTTACACCGAGGTGCGTGAAGGCCGTGGTACGGAGCACGGTGGCGCGTTCTTGGACATCTCGCACAAACCCGCCGAGTATGTGAAGCGGAAGCTGCCGAGCATGTACCACCAGTTTCTCGAGCTCGCGGACGTGGACATCACCAAAGGACCCATGGAAGTCGGTCCCACCTGCCACTACATCATGGGTGGAATTCGCGTGGATGCAGAGACGGCGCAGGCATCTGTTCCAGGGCTTTTTGCCGCAGGCGAAGCAGCCGCGGGCCTGCACGGGGCAAATCGGCTGGGTGGCAATTCGCTCTCGGACTTGCTGGTCTTTGGGCGCCGGGCGGGGTTAGCGGCCGCGCAGCACAGGAAGAAGGCGGGCACCCTTGCGATCGATGGCACCCAAATCGAACAGGCCGAGCGGGAGTTGCTCGCGCCGTTTGACCGTGCGGACGGCGAGAGTCCTCACCAAATTCACCATGATCTGCAAAACGTGATGCAAACACTCGTCGGCATCTATCGCACCGAGGAGGACCTTCGGCGTGCTTTGACGGAGATCGAAAAACTGAAGGCGCGCGCCGCTCGCATGCGTGTCGAAGGCTCTCGCCTCTTCAATCCGGGCTGGCACCTCTCGCGCGACATTCAGTGCATGCTGACGGTTTCCGAAGCCTGCACGCATGCCGCTCTCGCCCGTCGCGAAAGTCGTGGAGCTCACAGCCGCTTGGATTACCCCAAGCTGGACGATGCATGGGGGCGGAAAAATAATGTCATCGTCCGGAAGGGCGATAAGATGGAGCTGCTCGAAAGGCCGGTACAAGAGATGCCGGACGAATTGAGGCAGCTCTTGGCGGAAGATAAATAGTGATTGCAGGAGACTCGAAATGGCGGAAGCAACCTTGCGTGTGTTCCGGGGCAACGGCGAAAGCGGCGGGCCCGCCGATTATTGCGTCCCGCTCGTTTCCGGCATGGTGGTGCTCGATGCGCTGCACTCGATTCAATCCCACCAGGCTCCCGATCTCGCCGTGCGCTGGAATTGCAAGGCGGGGAAATGCGGATCGTGTTCCGCCGAGGTGAATGGACGGCCGCGGCTCACTTGCAAGACGCGCATGGATTCGCTTCCTCTCGATCAGCCCATCACAGTCTTTCCGATGAAGGCTTTTCCGCTGATCAAGGATCTTGTCACCGACGTCTCCTGGAATTACAAAGTAAACCGGAAAATCCCTCCGTTCCAACCCAGGCCGGGCGTCGAGTGGAAGATGGACCAGCGCGACGTGGACCGTGTGCAGGAATTCCGGAAGTGCATCGAGTGCTTCCTCTGCCAGGACGTCTGCCACGTCCTCCGCGACCATGCCAAACAGGAACAGTTCGGCGGGCCCCGTTTCTTCGTTCGAGTTGCCGCCCTCGAAATGCATCCGCTCGACAGTACCTCCCGCATGGGATTGCTGAAAGACGAGTTAGGCATCGGGCTGTGTAACATCACTAAGTGTTGCACTGAAGTCTGTCCTGAAGAGATCCATATCACCGACAATGCCATTATTCCGTTGAAGGAACGGGTCGTGGACGAGTTCTATGATCCGCTATTGAAGTTGATCCGCAAGATTCGCGGTGCAAAGACGGCTTGAGCCGCCGCCCAGTGCGCGTTAGAAACTCGAAGGGAGGCACTATGGAATACAAGCTGAAGTCGATTTCGAAGGCGGGGATCGCCGAAGCCACCGCTAAGGTGGAGCTTTACCGCTACCTCAACGAGCCGGAAGAAGCCGAGTCGATTTGCCGCGATATCCTGGCGATCGACCCGCAGCACCAGCTCGCGCTGCGTTTGCTCGGCCTCACTATGACGGATCAATTCGCCGGTCGCTCGTCGGACCGCCATCTCGAAGTGGAAGAAACCTTCAAGAAACTCAGCGATCGCTACGAACAGCTCTATTACACGGGAATCCTCTACGAACGCCGCGCCAAGGCGCAGCTTAGCACCGGCCAGCCGCCCCACACAGTACTGCCACTCTTCGAACGCGCGCTCAAGTGTTTCGGGGAGGCCGAGAATATCCGTCCTACTGGCAACGACGACACCATCCTCCGTTGGAATCGCTGCGTTCGGTTGCTGCAAACTCCAGGTTATGCTTGGGAAGAAGAGTTTGCTGGGTTCGACGCCCACGACATGCCACCTGGGTAGGAGGGGGCCGGAAGCCTTGGCGAGGCATCAAGGCGGGTTACAAGGCCGAACGTAGAGAATTGAGTTTGCAGACATTTTCTCAGCCTGGCGAGGTGGTCACTTTTGATGTGACATCCACTGCGTGGGAAATGTTTGTCCGAGATCTACCATGATCGCCACGAGATATTCAGACAGTTCCTTCAGGCATTCGTTGTTACCGAAGTGAGTCAACTCCCGATAAGTCGCATAACCGGACACGTAGCTTTTGGACGATTCTATATGTCCGGTAAGCGCATTAATCAGGACTTATCCGGATGCCAGCGGACGCCCGCCCAAGCAGAAGCAAGATGGCGCGTCCCTGAAGCTAATTCCAGGCAGGACTTACGCGCCCTCCGTCGCTCAAGAGTAGCGAGCCGGAGTGAAAAGCCAGAGCCTGATGAACCACGGGGCCAAAGACTTGGTCAGAGCGACGTAGCGAGGCTCGCGTGGGCAGATGAGGGAGGCTATCTATTTCGGAAATCCGATCTGCTGGATCAGCGCTTGGAAGTCGGGGTCCCCACGGAGAGTATCGAAACTTCGATCAACTTTCAGAAACATGAGTTCAAATGCATGCTCGGCGGCGGCGCGTTGGAGCATCTGGAGAGCGTTCGCGTTGTCTCCCAGGGCCGCGTACACCTGGGCGAATCCGTAAGGGGAGACGTAGCGATGCCGGGCGCGCTGCTGGAGTTCACGAATCCCCGCGCGCGCACGATCGCGGCGGCCTGCCAACGCATAGGTTCGAGCCAACCCGGCGGTCATCAGGCTGGCTCCCCCCGATAGCTGCTTGGCAGCTCGGAGATGGGCAATCGCTTCGTCGTAGCGTCCCGTCTGCGCAAGGCTCGCCCCGAGAAAATAATGAGCCGGAGCAAAGCGGGAATCGAGTTGAATCACTTTCTTGTACTCCACGATGGCGCGATCGTACTGCCGCGCGTTGTGATACGCGAAACCCACGAGCGTGTTGACGATGAGGGATACAGGATCCAGGTCTCGGGCGCGCTCCATTTCCGCGATGGCCTCAGCGCCACGTCCGCCGTGCATTAAGAATTCCCCAAAACTCTTATGTGCGACTGCCAAATTTGGATCGAGCCCGATTGCCCGGCGGAATTCACCCTCGGCTTCCGTCCATTTCCATTCGTACTCGTGCTCCTCTTCGGCGAGAGTCGTGTGTGCCTCCGCAAGGTTTTCATCGAGATCGAGCGCGTGCAGCGCCGCCACCTTCGCCTTCGGGTAAGCATCCGCCGGACTCATGTTCAACCAGCCCGCGGACAGAAGATACGAATTCGCGAGTCCGGCGTAGGGCAGCGCGTATGCGGGATCGCCTCGAATCGCCTTCTGGAAGTATTCGATGCTGCTGAGCAGGCTTGGCTCAGAGCGCTTATTCGCCTCATACAGGCCGATCAAATAGGCGTCATGAATACTTGAATCCGGGAGGTGAGAGGCGCGACGTGCGTGGTCCGGTGTCACTTCCAGCACAAGTGAGCTGGCGATGCGCCCGGCAACGTCGTGTTGGATCGCAAGAACATCAGCCACCTCGCGTTCGTAGGTTTCCGCCCAGAGACTGGCCTGGTCCTGAGCCCGAAATAGCTGCGCGTTGATGCTCACGCGGTCTCCGGATCGGCGGACGCTCCCCTCCAAAACGTATTTCACTCCTCCCAGTTCGCGTGCCACTTGCGCGAGCGGCTCTTGCGTGCCGCGGTATCGCATCGCTGAGGTCCGCGCGATCACCGCGAGTCCCTGGGGATATTGGCGCCCCATCAGAGTAATCATTTCGTCTGTCAGCCCGTCGCTGAAATATTCCTGCGCGGGATCGCCGCTCAGATTGTCGAATGGCAGGACCAGCAGCACTACGCGTTGCAGCGCAGACGCGGGTATGGGTGCGGGTCTTGGCCGGAACACGTAGAGCGAAACTATGAGCACTGCAATTCCCGCCATGGCTGCCATGAAAACGTGCCGTGGCTGCGAGCGCGTCGCTTGCACCGGTTCCGCGGTCCTGGCAGTAGCGCCTGCCCCCATCGCGCCCACGGGCGGCAGAAAGCGATAACCCTGGCGCGGGATCGTCTCGATGAAGATTGGGCTTTCCGCGGAATCGCCAAGCGCCTGGCGCAGCTTATTCACTGTGGTCTTCAAGTTTGCGTCAAAGTTCACAAACGTGTCCGACGGCCAAAGCCCGCGGCGCAACTCTTCCCGAGTGGTGATCTTACCGGCATTCTCGAGCAGTAGAACGAGAAGCTGAAACGGTTTGTCTTGCACCTTAATGCGCACTCCCTGCTTGCGGACCTCGCTCGCGGAAGTATCAACCACGAACAAGCCGAACTCAAAATGGCGCGCAGACGGTCGGGGATCTTGGCCGGGCGTCGCCGCGGCACGGTCCTCTACGGGCGTGGGATTTGAAGGCACTGGCATGCCGAGTATAGCGCCGCGCCAAGCATGCGGCGAACAAAAGGCACCGTAGAATGGTGCAAGTCCACGCCATATCGTGGCCGCCTTCCATTTCAAAAGCTACAATTAATGAGAAAACAATCTACAAAAAATGGGGAATCGGTGGCCCATCCTTTCGTACAGGATTTCCCCGGGAGCGGCGTGCCGATTTACCCGTGCCTACGGCGTCAAGCATCGAGAGCCACCTGCAGATTTACCTCCAATTTACCTAGAAATTTCCTGAGCAAATGCTTCGATGTCAGCGAATTTGCAGGAGCCATTGTCGTGTCCCCTTGTCACTCCAAGAGATTTGAAAAACTCTTCGGGAGGAACTATATGAAGCAATTCGCCGGAAAGTCCGGACTTCGCACGTGCGCGCAGAGTCTCGTCTTTGGGCTGTTGTTTCTCAGTTTTCCGCTGGCAGCGTTAGCGCAGAATTTCAATGTGAACAACCTGGTAGCGGATGTGCCGGGCGCGGCAGCGAAAACCGACCCCAACCTCATCGGTTCCGTTGGGCTATCCCGGGGGATCCTCGGTAAATGGTGGGTGCCAAACTTGGGGTCGGCCACGGCCACGCTGTACGATGGAAACGGCATTGAGAGCCCGCTCATCGTGAATCTCCCTCCCGTGCCGGGGAGTTCGACTCCCACGCAGGCCACCGGAACTGTTTTCACCGGAGGAATAAATGGATTCAACGTATCACCCGGAAATCCCTCGCTGTTCATGTTCGTGACTCTCGACGGCACGATTCTCGGGTGGAATCCCAATGTCGATGTTTTCAATGCGATTATCGTGGTCAACCGCAACGGCAAAGCCTCCTACACTGGCATGACCACTGCGGAAATCGGCGCGGCGCACTATTTGTACGTCGTGAATGCGCTGGCAGAGCGGATCGAGATCTTCGACGTCAACTTTCAGAGGGTGTCCTTCGGTCATGATGCGTTTGAGGATCCGGACCTCCCGGATGGCCTCGTCCCGTTCAATGTGCAGAACATCGGCAAAGATGTGCTCGTTACGTATCATCGCCGCACGGCAGGTGATCTCGATAGAGCCCAGGGCTGGGCCGCCATCTTTGACGCAAGCGGTCGCCTCATCGCGCGGCTACATCCGGGGCCCTGGCTGAACGCCCCGTGGGGAGTCGCGCTCGCGCCACAGGATTATGGAGAGTTCACACACCTCCTCCTTGTGGCCAATCATGGCAGCGGCCAGATTGCCGCGTTCGATCCATTCTCAGGTAGATTCGTGGGCTACATGTTGGACACGAATGGTAACGTGATCAACATCGACGGCCTCTGGGCGCTGGCCTTTGCCGATGGCGGAATTGCCGACTTCAGCCCCGTCATGGGACCCTACGACGCCTGCTATTTCACGGCAGGTCCACAAATGGGGCAACACGGGTTGTTCGGCAGCCTGATCCCCACCGATTCGGACCAGACACACGACGAAGAATAGGATTCTGCGGGTCGCACCGGGGCGGGACAATAAGTGCTCCCTACCAGATGGTCCTGCCCTCCTCCCTCTGCACAAATGGTTTGCGTAGGCTCACTCCGGCCGCGCAACGACTCTCCAGCGATTGAATACAATCTCCAGACAGGCTACAAAGTGATTCAACCTGCTCAGCTCACCATAAGTCCTGGTAAGTCGGATTACCGAACATTTGAAGTAGCACTTTATTTGTCCGGTAAGCGCATAATCAGGTACTTAGAGCAACGCGGCTTGAAGGAACACGATGAGCCTGCCGAATAACCGCCCGACCGAGCATTACACCGATGATTATCCAGATGACTGCCGTTACCGTTCCATTGGGCACATGCCGACAGGATGTCACGGCTTGCTTCCCTAGAGGCTTCCCTGCGGGAGCCTTGACACAGTCAGCGCAGTTCACGTTCGCTGTTGGGGGCCCGAAGGATTCACTTTCAGGACGGATGAATCCAGCAATCTCCACCACGAAGAAAATGATCCCGTTCGAAGCAATAAGATTCGTTGATTTTCCGAGCATCGCAAGTCAAGCCACTTCGGGAAGTATCCGCAGTTTAGGGATTGGATCAAGCTAGTACTTCCGTTTCATTCCCCCCCCCACTTTCGTTCCATTGAGGCTGGCGGAAGTGTGCTCCAAACTCCCTCCAAACGTCGCGACCATCAATATATTCTCGGAGGCACACGCATGAAGGTTCGTTACATAAGAACTCTAATCATCGCAGTTTTGGCTTTGACGATTTCAAGCGCGGCGAGAGCCCAGAAAACTTCGGACGTATTAAACAGCGGCGACGACTTTCTGGCGACTTGCCAATATGACAACAATCGCCCGCCTGACGTTTGCCTCGCCTATGTTGCTGGCGTGGTCGGCACGCTCGCGCTCAATTGGTCCGACACCGGTCAGCGCATTTGTGTTCCCGATAGCGCGACAGTCAGAACTACGCTTGACTTGGTTCTCCAATACGTCAAGGACAACCCAGAAAAGCGAAATCAAAAAACCATCTTCTTGATTGCGCAAGTAACAATCAAGAAATATGTGTGCGAGGCGCCGAAACAGAAGGCTGCATCGGCTCCAGCGCCGGGCCCTCCGGTGCATCCGTGAGCATGCAAATCCTGCTCAAACGAGAGGAATATCTGAACTTTGAAGCAGCAAAGTCTTCTGTTTCAGTTGACGTGAAGCAATATAGATGGACTTCCCGGGATGGAGAAATTGCCTAGAGTTCGACAACGAATAAGACAAACTTTCAGGCAATACTTTGCGGCGTGGCGCAAGGTACGAGACAAGCTCCCAACGGTCCTGCGAGGAGGCGCCGGTCACGTCACCAACAATTTAAGAAACCGCTTTATTGTTTATTGTAAACGAGGATGTTATTTACATCCTGCCCCTTCGCGTTTTTGCCCTTGAACGTCGAGGTCCGCGTTTTCCCGTCGTTAGAGACCACCGATGTCACGGTCATCACCACTTGGCCGTCTTTCTTCAGGGTGGACCGGGTCGTGTTAGCGTCCGTCCGTTCTAGCGCTACGGTGTCAGCGTTCGGATTGCCGGTAATGGGGTAGTCCTTGCCGTCGTATTTTGCGGTGTACTCCATGTGAGTCGGGTTTCCAGAGGCGTCGATTCCGTCTGAACTGTACTTGATGTTATCCCCGTCAGACTCAATCTTTAGGGTGATACTCTTCGGTGCTGGCCCAGGGTCATACTTTGACTTTGCAGGGTCCATCTTCCAAACCCCAGACTGCTGATCGGCTGCCGCGACGGGCACGTTCAAAGCGAGTGCCACGAACAGCAGTGTCATTGCGAAAGCGGCCAACGTCTTTATTCGCATAATCTAGTCTCCTTGGTGGGATGTGGCTGTCCAGGGCTGTGCAGTCCTTATGTGCCCATCTTGGCAGAAAGTCCAGAGGATTCTTGCGGATTCCCACAGGTGGGCTCGCGCGCGCGAGAGAAGCTGCTCGGTTGGTCGCGAAAAGTCTGGGTTACTGGACATGCCCGGTTGACTCGTTCTACGTCCAAGTTACCCAAGAGATTTCATGTGGTTGCGCGACTCACGGCCAAACCCAAGGCTACTCATTGCCCGCCTTCCGACGCTCGCAGGTCATCGCTGGGTCGCTTTTTTCGTTCTTTCTGCACTTCCAGTAGTTAACCATCGTTTCGGGTTTCCCCTCTTTGAAAGTCTGGCCGTAGAAACGAACCTTGACCACTTTCTCGGTAGCGCCAGATATCCGATCACAGACGAGGAAGGGCTGGTCATCTTCTCCTTTCGTGTTGAACGTATCGCAATCCTTGTACTCACCCGTTGCCCATCTCATGCTAACCACATTAGTGAGCTTGTTGTGTGGGATGAGTCCCGATTCGTTTAGATAGTTCCAGAGAATCATTCCTCCCACGATGGCCAAGAGGCTTATTGCAAAACGCCAATTTGTCCTTCGCTTGGGAGACGCGCCGAACACCAAAAGTCGACGGTTCATGCGCCGAGTCTATGACTTTGCTGCCACAGTTAACAGCTCCGCCGCTCGAAGTGCACAACCGTAGCGGCCAGTTCCTGATAAGCCGGATTACCGGACATGTCCGCTTAGTGTATTTATCGGGCACAAGCCGAGTACGCTGATATGAATTGGGCGCTCTTTTCATCAATTCCCCGTTCCGGTACCGCGATGCTTAGTATGATTTCGGCATGAGCCGCTGGCCTTAGCACCACCGCTCAACAAGGAGGCTGCAATTGGTGACGCGCCCGGGATCTTCTCCCATGCCCGCTTGGATGGACAAGATGAATGACTTAACGAGAAATACCCTTCAGTTCAGGAGAACTTTTCGCAAGATCGCCCTCATCTCTGCGGTCCTCTCCGTTAGTTCGGTTATTCTCGGGGATGTTGTTCTCTACAGAGCGCGAGGTCGCCATACGGAGGGATACACCTCTCAACTGAGAGTTGGCAGCCTACCGCTGTTGTCGATTGGACGCAATGCACACGGGGTATTCGCGTTGGGCGGTCGCGCAACGGGAATCGTTGCTGTCGGTGGTATTGCAGTTGGAGTCGTCGCCTACGGCGGACTAAGCGTCGGAGTGGTTGCGGTCGGAGGAGCTTCTGCCGGCCTGTTCATCTTCGCTGGACTTGCATTGGGTTGGCGGGCCATCGGTGCGATCGCGGTCGGACACGGTGCGGTCGGCGCGATCGCTGTTGGAAGATACGCAAGCGGCGCCATCGCATACGGATTGAGTGCCGCAAGCGGCGCCATCGAGGGTCTCATGGGATAAGGGGGTGTTACAGAAAGCTGTCACGTGCCTGGTTGAACTTGAAGGTGATTCCACTTCTCCGGTTAGCGCGTTAATCAGATGGGATGAGAAGGCCGGTCTCCAGCGGGATGCGATACGCTCCCAATGAACGACGCGCTCGAGGCGCAGCGTGAAAGGAGACCGG
>Ga0210409_10008914_pt1 | contig 10175 bp, 11 predicted proteins | sample IncBWH17MmetaG_FD_161649 | JGI IMG/M metagenome (GOLD analysis project Ga0210409, IMG submission 161649) | Forest soil microbial communities from Barre Woods Harvard Forest LTER site, Petersham, Massachusetts, United States - Inc-BW-H-17-M | ecosystem: Environmental > Terrestrial > Soil >...
CGCATCATGGGCTTGGGCGACCGAGGTCTCGTGCGGGAGGGGATGGTGGCCGACCTGATGGTCTTCGATCTCGCCCGGATCAACGTCAAGGAGGACGAGATCACAGATGACGGGCCGAGCGGCTCGCCGCGGCGCGTGCAGCGGGCCGAGGGCGTCGAGCATGTGATCGTGGGCGGCGAGCCGGTCTTCCATCATGGCCAGCACACCGGCGCGCTGCCCGGCCGGGTGCTCCGGGCGCCGCGACGGTCCTGACCGGCCGCTCGCTACGGGTGCTTCGTCCGGGCGCGATGAGATCCCCGGAGGAGGAGAGCGGGATGGACCGCAGGGTGTCACCGCTCGCCTTGGCTTCACGCTGGCCGGAACCGACTGGCCACGCGATGTGCGGCCGTGATCACCGCCATCGGCGACGACTTCCGCGATTTCATGTTCGGGCACGCGGTGCGCTTCTGGGGCGAGGTGAACCCGGCCTTCTTCAAGGGCACGGCCGTGGAGAAGGCCGCGGCCGAGGTGCTCACCCGGACCCCGCGGGCTCGAGCGTCCTGAGGAGGCTCTATGATCACCGCCACCGTCCGCTACCAGTTGCCGTCCCACATCGACCCCGCCGCCTGCCGCGAGCACTTTCACAAGATCGCACCCGGGTTCCAGGACGTGAAGGGACTCATCAGCAAGCACTTCATCTGGAGTGAGAGCGGCTAGGCGGGGGGCGTCTATCAGTGGGAGACCCTGGAGGAGGCCCAGGCGTTCTACGGCGGGGCGTGGCTCCAGGGCATCGTCGAGCGCTACGGCATGCACCCGCAGATCGAGTTCTACGAGGTGTTCGCGCTGAACCGACAATGCACGCGGCCGCGTCGAGCTCTACGCGGGACCTGGACTCGAGGACGGCCCGGGGTCACCGTTAGGCCCGGTCGGTGAGGTTCGGCAGCAACCCCCGCACGTCGGTGTTCATGGCGTCCTATCCGCCCAATATGGCCGAGGAACAGGGCAGTTAGCTGGTCGATGTCGTGGATCTGGGGGGAGTAGGCAGAGGGTGCCCCGCGTGATGCGTGCCGCCCCGGATCGGCGCCCTTGACACCGAGAAGATCCTAATGTATTGACTTCGATACAAATGAGGACGCGCTCCGCCGTGGCCTATCACCCCTCCGTCCCGCGCCACCTGCAGGTCCAGCGAGTCCTGCGCGGGCGGATCGAATCGGGCGAGTGGGACAGCGACCACCCGATTCCGACTGAGATGGAACTACTCGCGGAGTTCGGGGTGAGCCGCACCACGATTCGCGAGGCGCTGGGCGTCCTCACGCGCGACGGCCTGATCGCTCGCCATCGGCGCCGCGGCAGTTTCGTGCAGCCGCGCGTGGAGTGTCCGCCCGCCGTGACGAACCTCATCCTCGGCTACCAGGCCCAGATCAAGGTGGTCCGGATGGAGACGGCCGCGGCGCCCGGTCATATTGCGGGAGCGCTTGGCGTTGAGCGCGGCACGCCGCTGACGCGCCTGGTCCGGCTCGAGATCGTGGACGGGGTCCCCCTCGCCGTGGCGGTGAACTACATGTCGACCGCTCTCGGCCGACGCATCCGCCCCCGTGACCTCACGCGCATGTCGCTGCTCGAGTTCCTGCGCGATCGCCTGCGCATGCCTCTCGGCGCCATCCATCAGTCGATCGAGGCCCGGTTGCCCGACCTCGAGACGGCCGGCTTGCTCGATACGGATCTCACCCAGCCGGTGCTCGCGGTCCGCCTTGTCGTCACTGACGCCGCCGGACGGGCGGTCGAGGTGTCGGACACCTTCTATCGCGCCGATCGCTACCGCTACGAGGTCGAAACTCGGCTGCCGCCCTCGGGGCGCCGGCCTGAAGCCCGGGATGCACGCCCGCGTCGCGCCCGGACAGTCCGTCAACCCTAGCCCGCGCGCGGACGGGCCCGCCAGAGGAGCCACGAGATGGCCAAAGACACCGATCGCTTCGGCAACCGGTTCGCCCCGAATCTATCCTATGCGCGCGGCAAGATCCTCGCCGCTACGGCGGACGACTTCACGAAGCTGCAGCGGGCGTGGGCGATCATCCGGGACCGTGGTCCGGAATCGATCTACATCTTCACGGGCCTCGTCCATTCTTTGCCGATGGAGCCGGAGGATCTGCGCTGGGCCGATGACGAGATCGCGCCCGCGCTCTACTGGGACCGCCTGAAGGCGCTCACGCTCGAGCATCTCGGCGGCACCGCCCCGACGCACGACATCGCCGTCTTCAACCGGCTGACCGGCGCTACGCTCGCGACGCACCTGACGCTTGTAAAGCCAGGCGACGCGGTCATTGGGGTCTCCGTCAGCCACAGCCATCCCTCCGTGCTCCGCGCAGCGGCGCACGTCGGGGCGCGCTTCACCGACACGTCGGGCCTCGAGGAGTTCAAGCGGGCGCTCGCCCGAGAGCCGAAGGTCGCGCTAATCGACCTGACCCGGCTGGCGGTGACGTACGAGCTCCTGCCGTGGGAGGCAATCCAGACCATCGTGCGGGTCGCGCACGAGAAGGGCGCACTGGTGTACGTCGACGACGCGGGCGGCGCGCGGGTCGGGCCGGCCAGCTTCGACCAGCCGAAGATGCTGGAGCTCGGGGTGGACGTGGGGGCCACCGGGCTCGACAAGTACGGCACCCTCGGGCCGCGGTTCGGCCTCCTGGGGGGCAAGGCCGACCTCGTCGGACGCATTCGGGCCAAGGGCTTCGAGTGCGGGCTCGAGACGCGCCCCATGCTCTATCAGTCGGTGGTGCGGACGCTGGAAAAGTACAGCCCAAAGCGGGTGCAGGAACTGATCGACACGACGAAGGGCGTCGCAGCCGCACTGAAGCCCATCCTCGGAGCACGACTGCACGAGACACCGACCACCGCCCAGCTGTACGCCGACGACGTGCTCGAGATCGCCATGGAGCGGGGCGGCGTCAAGCAGGCACCGATCGTGCCGTTCGAGGCGTCGGCCGCGTTCTGCATGTTGATGCTGCGGGACCACAACATGCTTACCGTGCATTTCGTCGGCATGCCGCCCGGCGGGGCCGACATTCTCTTCAAGTTCATCCCGCCGGAGACCCTGGCCCGCTTCGGAGGCCCCGGGAAATTTGCCGCGGCGGTGGACGCCAGCCTCACCACGCTGGGATCGCTCCTGAAGGACCCCGAGCAGATCCGGGCCCTGCTCCTCGAAGGCCAGTAACGTGGAGCTTAAGAGGGAGGCCGCCATGCTGAATGCCCACGTGCGTCACGTTTGGGCCGCGGTGCTCGTCGCCACGCTGATGGCTATCAGCACGGCGGCCGGCGCTGAGGAGAAATCGCGCCTGGATGTGGTCCTGGAGCGGGGCAAGCTCATCGTGGTGACGCTCACCACCGTGCCCCCGTTCGCCTTCAACGACGACAAGGGTCAGCTCGTCGGGTTCGACATCGACATCGCCCGACTGTTTGCCCAGGCCCTGTTCAAGGATCCGACCAAGGTGGAGTTCGTCAGCGTGACTGCGGAGGGTCGGTGGCCCGCCATCGAGAGCGGCCGGGCGGACATGGGCGTGGGCGGCACGACGACCTATCCCGATCGGGCCATCCGGGTAGCGTTCACGCGCCCCTTCATCGACTCGGGGATCTCGGTACTCGTCAGCAAGAAGAGCGGCATCAAGACGCTGGCCGATCTCAACCAGGACAAGTTCACCGTCGCCAGCCTGAACAATCCCCAGATGGCCGATCGCGCCAAGCGCTTCTTTCCCAAGGCCAAGGCCCTGACCTTCGACACCCCCGCGGCGCAGTTCTTGGCCGTGCGGAGCGGGCGGGCGAATGCGCTGCAGATCGACACCCCGTCGGCGGAGTACTGGGCCGCGCAGAACAAGGACGAGATGGACGTGCTACCCTTTCTGCTGGGCGCCTCGCAGAACAACGGGGTCTTCCTGAAGCCCGGCGACTTCAAGTGGTGGCTATGGCTCGACACCACGGTGGCGGAGCTGCGCACGGGATCGTGGTATCCCCAGTACACCGAGATCTATCACAAATGGTTCGGCAAGAATCCGCCGCCCCAGAAATTCTACCTCTCGCAGTGAACTGCTGAACCGGCGTGAGCTTCGCCCGGTGGGTGTCGATCTACGGGGCGACGTACTGGACCGGGCTGGCCTGGACCGCGTTCATCGCGCTCTGGGCTAGCGTCGGCGCCATCGTCTGGGGCTGCGTGCTGCTGCTCATCCGGCTGTCGACCGGGCGGTGGGGCGCCCGCAGCGTAGATGCCTACGTGCAGCTCTTCCGCAACACGCCGGTGCTCTTGCCGATCTATCTCATCTATTTCGCGTTTCCGATGATCGGCCTGCCCTGGCCGGCGGTTGTCTGCGGCGGCCTCGCGCTGATCTTGCAGAACGGCGCCTACATCTCGGAGGTCCTCCGGGGCAGCGTGAACGCCATCGATCGCGTCCAGTTCGACGCGGCAAAGAGCCTTGGCCTGGCGCCGTGGGGCACGTTTCGAAAGGTCGTGCTGCCGCAGGTCCTCGTCTATTCGCTCCCCGCACTCGGCAACCAGGTCGTGCTCCTGTTGAAGGACACCTCGTTGCTGTCGGCCATCAGCATCACGGAGCTGACGATGCAGGCCAAGCTCCTTACGGAGCAGACGGGGGCGGCGTACGAAGCATTCATCGTCGTCGCGGTGCTCTACCTGCTGCTCGTGTCGAGCACCGAGGTCCTGTTCCGGGTCGCGCACCATGCTGTCCGGTGGCGTTAGCATGGGCCGTCGATGATCCCCCCGGGCAGCCTTGCGCTCCTCGCTCAAGGCGCGGTCGCCTCCCTCCTGCTCGCCGCGGCCGCCATCGTCGGCGGCACGATGCTGGCGATCGTCCTCGCGGCCGGCGCCTTCTCGCGATTCGCGGCGGTGCGCGCCGCTTACCGGGTCTATGTCTACATCGTCCGGGGCACGCCGCTCCTCGTGCTGGCCCTGCTCCTCTTCTATGCCCTGCCGGCGCTCGACCTGCGCACCGGCCCGTACATCGCGGGGACCCTGGTGCTGATCATCTATACGGGCGCACTGTTTGCGGAAGTCTTCCGCGGCGGCGTCCTCGCGATCCCGCGACCCCAGTGGGAGTCCGCTCGGAGTCTCGGGCTGCCGCCAGCGGCCATGTTCCGGAAGATCGTGGCGCCGCTGGTCACCCGCTACACGCTGCCCCCGTACATCAACGTGTGCGTCATGACCGTGAAGGCGTCGTCCATCCTGTCCATCATCAGCGTCTGGGAGCTGACGCTGGCGGCCCGCGAGATCATCGAGCGCACCTTCGCCGTCTTCACCATCTTGGGCCTGGCGGCGGCGTTCTATTTCGTCATGTGTTTCGGCATCGACCGGCTCGGGCGGCGGCTGGAGCACCATCTGGCCCTGCGGGGCTTCGCGGGAGAACGGGCATGATCGCCATCCGCGGGCTGCGGAAATCGTTCGGCAGCGTCCGGGTGCTGCAGGGGATCGACCTCGACATCGGCGAGGGCGAGGTGGTCGCGCTCATCGGCCGGAGCGGGTGCGGCAAGACCACACTCCTCCGCTGCATCAACTTCCTGGAGGAGTATGACGCCGGCGAGATCCGGCTCGACGGCGCGCCGCTCTGGTATCGCCCGGCTCCCGACGGCGGCCGCCAGCGGGTGTCGGAAGGGGAGGCCCGCCGGCAGCGGCAGCAGATGGGCATCGTGTTCCAGCAGTACAACCTCTTTCCGCACATGACCGTGCTCGACAACGTCCTGCTCGGGCCCCGGTACTCGCAGCGCGTGACGGCGGCCGAGGCGGACCAGCTGGGCCGGCGGCTGTTGGCGCGGGTCGGGCTCGAGGCTAAGATGGCGGCGTATCCCGCCCAGCTTTCGGGGGGGCAACAGCAGCGCGTGGCCATCGCCCGCGCGCTCGCCATGCGGCCCAAGGTGCTGCTCCTCGACGAGATCACGTCCGCGCTCGACCCCGAGCTGGTGGGCGAGGTCGAGGACGTGATTCGGTCGCTTCTGTCCGAGCGCATCATGATGGTGATCGTCACCCACGCGCTCCGCTTCGCCCGCGAGGTGGCGCACCGCATCGCGTACCTGTCCGAGGGGGCCATCGTGGAGCTGGGCTCGCCGGCCGAGGTCCTCGACCGACCGAAGGATCCGAGCCTCAAAGAGTTCCTGCGGCACGTGCGCTGAGCGTCAAGACCCCAAAGGAGTCCGGGCATGGCGGAACGCGTGGTCTACCTGAACGGGCAGTACGTGGCTGAGGCGGACGCGAAGGTCTCCGTCCTCGATCGGGGATTCCGGTGGGGGGATGCGGTCTACGACGCCACGCGGACCTTCGAGGGGAGGCTCTTCAAGCTGCACGAGCACGTCGAGCGCTTCTTCCGCTCGCTCCGCTACGCCCGCATCGATCCGCGGCTCGACCAGGCCGCGGTGGCCGCCCTGTGCGAGGAGGTGGTCCGGCGCAACGAGCCGGCACGCCAGGCGGCCGACGGTGACTATCTCCTCACCATGCAGGCGAGCCGCGGCCTGGTCGGCGGGATCTACGCCCCGGGCGCGGCCGTGCCGACCGTGACGGCGTATTGCCTGCCGCTCGCGTTCCCCACCCACGCTCGGTACTACCGCGCCGGCGCCCCCGTCATCGTCACCGCCACCCGGCGGACGCCGCCCGAGTCCGTGTCGCCGCGTGCCAAGGTGTCCAACAAGATGAACCACTTCCAGGCCGAGTTCGAGGCCAAGGCGACGGATCCGGACGCCTTCGCGCTGATGCTGGACACGGACGGCAATATCGCGGAGAGCAGCGGCTCGGACTTCCTCTTCGTCTCCAACGGGGTGCTGCGGATCCCGCAGCGCCGGACGCACCTCACCGGGGTCAGCCTGCTCACTGCGGTCGAGCTGGCCGAGAAGCTCGGCGTGCCGACCGACGAGGGTGCGTTCACGATGTTCGACCTCTACCAGGCCGAGGAGGCGATGCTGACGGCGAGCACGTACTGCCTGTTGCCGGTGGTGAAGGTCAACGGCTTGGCCCTCGGCGACGGCACGCCCGGACCCATCGTGGGTCGGCTGCTGCACGCGTGGAGCGAGCTGGTGGGGATGGACATCGTGGCCCAGGCGGCCCGGCACGCCGGGTAGGGGGACAGCATGGATCAGGCGAGAGTGCAGGAGATCATGGATCGCTGGGTGCTGCCGACCGAGGAGTCGAGCTATATGGGCGGGCTCGATAAGCGCCCCATCCTGGCCGCGGCCCACGGCAGCACCGTGGTAGACACGCAGGGCAAGGAGTACCTCGACTTCCAGTCGGGGCAGATGGGCGCGGCCCTCGGGCATCGCCATCCGCGCGTCATGGCCGCCGTGCGGCGGGCCTCCGAGACGTTCGTGCACGCCTCGAACATCATGCTCAATGTCCCGCGGCTCGAGCTCCACGAGCGGCTGGGACGCCTGCTGGTCCCCCCGCTTCAGAAGTCCCTGTTCCTCGTGACGGGGAGCGACACGATCGAGGCCTCGGTCGACCTCGCCCGCAAGGCGACCGGCGGCCTGGATATCCTGGGCCTCCACGACGGCCTGCACGGCTCGACGTCGTACGTCTCGCGGTCCCTCAGCTTTGCGTGGACGCGGCAGAAGCACGCCTCGATCGCGCCGGGGACGTCGGCCATCCTCACCCCGCACTGCTACCAGTGCCCCGTGGCCTCGACCTTTCCGAAATGCGAGTTCCTGTGCCTGAAGGCGAGCATGGAGCTCGCCGACGCGAACTTCACGAGCCGGCCGGCCGCCGTGATCGCGGAGCCGATCCTCAGCGCCGGAGGTGTCATCGTGCCGCCGCCCGGGTACTTCCAGGCGGTGCGGCAAGTGTGTGCAGACCGCGGGATGTTGCTGATCTTCGACGAGGCCCAGACCGGGCTCGGGAAGACGGGCCGGATGTTCGGGTTTCAACACGAGGGCGTGGTCCCGGACATCATGGCGCTGTCGAAGCATTTCGGCGGCGGGGTGCCGGTGAGTGCCGTGGTCACGACCGCCGAGATCGCGCAGCGCGCCGTGACCAGCGGCTTTTTCGCCACGCGGTCTCACGCGACGGACCCGCTGCTCTGCGCCGCCGGCGTCGCCAGCCTCGACGCGATCGTGGAGGAAGACCTACCGGGCCGTGCCGCCTGGATCGAGCAGCGGATGAAGGCCGCCTTCGCGGAGATGGCGACGCGCTACGAGGTGATCGGCGACGTGCGGGGCCGCGGCGTCCTGCTCGGCCTGGAGCTGGTGACGGATCGGGAGCGCAAGACGCCGGCGAACGACGTGGCGGCGGGGGTCGAGCGACAGTGCCTCGAGGCGGGCCTCATCCTGCAGCTGCGGGGCACGCGCCCGGGCCGCAAGAACGTGCTCCGGCTCGTGCCGCCGATGACGACGACGGAGGCCGAGATCGACCGGGCCCTGGCGATCCTCGACGAGGCGTTGGCGGCGGCGGGGAGACAGTCAGCCCGAGTCGGCCCGAAGGGCGCCCCAGCGACCCGTACGCGCTGAGGTGGCGTGACGAGCGGTTCCACGGAGATCGGCGCCGCGTGAAGACGCAAGGCTCGCTGCCGAGCGCAGACGACGCGGTCGCCCCACTCGTCGGCCTCTAGCGAACGGGCAGAGACAGTTGCGCAGGATCGACGGTTGGCGGAAGATCGCTGCGGTGCGCAGCCCGCACACGCCGGTCGCAGCATGACCTGGGACCGGTACCCGACACGGCCGGTCGCGAATCTCCCGTGCATAGGAGGTCACCATGCGAAGGATCGTTGCGTCCCTTAGCGCAGTGGTCGTGCTCGTCGCCGTCACCGCGATGGCGCAGGACAAGATGAAGGAGTCACCGAAGTCCGGCCATGAGGGCATGGCCAAGGCCGCCGGGGCGAAATCCGACGCCGCCGTCATTGCGAAGGCGACGAGTGCCGCGCCGCCGGACATCGCCCGCGACGCCGCCGTCATGGGCACGGGTGCCGACGGCAAGATGAAGGAGCTGCGCGCCGGCACCAATGGGTGGATGTGCATGCTCGATCTCGCCGGCGACTCCATGTGCCTTGACAAGACCTGGCAGGCCTGGGGCGATGCCTGGATGAGCAAGAAGGACCCGCCGAAGCCCTTGACGGTCGGTGTGGCCTACATGCTCAAGGGCGACAAGGGCGCCAGTAATACCGATCCGTACGCGACGAAACCCACAGCCGACAACCAGTGGGTCGTGAGCGGCCCGCATATCATGCTCTTGCCGACAGACGCCAGTCAGCTCGACGCGTATCCGACGGATTGGACCAAGGGGGGGCCATGGGTGATGTGGAAGGGGACGCCGTACGCGCACATCATGGTCCCGACGACGTCGATGGCGAAATCGACGTCCAAAGCGCCGGCCGAGAAGAAGGCCGCCGAGAAGAAGGCCGCCGAGAAGAAATAGACCAGGCGAGGCAGGACACGTGGCCGCGCTCGGAGTGCTCGTCCATGGGCGACGGCCACGCGATCCTGATCCTTGGGCCACGGCGAGATCGATCTGGAAGGCGTGGCCTGAGAACGGCTCCGCGTCTACCGGGCGCACCGCGAACGTCGCGTAGCCGATGCCCGGGGCTAGTAGCGAGAATCTCGGCGGCTCCGCGCTCACCGGACTCACCGCAGCCCTGGTCACCGCCAAGACGCAGAGAACGACCATCAGGCGGCATTGCACGGACTTAACCTCTCGTTTCACTACCCCCGGCCGCTGCCGTCACGCATTGCATCATTCCAGACGTCTATAGCGCCTTCCTACAAGGCTTTAGGGCATGCCTACCGCGTAATAAGTGCTTGATAACCTGAGCGGTTTAGGTTCGGGTCGAGTTGACGAAAGCAAGCAGTCATGTATCCTCCCCTCTCGCGCCGCCGTCGCGTGCCACGGCTCAGCGGGAGGCCTACCCGAGTAAAGGTCGAACGTAACCCCTACTCACATGGAGCCATGCCTGTATGTCGACCCCCGATCCCCAGCCCATCAGTCCGCAGAAACTGGAAGCCAACCGCCGCAACGCCCAGCAGTCCACGGGCCCGATCAGCGCGGAGGGCAAGAAGGGCAGCTCGATGAACGCGCTCACGCACGGAATGCTGGCGCGGGCGATCCCGATCACGATCGGCGACTTTCGCGAGGACGCCGTCGAGTTTCAGGAGCTCCTGGATTCGCTGCGGGATCGGTTCCGGCCGGTCGGCGCGGCGGAGGAGTTCGAGGTGGAGACGATTGCCCAGTGCTA
>Ga0210409_10008915_pt1 | contig 10174 bp, 5 predicted proteins | sample IncBWH17MmetaG_FD_161649 | JGI IMG/M metagenome (GOLD analysis project Ga0210409, IMG submission 161649) | Forest soil microbial communities from Barre Woods Harvard Forest LTER site, Petersham, Massachusetts, United States - Inc-BW-H-17-M | ecosystem: Environmental > Terrestrial > Soil >...
ATTCAGGCGCAGCTTGCGCCTGGTTCCGTTTTCAAGATTGTCACGGCCACAGCCATGCTCGAGGATCACAATCCTCCCGAGAGTTTCACCACTTTCTGTCCTGGTTACGGGACATTCTACGGCCGTCAATTCAAATGCTGGGTCTATTCCTCCAAGAAAGGCCCGACATCTCATGGCACCACCAATCTGCACGAAGCGATTCTGAAGTCGTGCGACATTTTTTTCTATACCGCGGGCATGCGCCTGGGCATCGATCGCCTTGCGTATTACGGCGACAAGTTTGGCATTGGACACAAAACCGGTATCGATCTTCCAGCAGAAGAAAGTGGGCTGATGCCGTCTGAACAATGGGCCGGGCGCGTCTTTCACCGCAAGTGGTATGCCGGCGAAACCATCTCCGTCGCCATCGGCCAGGGCGCAATCACAACCACTCCATTGCAATTGGCCCGCATGATCGGCGGCATCGCTTCCGGTGGGGTGTTCAAACAGCCCCATCTGCTGAAAGACGCACAGAACGTCAGTGAAGAGCGCTTTGCCATCTCCGAACCCACAGTCGAGAAAATCACCGACGCCATGTATGGCGTAATGAACGAACCCGGCGGCACAGGAGCCTCGCTGAAACTTGCCGGAATTGAATTCAGCGGCAAGTCTGGCACTGCCCAGGTCATCGGCTATGAAGTGCGCGCCCGCATGGGCAAGCAGAAGAAGTTCGAAGATAACGCCTGGTTCGTGGGGTACGCGCCGAAGCGGAATCCCGAAATCTGTGTCGCTGTCCTCGTGCAGGAAAGCGGCAAGCACGGCGGCGAGGCTGCCGGGCCGGTAGTGAAAGACATCATCAAGGCCTACTACGACAAGAAGAGCAAGAAGACCCAGGGCCAGGTTACTGTCGAGAATAAGGGTCCTGAGCCCAGGAAGAATTCCGTGCCGGCGGCGCGCGCTCCTCGCGCTGCAGTGAAGCCGGACGAAAGCGCCGCTGTTGTGCCGGTACGCGCCACGGCAGATCCGCAGCAATGAAAGGTTTATAAAGGTTTATGAATTTGTTTTATGAAGGTCGATCGTTCGAGGCCGGTGCCCATGGTGGCCCCCGCCTGGCTCGTCGCTTTCAACTTTCAACTTTGAACTTTCAACTCTACTCATGAAAGACGCACCCGGCACACGCGATTACGATTGGTGGCTACTGGCCATCCTCGCAGCCATTTGCGCGCTCGGCGTAATTGAAATCTATTCCGCCACCCACGGCAGTTCGCTCACGGGCATGCACATGAAGCAAGTGCGCTGGCTGGTCATCGGCTTCGTTTTGATGTTCGTACTTTCCCGACTTGACTATCATCTGATTCTCGACCAGGCTCCCATCCTTTATCTCATTGGCCTCACTGCTCTCGTCGCGGTTCTTCTCGTCGGACGCACCCATTTCGGCGCCAAGCGCTGGATCTCTATCCCCGCACTGGGAGAGCTTGTTCAGGTGTCAGAACTGGTCAAATTGATTATAATCATTGTGCTGGCGCGCTTCTTTGCCGAAGTGCGCTCCGATCAGCTTGATCTTCGTGATCTAATTAAGGCAGGATTGTTAGTAGGTGTTCCGCTGGTCTTGATACTCAAGCAGCCCGATTTGGGAACAGCGCTCGTGCTGATCCCCATGCTGGTCGTTGGCGCCTTTCTGGCGGGCTTGCAGTGGCAACATGCGGCGGTATTTTCTTTGGCGGGGATTTTGCTCGTTGGCGCGGTTTTCTATCCTCCCGTTAGCAAGCGCATCCTCAAGCCGTACCAGCGTGAACGCATTACGTCTTTCCTGCACCCTGAAGAAGACGCCAAGGGCCACGGCTATCAACTCTTGCAATCCAAGATTGCCGTCGGTTCTGGCGGTTTTTGGGGCAAAGGGTTCAGTAATGGCAGTCAGAACCAACTGGGCTACATCCCCGTCCGGTATTCGGATTTCATTATGTCGGCGTGGGCTGAAGAACAGGGTTTCAAGGGCGTGCTTTTGGCCCTCGGGTTGTATATGGCGCTTCTGTTGCGTTTAGTGCAGAATGCTCAACGCGCGAAAGATCGCGCGGGAATGTTTCTGGTCATGGGCGTCGCAGCGGCGCTTGGGTTCCATGTACTGGTAAACGTGGCAATGGTCATCGGCGCTATGCCGGTTACCGGCATCCCGTTGCCGTTGATGAGTTACGGGGGTTCTGCCACGTTGTTTGTTTTCCTGGCGATTGGCCTGGTGATGAATGTCCGGCTTCGCCGCTTCGTCAACTGACCAAGCCGCCAGTGCCGTGTGACGTCTCCGATTCCCTCGGAACGCACCGGAAAAGAATTTGGAATTGTTGATCCCGGCTCGGCCGGGGTCGCAACTAAGAAGGATTTTAGAGTGAGGACAGCATCGTCCGCCGATCGCCCGGCTAGTTTCCGGCGACGGACCAGCCTCGAAAGACTGAGGAATTCTCTTCCCTCTGGCTTCGAACGCCAAGCCACTTCCCTACAAGTGTGGCCACGTGTCCCGGTCTCAACCGGGACGGCGCCTATTTTCGGCAACTCCGACGGGCAGAAGCTCGCGGCGATGCGTCCTGTCGGTCCCGGCCAATCCGGGCCCACACAGAAGGGTGGCTCCGGCTCGGCCGGCGTCACGCATAAGGAGTTTTCATGTCGAAAGAATTGGTTATTTCCGCGGCCTCCCACGAACGGCGGGTCGCGATTCTTGAAGAAGGTCAGTTAGTCGAAATTTACATCGAGCGCGAAAAAGAATTTGCTCTCGTTGGCAGCATCTACAAAGGAAAAGTCACCCGCGTCCTCCCCGGCATGCAGTCCGCTTTCGTGGACATTGGCCTCGATGGCGACGCCTTCCTGTACGTCAGCGACGTTTTCGAAAACTTAGAGGACTACGATCACGGGCACCCGCACGAGCAACCGCAAGTTGCGTCTCCGTCGCTGGCGGCCGCGAATGGTTCTCCCGTCGAATTGCTCCCGGGTGAGTCACTGGCCCGTGCCGCTGAACATCATCAGGAAGCGCACCACGAAGAGTTTCATCAGGAAGAAGCGCACCACGTGGAGGAGCAGCACGATTCCCAAGAGGAAGCGCACGCTTCCGAAGGTGAACACCATCTCGAAGGGCATCGCGACGAAATTCAGCCCGCTCCCCTGGATGACCAGCACGCCGAAGCACCCGAGGAGCGCCAGCCCGATTCCAACGCTTCCGCGCCGCAAAACTTTGCGCCCCATTACAATCCCACGCAGAACTATCCCTCCCGTGGTGGCAACGATCGTCCCGGCCAGAATTTTGGCCGTGGCGGTGACCGCGACCGAGGCGGAGATCGCGGCCGTGGGGGCCGTTGGGGTCGCCGTGGCGGACGCCATCGTGGCGGACGCCCGCCGGCAGGTCCAGGCGGCGGGCGCAATCTGCCTCCGTCAAAATATGCCTCTCCGCAAGGCGGCGAGTCCCGCGGCTATGACAATCGCGGCGGACAACCGCGCAGTTACGACAATCGCCGTTCGGAAACTCCGCGCAGTTCAGCGCCTTCCGCCCCGAGCGTCCCCGAGGATGAGATCATTCTCCCGGGTGAATCGCTGGCAAAATATCGCGGCAAACCAGCCGTTGCGCCACTGCCGGTTCCCAGTGTTGAACACGAAATCCGCGAAGAGCAGAACACCGTCGAAGAAATTACACCGCGCGCAACCGGCAATCTGCCGGCCACGGCGCCGAGTGGCAGCAATGTTCCCCGCCGCTTCTCCGGGGGCTTGCCCCGCTGGCTTCTAGCCGATGCCGGCCCTGAAGCAGAAGCAGCACCCTCAGCAGAGCTTGCTGGCGCTGCGGAGGAAGCATCCGTCGCGGGCAGCACGGTCGCCGAGCCTTCGCAGGAATCAGCCGTTAACAGTGTCGAAGCTCGAAATGACGCCGAGCTGAACGAAGATCAAGTCGCCGCGCTTGCTTCCGGTTTCGTCGAAGCCAAGCACGAAGAAACTTCGGAAGAAGCGGAAGCCGATGCCATCGTCGGCGGCGCTGAATTCGACGAGGAAGAATCGGAAGAACAAGCCGAGGAAGCTGAGGAGACTCCAGTCGCAGAAGTTTCGGAACTCTCCGAAGAAGAAGCCGCGGAAGTCGAGGCCGGGCGTGCTGCCAACCGTGCGGAATTCGCCGCCGACGTGGCCCAGGAACATGCCGAACACCACGCCGCACATGGCACGCACGAGCATGACGGGCATGAACATCTTGAGCACGAACATGTGGGCCACGAACACATCGAGAATGAACACCCCGAGACCGAGCATGTCGAGGAAGAAGCACTCTCCGCTGCCGCCGGCGGCTCCATCGCAGAAGCCGCTCCGGTTATCGAAGATGACGTGATTCTCCTCCCCGGCGAAACTCGCGCTCCGCGCATCGCCGGCGCATCGGCTCCACTTGAAGATTTCCCGCGGGACTCTGCGCGTATCGGCGGCAATCCACGCTCGCGATTCCAGCGGCCGTTCCGCAGTGGCGGACGCGACCGCGGTCGCGATAGCCGTGGCGGACGCCCCGATCGTGGTGGCCGTCCCGACAGCCGTGGCGGACGCCCCGATCGCGGTGGTCGCTCCGGCGGCGGACCGCGTTTCGAACGTCGTCCCGGCCCCGGAGGCCCCCGGCACGACCGTGGTTATCAGGGAGGCCGTTCCGGCCCGCCGCGCCGTCCACAGCTCATTTCCGAAATGTTGAAGGCCGGCCAGGACGTCGTCATCCAGATCGCCAAGGAACCTCTTGGCAAGAAGGGCGCGCGCATCACTAGCCACGTCGCTCTTCCGGGCCGTTTTCTTGTTTACATGCCGACGGTTCATCACACCGGCGTTTCGCGCAAAATCATTTCCGCGGATAACCGCTCTCGCCTTCGCCGCCTCGTCAGCGAAGCCGGCGGCGCATATCCAGGCGGTTTCATCGTTCGAACCGCTGCAGGTGGCGCCACCGACGACGAAATTCGCACCGATATCGAGTTCCTCGGCAGGACCTGGAACGAAATCAAGGAACGCAGCGAGCAGCGCAAAGCACCTGCTCTGCTCCACCGCGACCTCAACCTCGTCGAGCGCATTCTCCGCGATTACGTCAGCGACGATTTCACCGGCATCTGGATCGACAACGAAGAGGAATACGGCAAGATCGTCGAATTTGTCAGTCGCTTCCAGCCCAAGCTCGTCAACAAGGTCAAGCTCTATACCAAGGAAACGCCGATCTTCGAAGAGTTCGGCATCCAGCACGAGCTCGACAAAGCGCTGCGCGCCAAGGTCTGGCTCAAGTCCGGCGGCTACATCGTCATCAACCACACCGAAGCGCTCGTGGCCATCGACGTCAACACCGGCAAATTTGTCGGCAAAGGTTCCACGCGCCTCGAGGACACCATCGTCAAAACCAACCTCGAAGCCGTCAAGGAAATCGTCCGGCAGATTCGCCTCCGCGACCTCGGCGGCATCATCGTCGTCGACTTCATCGACATGGAAGAGCGCCGCAACCGCGAGAAAGTTTTGTCCGCGCTGCAGCAGGCTCTCGAGGAAGACAAGGCTCCTTCAAAAGCGCTTTCCTTCAACGAGTTCGGCCTCGTCTGCATCACTCGCAAGCGCACCAAGCAAGCGCTCGAGCGCGTCCTCTGCCAGCCCTGCCCCTATTGCACCGGCTCCGGCATGGTCAAGTCCGTCCCCACGCTCTGCTACGAAATCCAGGCCGAAGCGCGCAAGATGGCTGCCGCCGATCACGAAGGACCGAACCTCACGATCCGCGTCAATCCCGAAATCGCCAAAGCCCTAAAGACCCGCGAGTCCATGCTCATCGACGAACTCGAGCAGACCGCTCACAAACACATCATCATCCAGTCCGACGCCACCCTTCACTGGGAGCAGTACGACATCTACTGAATGGCGTTACTGCATCTCGGTGGAATAAGATAATCCTTTACATGTAATGCGGCGCATTATATCCTCTGGATGTGATAAGGTCCTTCAAGTGCCCCGACACGGAGAGGCTTTTCCACGATGAGAATGTTCGTAAGTTCGTGAACATTCGACAGCCGGCGCGACGAAAGCTTTTGATGCTGCACGCGGCCGAACGTTTGATGGATTTGAGAGTGCCTCCGGGTAACAGACTTCATCAACTGGAACGTGACCGTGCGGGGCAGCACAGTATAAGCATCAACGACCAGTGGCGTATCTGTTTTGTGTGGCGCGACGGAGACGCCTACCACGTGGAGATCACAGATTATCACTGAGGGAGGAGACATGGCTCGACTGAAACCAATTCATCCGGGCGAGATTCTTCGAGAAGAGTTTATGGTGCCGCTTCACCTGAACGCTAATAAGCTGGCATTGGCTCTGCACGTTCCTGCTCCAAGCATCTACGATATCGTCAAGGAGGAACGCGGTATCTCGCCTGAGATGGCTCTTCGGCTTGGATATGCGTTCGGAACGACTCCCGATTTTTGGCTCAATCTTCAATCGGAGTTTGATTTGCGAGTCGTGCGGAATCAAAAGGAAGCTAGGGTCAAGAATGAGGTTCGTCCTCTTGAAGTCCACGCATAGGTTCTTCAAAAGCGAAGCCTCCATCCGATCTGGTCGGCGGAGGCTTTTTGTCTTTGGATAAGCCACAGAAGCTAAAGCAATCAGATTCCTGCTATACGTCGAGTTTTGGCACTAGAGTTTTGGCATGAATTTGGCATGTAAACCGGGCGCTGTACCGTTTTTATCGGTTTGTTGGTGTGCCGTTTGTGTAAGTTACGCGCTGTCAACACGCCCCGTCGTACGACATCTGTTAGCCGCCTTTGTAGGGGCGCAGCACGCTGCGCCCCGTCTCGCCACAGCTCACACAGATCGGCCCGGCTGTTCACTGTCTGGGCCTTTTTCTTTTCCAGTTCTTTCCGCCAGATGATCAATTTGAGTAAATGCCGCGCTTGACCCGTCGGCGCGGGCTTGGAAGCTTTCAGGGCTGCGCGGTTCCTGGCGCGGAGGGCGGTTCGGCGGGAGACTCCTGCGTCGCAGCTTTCGGGTCCGAGATTTTCTGTTTATCGTCCACCGCGAAGAGCAGATAATTGCTGAAACTGTGGCGTCGATGAGTACGCTTTCCTCTCCAGTCATAATAAACTTCGGCTGTCTGCGGCAGCCAAAGGTCCACTTTCCGGTTCTTGAAATGCACCGGGCCATATTCAATGGCGGTATGATCCGCAACCAGGTGAATCTCGGGAACAGGCGCGATCAAGTCCGTCTCCAGCCGCGTGATCCGGAAGGTGTCCGCGGCAATCCAGGCTCTCCCCTTCAACGCAATCGGATATGCCGGCCCCTGCAACCCCATCCGGTAAGCGCGGACCCGGTTTGGTTTGTCGCTCCTCTGGCGGAAGTGCACCTGCCAGGTCCGCCCTCCATTCCAATGGGTAAGGCCTTCGCAGGACATCTCAAAGCTGCCGGCATTGTAAGGATGGAAGATCAGCACCAATGCCGGCAAGCCGCGCGTCTCTATGCCCTCGGGAAACTCCACCGCAGCATGATTGCTGCTGCTCCGGTATTCATCAACATTTAGGGCCCCCGGCATCACTTCCTGCACGGAAACCAAATAATCAAATTTTCGCTTCTCTGGCGAGGAGGCCATTCCCCACTTGTTGATCGATTCGTGAGTTAGAAATTCCGTGGCTGTAAAGCGGTCGGCATTGCTGACAAATTCCTCAATTCTCTTCCCCGTTTCCCTCAAGACATCCGCAAGCTGGCAGCTGGCTCCCGCTTCCACCGCTGGCACCTTCTCATCCACGTCCGGAGGAAGCCAGTTGGAGATTTCTGTCCGCGAAGCTGCTTCCACCATTGCTGCATCTTCAATTCCTTCGCTGGTCCCTTGCGCTTCGGCGGTTGCGTTGCTCAGATTAGCCAATTGTTTCGCCGCTTTAATGTCAGCCGAATGATCTTTCACGTAGGACTGCAGCAGCGCGATGGCCCGGTCCTTCTCCCCTCGTCTCGCCAAGGCTGCCGCGAGAAACGGTTGAACATTTTCCGCCTGGCCGTGACCCAACTCCAACGCCCGTTCGGCGTGCTGGATGGCATCGTCAGTCGAGCCTTGCCGCAACTCCGCGTCGGCCAGGAATGCATAGGCTCGCCAGGAGGTTGGCCCTGCTTCCACCGCCCGCTTCAGGTACGGCAGCGCTTCAGCAGCTGTGCCGTCTTGCAGATAAGCTTTCCCCAGCGAAAGCAGCGCCGGAAGGTGGTTGGAATTCAGCTCCAGGGTCTTGATCCAATACGACTTGGCCGCGGTGACGTCCTTGGACTGCGCAGAATACTGCCCGAATAGATAATTCACCTCGGCCCGGTTGGGTGCAATCTTATCTGCCGACTGAAGATGAATCCGCGCGTCGGCCGGCTTGTTGGCATGCAGCGCCGCGAGCACCTTTCCCAATTCCTTTTGCGCCTTCGGGGGAAGCGCTGCGAGCCCGTTCGTAAGCGCAGCGTCTTCTGCCGACATCGCCCGCAGTTGAATGTCGAGGATCGAACTCGGGCCTCCCGCATCAACCTGCCGCACCTCTTGTTCGAAACCTGGCGCGACCACCATTACCGTATAAGTTCTTGCGATCACACCTGTGAACGTTACAGTGCCGTTCTTTGTGCTTTCCTGAGAATAGATTTCGCCCGCTTGCGTAACCAAGGTCAACTTAGTCTGCCCTTTAAGGGGATTTCCGTCCGGCCCCTTAATGTGAATTTCTATATTCGAGGAGCCTCTAACCCTCTCCACTGACGCGGGGCGGTTGAGAATCGCACCTGCCGCGCCCATGGGTTGTTGTGCGCAAGCCGCAGGCGTCAGGTGCCAGCAGCAAGAGAGCAAAAGGCAGGAGATGAAAAATCGAAACAAGCGAAGGACCACGTCCGACTCCGATTCCTGGAAGAAGTGGCAACTGGCGCCATCATACACCTAATTTTTGTCGGGATGAACTGGTCAATTCCACTGTCCGGGGCGAACCACGCGGCTTTGTCGCCCTCCTGTCCGCTGGGGCAGTTTCGAAGTAAGCAAACTCATTCTTCTTCTTCGTTGCTTCCTCTTGCCATGCACGACTACAGTGAAGGCACGCTGCTCCCTCCCACCCGGAGCCGAATCGTATCTCTGCACCAATTATGGGAGGAATTATGTGGACCAAGCAGCAAACTCAAACCGAGACCCCCGCCGCACCCGTTCAAAGTCCCGCATCACCGGTTATTCCATTCAACGCGCCCTCGGCGTCGCGGCTCGGCAGCTCCAGCGCACGCAGTTCCGCGCGCCTGGGTGCCAGCCTCGCCATCAAAGGTCACATCACCGGCTCGGAAGATCTCCAGATTGACGGCAAAGTCGACGGACCCATCTCGCTTCACGGCCACGAACTCACTGTAGGCTCGACGGCCGTGCTGCATTCCGAAATTCACGCCGGCGAACTGATCGTCTCGGGCAAAGTCGTTGGTAACGTCCACGCCCGCGGCCGCGTCGACATCAAAAAAGACGGCTCTATCATCGGAGATATTTCCTCCGCTCGCATCAGCATCGAAGACGGCGCCCACTTCAAAGGCCGCATCGAAATCGACCCGGCCAAATCCCAAGCCGCCGCGGACTAGCCAGGCTAAAGACGCCCGCCGCAACATAGGAAAGGGCGTCTTTCTCCAAACTCCATCCGTTACGTTCCCGAATACCTCTGCTCTTTCCAGGGATCGCCATACGCGTGATAACCATTCCGCTCCCAGAAGCCTAGCCGGTCGTGGTCCAGCAGCATGAACCCGCGCACCCACTTCACGCTCTTCCACGCATAGAGATGCGGCACGATCAGCCGCAGCGGCCCGCCATGCTCCGCCGCTAATGGCTCGCCATCGTGTTCAAACGTAAACAGCACATCCGGCCGCAACAAATCCGCCAGCGGCACATTCGCCGTGTAACCTTCCTCCGCCAGCACCAGCGCAAACTCAGCACCCGGCTTCACCTTCACCAGTTTCAACACATCCGTAAACAGCACGCCCTTCCACCGGTTATCCAGCCGGCTCCAGCGCGTCACGCAATGAAAATCCGAAGTCACCTCTGTCTGCGGCAGCGCGCGAAACTCCTCCCACCCCAGCCGCGCCGGCTCTTCCACCAATCCGGAAATCTTGAAGTCCCACTTCGCCGCATCAAAGTGTGGGACACGCCCGTAATGCAGCACCGGCCACTTCAGCGTCAACGACTGTCCCGGCGGCAGCCGTCCCTCCG
>Ga0210409_10008916_pt1 | contig 10173 bp, 9 predicted proteins | sample IncBWH17MmetaG_FD_161649 | JGI IMG/M metagenome (GOLD analysis project Ga0210409, IMG submission 161649) | Forest soil microbial communities from Barre Woods Harvard Forest LTER site, Petersham, Massachusetts, United States - Inc-BW-H-17-M | ecosystem: Environmental > Terrestrial > Soil >...
TGTGCGTCAGATTGTGCGAAAGCCGCGGTGGCCAGCGACAGCAACGCTAGCGGTAGCAGAACACGAAGCGATTTCATAGTGATTCTCCTCATTTGGAACTTCTTCTTGCTGCACTTGAGGTCGACCTCTGCTCGTCATGCTGTGGCCAGCAGCACTGTTATACTTAACTACAACACTATATAACATGCAAGCTTTTTCTTAAGAATTTTTTGCGGTGGGCAATTGTCAAGACCACGGATAGATACACGCTGCACCAATACCAGTACAGGTCAGGATAAGAGGCTGGATTCAGGAGGGTTCAGGGGTCTGGAGGCTGTGCAAATCAAGTTATTTAAGGTGTGTGTTATCAACGATTTAGATATAGAAGTTAAATCGATTTAACCTCCCTCTCCGGTGTCGCTTCACGCCGAGGCACACTACTTCGGCAGTCGACCGAATCGTTCGCAGAGAGGTATTAGAACCTCGGCAATGAGCATTTTAGACGTCGACCGGATCGTTGTTCCCGACACCCGGGAATCAATCATTTGAACCGAGCAAGCCGGCGCCGAGGCGAAGGACCATGCAAAATTCCCTCCGCGAGATTCAATCCTAAGGCCCCATAGGCACGAGTATCATTGTGCGTTAAATTCCATGTCTCTCCCTCACTTCGCCGAACCGATTCTCGACGCCGAAGAGCGCTTTGAAGGCTTCGAGAACCTCATGCCGTTCCGGGTGCAGAACATCCTCCTGGTCTCAAGTCTTTATGACTCTTTTATTCTGCGAGAAGACGGGCGACTCAACGAACTGCTGATCGACGAATCGCTCGAGCTGAACCTGCGGCAGATTCCCGGCATCACACACGTTTCCAGCTGCGCCGAGGCGCTCGATCTGGCCAAGGCCAATCCGCAATTCAATCTGATCGTGACCAACCTGACGGTGGGCGACACCAACGCCGCCGCGCTCGCCCGCGCCGTGCGCCGTGCCGGACTCGACGTGCCTGTCGTCGTGCTGGGCTACGACTACCGTGAGATTAAAAAGTTTGTCGCTCAGAATCCCGTTACCGACATTGACCGCGTATTTCTCTGGCAGGGAACGGCGCGCATCCTAATCGCGATCGTGAAATACGTCGAAGACAAGTACAACGTGTTGCACGATTCGCGCGCCATGGGCGTGCCCGTATTGCTGGTCGTCGAAGACAACATCCGCTACTACTCATCATTTCTGCCCATGATCTATACCGAGCTGATCAAGCAGTCGCGGCGGGTGATTCAGGAAGGCATCAACGTGGCGCACAAGCTGGTGCGCATGCAGGCCCGGCCGAAAATTCTGCTCGCTTCGAATTTCGAGGAAGCGGCGGAACTGGTGCAGAAATACCGCGACTACATCTTCGGCATTGTGTCAGATGTTGAGTTCCCCTGGGAAGGCAAGCTGAGCCCGGAAGCGGGATTCGAATTGGCACGCATGGTGAAGAGCCTGACTCCAGACGTGCCGGTGGTGCTGCAGACCAGCCGGACGGAATTTCGTCCACGGGCGCACGCGGAAGGCTACTCGTTCTTGCGCAAGCGTTCGCCAACTCTGTTGAAAGACCTGCGGCGGATTCTGACCGACTCGTTTGGATTCGGCGATTTCGTCTTCCGCATGCCCGATCAGCACGAGGTCGGACGCGCCACCGATCTGAACGAGCTCGAGGAGCAGCTGCAAACCATTCCTGCGGACAGCCTGATGTACCACGCGCAGCGCAATCACTTCTCGCACTGGCTGATGGCGCGCACCGAGTTCGCGCTGGCGGCCAAGCTGCGTCCGCGTAAGGTTTCAGACTTCAACGGTCCCGAGCACCTGCGCCGCGATCTGATCGAATCGATCAATGATTATCGACGCGAACAGAACGAAGTCCTAATCGGAGACTTCAAGGCCGACACCTACAAGCCGGCGCAATCGAGTTTTCTACGGATCGGAGCGGGTTCGCTCGGAGGCAAGGCCCGGGGCCTGGCGTTCGTGCGTCATCTTCTGCGCACCCGGCGCATTGTGAAGCGCTTTGCCAGCGTGACGATTTCGGTGCCTCCCGCGGTCGTGATCGCGACCGACATGTTCGATCAATTTCTCGCCGAGAATAACCTCAGCGACTTTGCCCTGCATTGCGATGACGACAGCGAGATTCAGCAGCGCTTTCTGGATTTGCCATTGCCGGTGCCGCTGCAGGAGAACCTGCGTGCGTTCCTCGCAGAAGTTCGCTATCCGCTGGCTGTGCGTTCCTCGAGCCTGCTTGAAGATTCGCAGTACCAGCCGTTCACCGGTGTGTACGAGACGTTCATGCTGGGGAATCAGCAGGCTGATGTTGAGGCGCGATTCAACGAACTGTGCGAGGCGATCAAACTGGTCTACGCATCGACCTTCAGCCAGCACGCGAAGGCCTACGTACGGGCCACGCCCTACCGCCTGGAAGAAGAGAAGATGGCTGTCATCCTTCAGCAGGTGGTGGGGGCGCAATATGGGCCGAGGTTCTATCCGGATTTCTCCGGCGTGGTGCGGTCGCATAATTTCTATCCCATCGAGCCGATGACGTTTTCGGACGGCATCGCTGCCGTCGCTCTGGGATTAGGGCGCACCGTGGTGGATGGCGGCAAGTGCATGAGCTTCTGCCCGCGTTATCCGCGAAACCTGCTGCAGTTCTCTTCGGTGGAAGACATCCTGGCCAACACGCAAACGGAATTTTGCGCGCTGGAACTTGATGGAGTGCCGCATGGCGGCGGCCCGGGCCACCTGCGAGAAGTACGTTTCGGCCTCGATGTAGCCGAGGCCGATGGTACGCTGCACGCGGTCGCTTCCACTTACTCCGCCGATAACAATGCGGTGTACGACGGTCTCAGCCGACCGGGAGCGCGCGTGGTGACATTCGCGCCCATGCTCAAGCATGGCTTTTTCCCACTAGCGAACATTCTGGAAGTGCTGGTGCACGCCGGCGAAGACGCGTTGGGGAATCCCGTGGAGATTGAATTCGCCGTCCGACTGCCGCGCGGCGAGGAACCAGCCGAGTTCGGATTCCTGCAGATTCGTCCACTGACGCTCTCGCGCGATCACCAGGAACTGACCATCGGCGACGTCGATCCGGCGGAACTGATCTGCCGCAGCACCAAGGTTCTCGGCAACGGACGCATCGAAAATCTGCACGACGTGGTGATGGTCGATTTGCAACGCTTCGAGCGCAGTCGCAGCCGCGAGGTCGCCGAAGCCGTGGCACATTTCAATGCTGTTCTGAGTGCGGAGAATCGTCCGTATCTGCTGATCGGAGTGGGGCGCTGGGGTTCAAACGATCCCTGGCTTGGCATTCCGGTCGAGTGGGACGAAATCTCCGGCGCGCGCGTCATTGTCGAAGCTGGCTTTCGCGACTTCCGCGTGACGCCCTCGCAAGGCAGCCACTTCTTCCAGAACTTGACGGCGTTCCAGGTCGGGTACTTTACGGTGAATCCCGATGCCGGAGAAGGATCACTCGACTGGCAATGGCTTGCCGAACAGTCCGCGTTAGAAGAGCAGGGATGCGTGCGGCATCTCCAATTCTCGCAACCGCTGCGGATCGTCATGAACAGCCGGACCAGCCAGGGCGTGATTCTGAAGCCGGAAGGGAGTTAGGGCTCTGGAATCATCGGATAACGTGAATTTTAATTCCGAGCTTCAAGTTCCTCCATGATCGGTCCGCGGTGTAGACGGGAGCGTCCAACTCAAGTGCCAATGCGAGACAGGCACGATCGCCCAAAGAAAGGCCTAACGAGCCTGTTTGTGTAATCAGGCTCCCTGCCGTGCCAGCATGCTCTGCCGTAAAAGGAACCGCTTCTCGCACAGACCGCAGCGTGGCTAACCAAGCCTTGTCTGCTGGTAGTCCGCCGTCCACTAATTTTCCCTGCACCTCGGCTAAATTGACGGTGCTACCAACGGCTTGACTAAGAATCTCAGGTCCCAATTTATCCGACCCAGATTCTTGGTTGAGCACAGCAATTAAGGCTGAGGCGTCGAGCACGACCCTATTCATTTCGAGCCTCACGTCGACGTTCGGCAATGAGCTCGTCGACCAAGAATCGTCCTGGCCTCACATACTTGCGGACTAGTCGTTGAGCTTGTTCAATCTGCCGTTTCACCGTCGTGATCCGCAGTTCGTCGTCTTCCACTCGAGCAATCAACTCGTCTCCTACATCGATACCAAGTGCTTTGCGAATCGCTGACGGGATCACCACGCGGCCATTCTCGTTAACTTTCAGTCTTATTTCTTCATTCATGACATCTCATCTCCATAGTGACACAATTATACATTAATGTCATAAACGAGGTATACTGACATCAATAGCTGTTCATGCCTGATTGGCGAACACAGCTCGTTGTGACCCAAATCACAGCCTCTCCCATGTGATTCCGAACACAATCCTTGAGTCGGCATTCATCCGTCTTATGGAGCGCCTGTGTTCAAAATCGTCCATGCACAATTTCTTGCGTCGGGGATCAAACGCTTTGTTATCAAAGCGCCCCGCATCGCGCGCAAGCAGCAGCCGGGGCAGTTCGTCATCCTGCGGATTTATGAGGAGGGCGAGCGGATTCCGGTCACCATCGAAAACTCTGATCCGGAGATGGGCACCATCAACATCGTGGTGCAGTCGGCCGGGAAGACTACCAACCTGTTGAATACGCTCGAGACCGGCGATTCCATCCTCGACGTGGTGGGTCCACTGGGGAAACCTTCGGACATCAGGAACTACGGCACGGTGGTCGTGGTTGGTGGAGGACTGGGTACGGCGATGGCGTACCCCACGGCAGCAGCGCTGAAGCGGGCGGGCAACCGCGTGATCTCGATCGTTGGCGCGCGCAACAGGGAACTGGTCATCCTCGAAAAAGAAGTGCGAGAGGTAAGCGATGCGCCGCTGATCACCACTGACGACGGCAGCTATGACAAGGGATTCGTCACCGATAAACTGCGGCAATTGATCGAGAACGGGACACGGATCGACCTGGTCGTGGCGGTCGGGCCAATCGTCATGATGAAAGCGGTCTCTGCGTTGACGCGCAAAGAGAACATCCACTGAGAGATCGGACTTCGATCTGCCCTCATCCGTGGCGGTGATTGCGATCGGCACGACTGCGAATCCGATTGTGCAAAGCACCACGCCCGGCCTGGGCACGAACAAACGTGGATACATTCAGGCCAGCGAAGAAACGCAACGCACGACCCGCAAGGGAGTATTTTCCGGCGGAGACATCGTGACCGGCGCGGCGACTGTGATTCTGGCCATGGGTTCCGGACGGCGCGCGGCGAACTCGATTCATCAGTACCTGACGACGGGCGAGTGGTGATTGTCTCTACTCGTGTCATTCCGACCGAAGGGAGGAATCTGCTGTCTGGCGGCAGTGATGTCGCTGCACGCGCGGAGCAGATTCCTCCCGGCTTCGCCGCTCGGAATGACAAGAGATCAGTTGAAGCTGATTTCGAAGTACGTATCCGTTCTTGACCAGATCAGGGGAATCCTTGCCATCCAATATTTTCGGTTGATCGTATCGCGGGCGCGCTGGTGTTCTGCGGGCGGCAGAATGCGGGCTGTCGCCGTGAACTCCGGTCCCGTAACTTTTCCCCGGATACTGCTGGGAGCAACCTTCACCTGCGGATTGTTGCGGATGCGCTTCGTTTTTCCCATGTCGCTGCGGGTCATCACGTAAAGGTTGTCGCCATCTTCTCCGAACCATACGGGCGTGGCGACGCCGGCACCCGTCTTGCGGAACGTGGTCAGCGAAATGTATTTCTGTCCGGCGATGGGGGAAGGGATCGGGCTAGCCATGGCCAATATTGTAGCGGGATTCGGTGCCGTCATGTGTGCATGGATTCAGTGGTGGTGGGGTGTTCCGGCTGGCGTGGCTGGTTCGCAAGTGGTTCTGCAGATTGCTCTTATCCTGCAATCTGTGTTACAAGCCTGAACATGCGTAAATGGATGCGCGAGCGCTTACAGCGCCGCAAGAAGAAATCCGAAGAGCAGGTGAGTCAGCCGGCGCCACCGCCACTGCAGCCTGCGTATTTTGATGCGGAAGAGCCATCGGAGGCTGAGCCGGAGAGTCGCAGCGAAGCTGTGGAAAGCGCCGAGAAAGAAGTCGAAGCGCAACCGATCGCCGCAGAGTCCGAGCCGGTCGAGAGCGAGCAGGCGAAACCCAGAGCCGTTTCGGGAGCTGCGCAACGCAGCGTCCGCGGACGCCGTCGCCGTGGTGGCCGGGGAAGAGGTGGGCGTGGACGGGAGCAAGCCGTAGCCCAGGCATTCACGCCGAAGGGCGCTCCTGGCGCGCCGCCTGTGGAAGTTGACTCGGCGGAGCCCGATTCGGCTGAGGCTGAACCTGCTTTCGCTGAACCCGGTGAGGCCGCTGAAGCCGAAGCTCAACCCGTCTCACGAACTCCGCAAGCTCCAGCGGTTCCCGCCGTGCCGAGCGCGCCCCCGCGCCCACCGAAGGGAATTGTCGTGCTCGCGATTGGGCTGCCCGGTTCAGGAAAGAGTTCGTGGTTCAAGCGGCATAACGTCGTTCCGCTCTCAAGTGATATGGTGCGGTCGCTGCTGTTTGATGACGTCCGCGAGCAGCGCTTCCAGGATCTGGTGTTCTCCAATCTCCGCTCGATGTTAAAGGCGCGGCTGATCGCCAAGCGTCCGACGAATTATGTCGACGCTACCAACCTGACGCCGCAAGAGCGCCAGCACTGGATCAAACTCGCCAAAGACTACAACTACGAAGTGCATGCCGTGTTCTTCGACGTGCCGCTCGAGGTCTGCGTCGAACGGCATCAGCGGCGCGATCGGGTTGTCGCGGAAGATGTGATGCGGCGCATGGCTGCCAAGCTCAAGCCGCCCGCGTTCCAGGAGGGATTTGCCAAGATCACCGTGGTCCGGGTCAAGAAGAAAGACGCTGAACCGGCAGAGCAGGCCGAAGCTTAAAGGCATTAACCACGAAGGACACGAAGGTCCACGAAGGAAGATCATCTCAGAAGTCCTTCGTGTACCTTCGTGTCCTTCGTGGTTTACGCTTTTCTATCCCTTCAAATGCGGCAGCAATTCTTTGAAGGCTGCTGATGACGAGGAGCGCATCAGCTCATAGATCATCGTTTCCGTCGATGAGATGATGGCGCCGGCGGAGCGCATGCGGTCCAAGCCGATTTTCCAGTTCCATTCCGTGCGCGAGCTGACAGCATCCGACGCGACGTGCACCAGATATCCTTCACGCAACGCTCCGAGCGCGGTCTGCGTGACGCAGATGTGGCTCTCCATGCCGCACAGCAGCAGCGTGTTGCGCTGACCGGGGAGGCGCTTGAGGAGCGAGCAGAAGGCGTCGCTTCCGAAGCAGGAGAACAGCGTCTTGTCGACGGGTTCGGTGCCGGCGAGCAGGGAAGAGATTTCTGGAACCGTGCTGCCCAATCCCTTGGCGTACTGGGTGCTCAGGATGGTGGGAATTTTCAGAATCCCTGCGGCGCGGATCAGCAACTGCGCGTTGCGCACGAGGTGCTCTTTCTGAAAGATCGGCGGCAGCAGTTTCTGTTGAATGTCGATGACGACCAGCGCACACTGTTCGGCTTCGAGTGAGCGGCGCGCGAGTTCGGCGTAGTCGGAAGTTGTTGGGGCAATCTCGGTAGCGACGATCATAGAATTCTCTCGAAGGCGTTGGAATCTTCGAGAATTTTACGCCGAAAACGGAGGTGCGCTGCGCTGGCGTCTCTACCTCTCGAAGTCCGCAAACAAAAGCCTAACCGCGGAGATCGCTGAGAAAACCCGCAGAGGTATCTGCCAGCGCATTAGGCTAGCGAGATATGCTGACACGAGTCTGCGGCCGGCCTGCGCGCTTGACTCACCTCCTTCAAATTGACCGAGGGTTCGCCTACCACTTACAATCAAGATGCCTGCCACAACCGAGTTGCCCCCTCGTTCAACGGCTAGGACACCTGCCTCTGGAGCAGGCTATCGGGGTTCGAATCCCTGGGGGGCAGCCAAATTCTCTCGGGAAGCTCGGCCTGTATTTCCTAGCGTTGCTCTGTCGCAGCTGTGTTCGCCGAGTTGGCGCGGGTCTCGCCCAGTTTTCGGCGAGCTTCCTCCAAAGCCTGTTGCGGGTCGCGGCCAGTGACTTCTTTATACCAGGCGGGGTGATGAGTCCATGCCCAGGCTTCGCTCACGGTGCCTCGAGTCATGGCCTGCATGGTGCCCGGCTCGCCGATGGTGCTGAGGTAAATGTGAATGAAGATGCCGGCAAGCATAATCAAGGCCGAGATGTCGTGAATGACATAGCTGATGGCGACGGGCCAGCGACCGAATATTTCGGGCAACCACATGATCAAACCTGTGATGACATAGGCGATGCTGCCGCCGACGATTTCCCAGAACATTGCTTTCTGGCCTGCGTTGAAGAAGCCGACATCCGGCGGTTCAATGCTGTCGCGATGCGTGACGTAGTCTTTCATCCGCTTCATCCACCGGCTGTCGCCCGGGCCCCACGCCATCGGGACCAGCCAATTCAAAGCCTGCAGGCCGAAGAAGAATACGAAGCCGAGTCCGAACCACGGATGCAGCATGCGCGTCATGGCTCCGCCGCCGAACAGAGGAGTGAACCAGCGGAAGATCCACGGCATGTAGATTCCGAAGCCCGAGACCAATGCGAGGAAGAAAAAGATTCCGTAAGCCCAGTGCAGGAAGCGGGTGTAGGCGCGATGGCGCAGGAGTTCTCCAACATACACTACAGTCAGGCCAATCCGATTGATGAAGTGGTCGGGGCCGCGCCCGATGGTTTTCGCAGGAGTGGCCATCTAGTTTTCCTTCCTTGCTTCGCCGCCGTCGATCTCTCGCACCGGAGGTTGGGGTTGCACTCTTCGTGGTCCCTCGGTCACGTAGTGCAGGATGACGCCGGCAAACGCCATCATTGACGCGATCAGTCCAATCGGCTTGAACCAGTTCTTCCAGAGCGTGAAGCTGAGGGGAATGCGAGGGTTCTTCGGCAACCCGCCGTATTTTTCGGGATTCGTCGCGTCGTGCAGGATGTAGACGACCGAGGTCCCGCCAATGGTCTGCGGATCGTAGACGCCCGCGTCTTTCAGCCCCGCATGCTGCTGTAATTGTGTCACGCGTGTGTTCGCGAGTTGCAGCATGTCGTCCTTCGTGCCGAAGTGGAGGCATCCCGTCGGACACGACTTGATGCAGGCTGGCTCCAGACCCTGGCCGACGCGGTCAGAGCAGAGCGTGCATTTGTAGACTTTTTTCGTCGACGGATTGAACTTGGGAACATTGAACGGACATCCCGAAACGCAGAACTCGCAGCCAATGCAGTTGGCCTCTTCGAAATCGACGATGCCGTTGCTGTATTGCACGATCGCGCCGTCGGCCGGACACGCGGCGAGACAGCCGGGGTCGGCACAATGCATGCACTGGTGCTTGCGCATGAGCCACTGGAACGATCCGTCGTCGGAGCTGACCTCATTGAACTTGATCAGGTTCCAGTAGTTCCAATTCGTGTCGGGCATCGTCTGGTAGGTGTTGTCGAACATGGTGGGCTGGAACGGCATGTCGTTCCATTCGACGCAGGCGACTTCACAGGCCTTGCAGCCGATGCAGGTGGTGGTGTCGATGAGTTTGCAGAGTTTCTCCTGGCGTTGTGTTCCCTCGCCAGGAACAGGGCCGGGGTGGCCCGAGATTCTCTGCACTTGCAGCGTCTTGCGATCGCTCATCTCAGGGCTCCTCCGACTCTTCCCAGTTAGGCTTTCTCCAGCTTGACTAGGAAGCCTTTGAACTCGGGCGTGTACGCATTAGGATCGATCACCGCCGGAGAGAGATAGTTCACCGGCGTCTTCGCAGTTTTGCCTTCGTCTTCCGCGATACCGCGGAATCCCCAATGAATGGGAATGCCGATCTGGAAGGTTTTCTTGCCATCGATCATCATGCCCTTGATGCGCTTCGTCACCATCGCTTTGGCGATGTACTCCGCGCGGGCGCTGCTCACCTTTACCTTCTCTCCGCCGCGCAGGCCCATCTGATCGGCGAGTTCGGCAGGAATCTCCACGAACGGCTCGGGCACGAGTTGCACGTTCATGGGATTGTTTTTGGTCCAGTAGTGATAGTGTTCGGTCAGGCGGTAGGTCGTGCAGATAATGTTGAATCCCTGCTCGACGCTGCCGTACTTGTCGGCGTCCGACGTGAATCTCTTCGC
>Ga0210409_10008917_pt1 | contig 10172 bp, 8 predicted proteins | sample IncBWH17MmetaG_FD_161649 | JGI IMG/M metagenome (GOLD analysis project Ga0210409, IMG submission 161649) | Forest soil microbial communities from Barre Woods Harvard Forest LTER site, Petersham, Massachusetts, United States - Inc-BW-H-17-M | ecosystem: Environmental > Terrestrial > Soil >...
TTTGGGCGAATTGGGATCGGTCTAATGTTCGCGCTCATGTTGTTCTCAGGGGCGGTCGCAACCGTTCGCAAAACGATCCTGATGTATCTCGTCATAGCGCTCACGGTACTCGAGTTCGCAGCGGATCTCGTCGTTGAATTCAAACCCTCGTTCGGCCACTGGGGATGCGACACAGCGCTCAAAATATCCGGGCTTGCCATCCTGGTCGTAATGACCCTTAGGCAAACGTTTCGCCCCGGGCCCGTTAGCGTACACCGAGTTATGGGTGGAGTCGCTGCCTACCTACTGATCGGTCTTACTTGGGCGTTCGGATATAAGCTGCTCATGGAGGAGCGCCCAGATGCAATCCATTTTCAGACATTCATCGGCGGGCTCCCCACAAGCGAACCGAGCCGTTTAGTCCAATTTAGCTTTTCCACCCTAACTAGCGTTAGCTATGGCGACGCTTATCCGGTACATCGGATTGCGCGGTCGCTGGCGACTGCTGAAGCGCTCATCGGGCAACTTTATCCCGCGATCCTTATCGCAACACTGGTTGGGATGGCGTTGCAATCGCGGTCTGTCGAAGGCGTGGGCCTCCGACCTGAACTCTTATCAACTGCGACGAGAGAAGAGGCGAAGGGAAGAGAAGAACAGGTATCATGATGCCGGAGTTGCCACTCCTTATCGGCGTTGTTTGTCTGTCTGCGTTCTCCTGCTCGCAAGGCGTTTCGTTGCCGCAACCTCCGCAAGTTCGCGCGAAGAATCATGTGGTATCCGTTACGCTTCACGCGGTAAATGAAAACGGTAAGGATGCTTTTTCTTTCAACGGCAAGACGGTCGCACCGGTCATCCGCGCTTCGCCAGGTGACGTTCTCAAAATCACGTATATCAATGACCTTCCTTCCAAGTCTTCAGAGTCGTGCGCGGTGAATCCCTGCATGGACATGACGAACTTGCATTTTCACGGACTCAACATCTCCCCGCATGCCCCGCAAGATGACGTGCTAACAATGCTGGCCAAGCCCGGCCAGGTATTGCACTACTCAATTCGCATTCCACGCGATCATCCGCCCGGGCTGTTCTGGTACCACACGCATCCTCATGGAGAGAGTCATCGGCAAGTGCTGGACGGAATGTCGGGAGCGATTGTTCTGGAGGGAATGGAGCGTTATGTTCCTGAGGTAGAACGACTCCGCGAGCGTGTGCTCGTTGTGCGCGGCCGCTCCATCGAGCACGATCCGAATGCCGCCGCGCTCGAGCACGATGTTGAAATCCCAGCTAAGGGATGTGGGGGAGAGGCCGAGAAAGTTGAGGAAATCTTTACTGTGAACGGAGTGCTTCGGCCCCGAATTGAGATCGCACCAAAGGAGCGGCAATTCTGGCGCATTGTGAACGCTTCACCGGACCGCTACCTGGACTTGCAACTGGATGGAAAGACTTTTGAAGTTGTAGCGCTGGACGGGATGCCGCTTGCCTACCGCGATCCAAAACATCCCACCAAAACTATCTATCACCTCTTGGTCGCGCCCGCAGGCCGGCTCGAAGCAATCGTCACCGGCCCACCTTCGGGCGCATATGGAACACTACGAACACTTTGCGTGGATACGGGTCCGGTTGGGGATCCCAATCCCGAGATGGTGTTGGCAGATCTGGTGCCGCCTGGGGCCGGTCAAGCCGATGGGAACTCAGCGACGCGGCAGGCGCATGCGTTCGACGGTCGGCCACCGAATTACAAACCAGTCGACGTTGAAGCGTTAGAGAGAACTGCGCCGGAGTTTGTGGTGAACTTTACCGAGGACAAGAACGGTTTCTACATCAACGGCCGAAAGTACTCAGCCGACGCGAGTCCGATGACAACCGCTCGTGTGGGTACATATCAGCATTGGCGTATCGTCAACGACACCGGCGAACTGCATCCTTTTCACATTCATCAGGTTCACTTCCTGGCCTATGCACAGAACGGCGCGCCACTCCCCGTGCCGGCGTGGCTGGACACGGTTAATGTTCCGTATGGCGGTTCCGTGGATCTCATTCTGGACTTCACCGACCCGGTCATCAGGGGTATGTCGGTATTTCATTGCCATCTACTCAATCACGAGGACAAAGGGATGATGGCGAAGATCCTGTTCAGGTAGACGCGCGACCGGTGGTTTCAACTGGAGACCGATGCCTGGCCGCGATTGACATGAAAAATATAACCCGTAGATCGTTACTGTCTCGCGCGGTAGCAGGCTTCACAACAATCGGCATGTTCAGCGCCGCGCCCGCCATAACTGAGGGCCAGCTTGTATGGAAAGCTCCAGATTGGAAACTCGCTGAGTTCCGGAAACTCGTGAGCGATCCGGCCCGAATCAAACAGGTTTACGATGTCGTGCAGATTGGCGACGGGAAGTTCCTGAACAACATCAAGAATTCTTTCAATGGCCTGCAATTTGGTTTCGGCATCACGGAAGGGCAAGTCAAGATTGCGGCCGCGTTGCATGGCCCCGCCAATATGCTCAACTACGACGACTACATCTGGGAGAAATACCAGATCGGCGAGTGGCTGAAGGTGACTGACCCGGCAAACGGAAAGCCTGCAGTGAAGAACCTCTTCTACAATAGCAAAATTGGACCGAAGCAAGAGTCTGCCTCCAAAAGTCCGGACGATCCGACCTCCTTCTATCAGGACACGAGTATGCAAAGCCTGCAATCGAGAGGCGCTCAGTTTCTGAGTTGCCATACCGCCCTGGAAGAACAGGTACGCGTCCTCATCTCTCATCGCAACCTGTCGCGGCCGCCGGAAGATGTGGTGAAGGAGATGCTTGCGCACACCTTGCCAGGCGTTCTTGTTGTAGCCTCCATGGTCGCCGCGATTGCAATTCTTCAAGCCGAGGGCCATTACACCTATATTACCGTTTAGACGAGTCGCCACGGGGTCACGACCTTCGCGCGCGTCCCCATATCGTCACTGCCATCGACGCAAAGGCGAGTGCAGCGGGCGTTATAGATATTTGCGGTTGGCAGCATGATTGCATGCGAACGTTTTGAGTGAACTCACGACTCGCGGGTCCAGATACTACTTACCCGACACACTGCTGGACAGGAGGAAACGGAGATGGACAGCGATTACATGTTTCTCTGTGGAGTAATGTGGTGCAGGTTCGGACAGCCGGAGGCAGGTAAGGAGCTTGTAAGGGCCGCGACTTCGATGGATCCGGATATGAGGGCACTAGCGTGGGCAATGCTGGCGAACGGTGCTCTTCGCCTTAGAGCCTTGGAAAGAGCAGCACAGACTGGTTCTCGAACAAATCTTGGGTGAAATTGGGTCGGCACGGACGATGGACTTCAACGCTAACGACATAGGCTCCGTTCCGGCCAACGCGGGTCACTATTGGAAAATACGGCGATACTGAAGTTGTGTTTCTGGAGTTGTTCAAGGCGAGCGAGGTCGTGGATTTCCCTCTCGACGAGTGGATTCGGCGGCGACAAATGTGCAGACGGCAAGGCGCCATCATTTCCAGTAGGCGGGCGGCGTCTGCCGTGAAGATGTCGATGTTCTATGACTCACAACATTAGGAGGAGTCTATGTTCGAAGGACTATTGCAACCCACACATCTGTTGGTGATCTTTGGAATTGCCTTCCTTGTATTCGGACCGAAGAAACTGCCGGAACTGGGTAAAGGAATCGGAGAAGGTATCCGTGGTTTGAGGTCTGCGCTGAAAGAGCGCGGAGACTCCTCTAGCAGAATCATGACTCCGTCTCACGATTCATAGACTCAACCCGCCGGTTGTTGGCGTAGAGGCCGTCAGCAGGTCCTGTGCGATCTCCCGACACAACTGAGTCGTGTGCTTCGGCTTTAGTGGGTAATGTGAAACAAAATCTTGCGCCGCGCGGAGGATTGTCGGCAGCCCACAAGCGGCCCCCGTGCGATTCAACAATGGAGCGGCTGATCCGCAGACCCATCCCTGTGCCGTGGGTCTTGGTGGTAAAGAACGCATTAAAGATCTTGTCCGCCTGCTGCGGTGGAAGCCCCACGCCAGTGTCGCTGACCGATATCAGTACCTGATCATCCTCACCGCGCTGCGACTGGATGGTGAGCTCGCGCATCCCATCCACATCCTTCATCGCATCGATGCCGTTCAGGATGAGGTTCATCAACACCTGTTGCAGTTGTACGCGATCTCCCATGACTTGAGGGAGATCTGCAGCGAGTTCCGTCCGAACGGATACGGCGAATTGCATTGCCTCGCTGTGCAGGAGAAGCATCATCTCTCGGATGATCTCGTTCAGGTCGATCAACTCTCGTTGCAGAGGACCCTTCTTGAAGAGCAGGCGGACTCGCTTGACGATTTCGCCCGCACGTCTTCCGTCTTGTACGATTCTTGACGCCGCTGCGCGCGCCTCCTCCAAATCGGGATGATCGCGGGATAGCCAGCGCAGGCAAGTATTGGCGTCGGTGATGGCCGCTGCAATCGGTTGATTGACTTCGTGGGCCAGCGAGGCAGTCAGCTCTCCCATGCTGCTCACCCGGTTGGCGTATGTGAGATCCGCCTGGGCCTGCCGCAGCGCTTGCTCTGCCTGCTTCCTCTCTGCGATTTGCGCCTCCAATTTCGCGTTAATCAAAGCCAGTTGCTCCGAACGTTGTTGGATGCTGCGGACGCGAAGCCGGTAGGTGCACCAGAGCAGTACCAAAAAAACCGCCACACACGAGACTCGGAACCACGTGGTCTGGTAGTAGGCCGGGGCGATCGAGAAGTCTAGGAATGCGCCCGCCTCGTTCCACACACCGCTGTTATTGCAGGCGGCCACGCGGAAGCGGTAGTTGCCCGGAGCAAGATTCGAATAATGCGCCTCTCGGTCATTGACGACTTCTTTCCAGTCCGGGTCTTGGCCCTCCAGCTTATAACGAAAACGAACCTTCTCCGGCGCGACAAAGCTCAGCGCCGTGTAATCGATCGTGAGATCGCGAACCAGCGACGGCAGCCTCGGGTGCGAAGAGGATGCATCTCCGGACAGATTCGACCAATAGGTTTTGCGGTCCGCGGTAACTTGCTCGATGTGCACCGGCGGCGGAAGGGTGTTGACAGGAAGGTGACGCGGATCAATGACGCTCACGCCGTCGAGAGGCAAGAACCACAATCTTCCATTCACCGTCTTGGTAACAAGCGGGGTGTAGCCCGTAGTGAGGGCACGGCCCCTCACTCCATCAGAACTGTCGAAAACCGTGCTCTGGATCGTCCGCTTTGGATCGGTGACCCACGCGTCCATCTCCGTCCCTGCAATGCGCACCACGCCGCAGGCCATGTACAGCCAGAATGAATGGGCGTCGTCTTGCATCATCCAGAAAACCGTATCGCACGGTAATCCGTTCTGGCTGTTGAGTGTGGCGACTCGGCCATTTTTTACGCGGCTTAGCCCACCTTCGGTTGCGGCCCATAGCGTACCATCCAAATCCAAGCTCAGGCTGGTGACAATACCTTGACCTAGTCCATCAACGCTTCCATACGATTCGCGGACCTTACCATCTTCGAAATACGCCAGGCCACCCTGCGAAAATCCAAGCCATAGACCCCCGGGCACGGGACTAGAGAGCAGAGCCATAGCCCAGTCCTTTCGGCCCAGCCTAGCCCAAGGGATCCGTTCGACCACACTCCTACCAAGCAAATGAAAAAGGCCCTGATGCTGGTCGCTTATCCAAATGTTCCCGGAACTGTCCCCCGTTATGGAATGCAACTGTCCCCCAGGCGCAACCAATCCCAACACGGTGGTGACGTGTCGTTGGCGCGAATCGCCGTTCTCGACGTGGGTAGGGCTTGTCCTTACGGGAATAAACCGGCCATTCTCGAAGTAGGCAGCTCCATTCTCCGTGAGCGCCCAAATTCGCCCGCGGTCGTCCTGAAAGAGCGACTCCACACCGTCATCGGGCAATCCACTGTCGACCACCTCGCGCACATTGAGTTCTCGTTCTTGTTTAGTGCTGCCGCCCCCGGTCCGTGAGCCTCGCTTACGGTAAATCGTGATCTGCCCGTTATTCCATCTGTTCAAACCGTCAGGAGTGCCAAGCCAGACGCTGCCGTCCCCGGCCGCGAGAGCGGACCAAACGATGGCATTAGACAAACCCTGCCTCACGGAAATCGTGGGCACGGCGAGGTCGCGAAAGCTGTCGAGGCCATTAAGGGTGGCGACCCAAATATTGCCTTCACGATCCTCGAAGAGCTTGTTAATGTAATCACCGGAAAGACCGTCAGAGTGAGTAAAACCATCTGTTCTTCCCTGATGTACATGCAAGAGGCCTCGGTCTGGGGTTCCGATCCACAGACCGCCATTGCGGTCCCAGAGCAGCCTGGCCGCCTGGAACCGCGGCCCGGTACCTGGAAGCGAGTACTCCTCGGCCTTCCCGTCAACGAGCTTTCTGATTCCGTCCTGGGTGGCGATCAAGAGTGCGCCGTCGCCGCTCTCATTCAGAGTTTGGGAGGAGGTGCCGATCACCGGGTATTGCGTCGGATAGAGTTTCGGTGGACCAGGCTTCCATCTCCACAGCCCAGTCTGCGCTCCCGCCCAAAGGTTTCCTCCGCTGTCTTCATACAAAGATGCCACCCACAGGCCGAGACGGCCGTCATCTCCGTAACACTGGGCGCTGCCACCGTGAATCGCGCATAGTTTTCCAATGGAACCCGCATACCCACCAGCCCATACCGTGCCTTCACGATCCTCAAGGAGCGCATCAACAGTCTGCCCAGCAAGCTCCCGATACTCCGACAACTTGCCATCCTTCCAGCTTGCCAGGCCTTTGTAAGTGCCAATCCAGAGACGCCCATCTCGTGCAGTGAGCAGGTTCCGAATGTAGTGGCTGGGGAGATGCTCGCCCGCAGCCTGGTCCCATAAGACATTCCGTACGCCATCGAAGCGAAGCAAGCCGAATTCCGTGCCCAACCAGAGATAACCGTCGGGTGTCTGAGCAATTGAGGTGACCCTGCCTTTGAAAAACCCTTCGCGGATCTTCCACGACTTGTGCGCGTATTGACTGATATCGAGATATGGGTCCAATGCGGAAGCAGTAGTGGAGCACGCTAGCAGGATGCCTAACGCTATCATGGCTCGGCTATGTCTGTGCGCTCTCTCCATGGAGGCATCCATTTTAGCGCTTACTTGTGAGGGCGAAGTAGTCATCCGCGAAGTGGACAAATGTCGCAGTCAAAGAAACAAATCGGCGACCCACGTTGAATCCAGCTGGCGTCCAAACTGGAATTCTGAGCAACATGCATTGGGGAATCGCCCGTTTACCCGAGCTGATCGCGGTAACGCAACTAAGAACTCGCCTTCGTGCCAGCCATGCTGCTGAATACCATTTTCGTGAAGGCTTCGGGAGTTACGTAACCACTGGCCCATCGGGCATCGAAATCCTTGGTGGGCACGGCCGCGACCACTTCATCCATCGTTTTTCCTGCTGCGATGAGATCCTTAATCCTGTGCCGGACCTGCACCAGCATGTCACGGTAGTCTTGCAGATCGGCGCGCGTGGTCAGTGGACCATGTCCAGGAACGATTTTTGTTTGTTCATCGGTTTGCGCCAGAATTTGATCTAGCGAATGGATCATTCCATCGATTGATCCTCCCGACGACAGATCGATGATGGGATAGAAGTGATTCGAAAAGATGTCTCCTACAACAGCTACGTTCGCAGGAGAGATGTAGATAACGGTATCACCGTCCGTGTGCGCGGCTCCGTAGTTCTCCAGTGTCAGTCGTCGAGAACCCTGATGCAAAGTCAGGCTGCCTTGGTAGGTCAGTCCTGGGAGAGCTTGCGGGGGATAGTGACCGTCGCGCAAGCCAATGAAGGGAACGTCTTCTGCGGACGAGAGCTCTTTTTTAACGTTCTCCTGAGCGATGATGGTGACGCCCGACGAGCCGAAGTACGTGTTCCCCCCCGTGTGGTCAAAGTGCCAATGTGTATTCACCAGTCGAGTGACGGGGCGCATCGTTGTTCGGAAGATTGCATCGCTCAGCTCACTAATCCTAGAAGCCAGTCCGCTGTCGATTAATAGCGTGCTGCCATCGTCGACGATCGCCGTAACGTTGCCTCCATCGCCTGAGAACACGTACAAACCTTGGCTCAGTGAAGTGATTGTCAGGGGGCTGTCCTCAAACTGTTCCGTAGCCTTCTGGATGACAGTCTCGCCTGTTCTTGCCTGTCCTGTTGCTTGCGAGGCCGCTGCCATCATCACTACGACAAGAACAACCGTTTGTGTAAGAACAAACAATGGCCGCCTGTTCAGAACATTCATTCTTATTACTCCAATATCAAAAGGGTTGCAGCGTAGCCCAGATCGTTTGAGCAGAGACGAGTCACCGAAGCAAATCAAACGGAACTGCCGAGCGCCATCCTGATTACTGCTGAGACGGCATTCGTAGAAGAAAATATGACGAGAGCCGTGGTTGCGATGCCGCTGTAGGAACTGACGAGGAACTCAGCGGCCCTCCGCAGGGCTGAACCAATGTCTGCTCGCCGGTCTGCCCATTTGAACAGCTGCGGACACTTTTCAATCCACGCTGCTATTGTTTCGCGCAACGGCTCGTATGAGGTAGCAGCAGGTCTCACGGAAGAGTTACGACCCGCTGCCGCCTCCTCACGCGAGGAGAACCCGACCGCGATGATGGAGCGTGCCGCGATGAGATCGCGTAACGATTTCTCGTTCGGGTACGCAATCACAAGGCGCTCAGGACCAGTTTCGGTGCGAAGCCCTGCTATTACTGCGTAGTGCACACCCGAAGAATCAACCATCTCGCTCACGACCTCAGCCCTCCGTCACGCGTCTCCGTTTTCATACTCCTTGGTATTAGCAAGCGGCATTCCAAACTGATTTCTGGGCGACGAGTGCACCGGCACCGACTCGGGAGTTGTTTCTTTAGTCGGAAGAACTTTTGACGTCAAAAACTCGGCGAAACGACGCCCGCCGCCTGACAGTATGTCAATCGAAGGACATCATCGAGATTCAAAAGCTCAGGAAACGGGTTGGATTCAACAAGCCGGCGCCAGAAGAAGCGATAGGGAGCTGCAAGTTACTATTTCGGATACAGGGTCATGCCGGGTTGGATTCGTTGCAGAGGCGCTGGTAGTATTCCCGTCCTCGCTGAAATCCCTGCGCAAAGGGCTCTTCCACCGCGGTCCCGGGATATTGCCGCTGCAATTCTTCCAAGTCGCTCGCCATCTCGGACGCGATCTGATCAAATTCTTTGCAGCGATTTCTGGCGTGCAGAGCCGCTTCGAAGCCCAAGAGGTAGAATTTCTCGCCGTCTCCCAAGTGCTGACCAGATTTGAGATAGTGTTCCAGGGCTGTGTTCACGTTCGTCTTGTCTTCGTTCACGATGTTCTCCTTACCCTGCGCCTCGAACGGCCCGGTGGCTGTTCTCGTCGAACGGTATCGATTCACGCCGCGGTCTCACTCACGAAAGTGTCGATCTCGCTCACGTCTTCATTCGTGAGGCGAAGCTCGCCGGCGCGCATCACTCCTTCCGCCTGCTGTGCATTGCGGGCGCCAACGATGGCTCCTGTGACGGCGGCATTTTGTAGGGTCCAGGCAATCGCGACTTCTCCGGTGGATCTGTTGTGGCGTCTCGCAATCTGGTGCAAGTGCTCAACCAGTGCGAGATTGCGAGACAGATTGGGTTCGGTGAAGTCGGGATGAGTCCTTCGCCAATCGTCTTTGGATAGTTTGGCAGCGCGCTCGCGGGTCATTGCGCCGGTCAGCAGGCCGGAAGCCATTGGAGAGTAAACGATGACTCCAATGTTTTCCCGGCTGCAATAAGGCAAAACTTGGTCCTCGACCTCACGGTGCACGAGCGAGTACCGAGGCTGCAGGGAAGTGACGCTAGCCAAGGCCTGTGCGCGGCGCAGTTGCTGGACAGTGAAGTTGGAAACTCCAATCCAGCGTACTTTGCCTTGTCGCTGCAGGGAGGCGAGAGTTGACCATCCTTCTTCCAGTTCGCCTGAATCGGGGTCAGGAGGCCAGTGGATCTGGTAGAGGTCAATCACCTCGACCGAGAGGCGCCGAAGGCTGTCTTCGACCTCGTGCCGGATCGAATCAGCGTTCAACACTTTTCTCACGTTGCCATCCGCGTCCCAGCGGAGGCCGCACTTGGTAAAAACGTACGGCCGCGGGCCAGGCCAGCTTTTCAGGGCGCGCGCCACGACTTCTTCAGAATGCCC
>Ga0210409_10008918_pt1 | contig 10172 bp, 7 predicted proteins | sample IncBWH17MmetaG_FD_161649 | JGI IMG/M metagenome (GOLD analysis project Ga0210409, IMG submission 161649) | Forest soil microbial communities from Barre Woods Harvard Forest LTER site, Petersham, Massachusetts, United States - Inc-BW-H-17-M | ecosystem: Environmental > Terrestrial > Soil >...
GCTGCTGCACCTCGGCGCCCGAGAGGGTCCGGTCATAGACCCGGAAATCGTCGATCATCCCGGAACAGAAATCCCCGCCCCCGCCGCGGCACATCAAATAAAGCGGGTCGCTGCCGAAGTTGTTTGTGTTGGCGCTGCTTGAGGTCTGGTCCTGCGCGGTTTGCAGCACGCCGTCCACATACAGACTGACCTCGTTGAGCGCGCTTTGGCTCTTGTCGAACACCGCAACCAAATGATGCCACACGCCGCTGGTGGGCTGCGCGTAGCACTTGAGGTTGTATCCGGCGTTGCCGCGCAGCCCAACCAGCATGCCACCTCCGCTGCAGCTGGAGGCGTCGTCCGGGAAAAACATAAATCCTGTCGTCGTTTCGTTGCTATCACGAGTGGATTCAAACAGCGCATGACCGCCCGTGTTGCTGTAGGTGCGATTGACCCATAAGGAAACGCTCACGGCGCTGGCGCCGCTCAGATCGATTGCCGGGGTGCTCACGTAATTGTTCAGGCCATTGAAAGAAAGAGCCCCGTTAACCTCGCCCGACGTCCAGGTCGGACCGTTGACCAGGGTGCCGTTGTTTCCGTTTCCCGAGGAATCGCCGGCCGACGTGCCAGACCCTTCATCTAATTTCCACCAGCACACCAGGCCCTGTGCCAGATTGGTACCTCCAGCCTGCGTTGGCGGCGGACTTGAATTGTTAACCAGGACCGAGACGGGACTTGCGACGGTTTGACTGCCCAGCAGATAGGTGGCCACCGCGCTTAGAGAATGCACGCCGTTTGAAACGCTGGTCGTATCCCAATTCACCTCGTAAGGGGGAAGCAATACCGAGCTGCCAAGATTGGCTCCATCAGCCTGGAACTGCACCGTTACTGTCCCAATGATGCCCGCGACTACTGCCGAGAGCTGCACTGACGAACCCGAAACGGTCGTGTTGTTTGCCGGTGAACTTAAGGAAACACTCGCGTTGCCATTGCCACTGCTGTAACAGTACGCCCCCAGGTCCCAGGGTCCTCCGGCCGAGCGAGTCGCACCGTCTTTGTCCGCGGTGAACACTGAAGAAAGATTCAGCCCGGCATTGATTGCCGGGGAACCAGCCGACAAGTGCGCATCAAAACCCGCTAAGTTCACATTGAGCAGCAGCGGGGCCGAAGAAATCGCGGTTCCCTGCGTGTAGGAATAATCCGAGCCGCCGTCGGTGAAATTGTAGTCCCCGTAACCGTTGCCGTACGATAGATTATGATCCACGACCACGCCGGTGCCATGCGCATCATACGAGCCTAGCCCGTAGTGGCCATTCTGGTAGATGATGTTGTTCTTGATGTCCACCCCGCTCAAGCTTTGCCAGAGAATAATCCCGCTGGTCCCGTTCCAGGCCATCACGTTGTTGTAAACTCTCAGGTTGCTGACCGTCGTGTAGCCGGCCACTTGCAGACCACTGGCGGCGTTGCCATAAATGACATTGTTAATCGCCAACTCGTTCTTGCCGCACAGATACAAACCGTGATCCAGATTGCCGCCCGTCCGTCCGTTGTCATGAATCGAGTTGGCCGAATAAATATTCCCGCTGGTCGATGGGTCCGAGTAAACTCCATCCTTGCCGTTGGTGCTGGTGCTGGCCGGGTTGCCGTTATTGTGAATCTCGCAGTTAAGGATTTGGTTATTATTTCCCCAGATTGAAATGCCACCGTTGGGATTGTTGCGAATCTCAAAACCATCAATGATGTTGTAACTGCCATCCAGGTAAATGCCTTCGTTACGGTCGGAGGCGTTGAGGCCGTCAATGACGGCGCCGCCTTTGACCTGGGACTTGAGCACGATGGGACTGGAAGCCGTCCCGTTGGCCCCCATGTGAATGCCCCAGCCGCTGGTATAGTCGTTATAAACCCCAGGCATCACAATAATCCGGTCGCCCGGCTGGGCCAGGCTGTAGCCGTGGGTGATGGTGCTCCAGGGTTGGGCAGAGGTTCCGGGGTTGGAGTCGCTGCCCTGGGTGGAAACAAACAGATCAGCTGCTTGTACTCGAAAAACCAGAACGAGGAAAAAGCAAAGTACTACCGTACCGCGCCTGCCAACAGAAACAACAAATCTCATGAAACAACTCGCAACAGATCTCAAGCTGAAGCGACGAGAATGGCACGAACGACTCTCGGCAGGCCACTAGGAATTTCCCGGGGGGTGTCCGCTCGCGTTCCAGGAACGCGCTTGTCCTTTTCCAATTTCTGCGAGCAGGGAAGTTAAGAGAACATCGGCGGGGACGCGTGGTTCCCCGTCGGTCCAGTTGGGGCCTGGAATGTCCTTTGACTAAATTAGAACCCGGCCAAGGTGTTTGTGGTGAAGGCGGAGGGAGTGCGCCATTTCGAGCGGACCAAGACCGTCAAAGTGGGGGTGGCGGGAGGGAGTTTGTTCCGGTATTGGAAGTTCTGATCCCAGGCCCAGTTTCGGTTAGGCGGGTTGTAGATGTCGTACGTGCTGCCAATTCCTTTCCAAAGGCCCGTGGCGATAGCGCTGTAATACATGCAAATGATGGAGCCGTTGTACGTGAAAGTGTGGCTGGTCCAGTCCTCCAGGAAGCGGGGAAAATTCTCAACTCCACCGCTATCACTCGAAGAGTTGGAGGGCACAATCCCCGTTAGAAAAGCCGCGTTTACAGTCGTATCGCCCGCGATTCTCGATGAGAGCGATTTTGAGCTGTTTGAGTCGTTCCAGTTCGTCGAGAGAACGGTAATCGCGTCTGCAACGATGGAAGCGGGGAGCGTGAGGGACGTGTTGGTTGTGCCCAGTGCCGCGGGAGGCACGTTATAGTTGCCTTGGAGGTAGAGTGGGGAAGAGGTGGCCACCGTTAAACCCTGCGGAGTCAGAGTGCTCCCGTTGACCAGCCTTACCCCCGTTTCACTTCCGGAAGGCAGGGTCCGTTGGTCCGCGATATAAATGGTTCGAACATCCTGCAGCGGTAAATGCGGCCGGATACTCGAGTTAGTGGCATTCCACTGGACCAACTTGCCCACGTCAATCTGGATGGCCTGGACGGTCTCGCCTTCGCGCTTGTTATAAAACGACACATTCGTGGAGAGGAAGCTGGATAGTTCGTTGGTAGATAGCGAGTAAGCAAAAGATGTGGAGAGTCCGCTTTCCGCCAGTACGGTCTTATTGCTGACAATGATAACGAGGTCCGCTTTGTTGTAATAACGCTCCTGGCCAATAGATGACTGAGGATCTTCCAAGGCGGGTGGAATGAGCAGGAGTTGCTGGACCGCAGCCGGGCTGTTGTTCGTTCCGATGGGCAGACTCAGAGTACTGACTCCGCTGTCATGAGCCCCATTGTAGGTGACGGTGCCACCCAGCAGAGGCATCGGAGATGCCGGGTTGGCGGCCTGGTAGATGGTTCCCGACGCAGTGACGTCATTGTTGAAAGTCAGGCTGCCGTAGGGGTTCATCCAAATGTTGGTATTACAGTGGACCTGACCTGAGATGACCATAGGAGGCGCCGGCGTGAATTCCAAAACAACGTTGAAAAAGATCGCATATTGGAAGATCGGAATGCGGGTTAGGTTGATGTCCTGGTAGACGGAGCCGACCACACCGTCGAGCGAGTTTCTTGACCTCGCATTCGAAAGAATCCGAATCTGATCATTGAACCCGAGCAAATTGCCATATTGCCCGCCGACGGACGAAAACCCGTTCAGTGAGGTGAACTGAATCTCAACGCGGTTCGTTTGACCTGAAAGATCCTCGAAATCAAAGTTGGCCATCTCAGGGGCTTCGCTCGGCGAGGGGGTCATGCTCCGATAGTGACCGAGGTTTTCTTGCAGGTATCCGTCACCGTAGTCCCGGAAATCCGAGGTTATTTGCGAAAGAACCTTCTCGGTTGAAGCTTCGGCGGCGCAAGTCGCCACCAGATAATCATTGTTGCGCTGGTTCAACCGCTCGCCCGACTTGGCGTAAGAATACATCCCCGCGACCATGATACCGCTCACTCCCAGCAGGACCATCACCATCAGAAGGACCTGACCGTGGCTTTGAAGTCGCGCTGCTTGGAGTTGGTACTTCATCGGCTAAAGAATGCTGCGGCGTGTGATTTTGGCCACAACCTGGTAAGCGTCGAACATACCCGGAATCGGGAGGGCGCGCTGCATTTGGAGCAAGATGCTGAGGACTGCGTTGTTCTGTTGGTTGGTCAAAACCGTTCCGGAAAAGTTTTCCATCTCGAACACAGCATCGTTGGTAACCCCACCTGCTATGGTGACGAAACTAGTTCCGAGCAGCGGAACCCTGTTCAAAGTCGAGGACGCGGGATCGTGGAAGTAATAAATGAACTGGGCCGTGTTGGTGGATGGATAAACACGCAAAGCGTTCCCAGCCTGAAGATTCGTCGCCCCCGCTGGCACAAAAGTACTCGCCGTGCCAGACCCGACCTGGACTGACATAGCGCTTCGCACTTCCTCGACCACGCGCGTTACGGTTTGGCGGGCATACTCTGCATTTTCAATCTTCGGTTGAATAAACCAATTGAGCCGAAGCCCGGTGAGATGGCAGGCCACAATCCCCAGAATTGCCAGACTGGAAACCGCCATAGAAACAATCAGCTCCGTGAGTGTATGGCCGCTTTGGAACGGTCCCAAAGTGCCGAGGGTCGGGGTCTGGTTTCCAGGCAGAGGTTTCACTGGTTGGCAGCTCGGTAAGTAACGGCGCTGTTCGTGAACAGGCCTTTCCTGGGATAAAACCAGGTGCATTCCACGCGCACCATCTTCAGAGGAGGGTTGGTCGAAAGAGTTAAAATGGTGGTCGTATTAGTTGAATAGGTTCTTTGCCCGACAGAAGTGCCGACATCCAGAACATAGGTCCTCTGTGGAAAATTGGTGCTGACAAGCTCATCAGTCGGAGGCGAGCCTCGGGGATCGAACTTGGCCGCACGGCACTGTTCGAGACCGCTCAGCGCCGTCATCTGAGCCGAAACAGAGTGCGCCGACCAGTCCGAGGAAACCGCCGATCGGATATAAACCGTCAGAATTCCTCCCAAGCTTATTCCGAGAATCCCCAATGCGATGAGCACTTCGGCCAGGGTAAACCCCCGCAAACCGCTCGAAACCGCTGGCGGTGAGACGCACCAGTTCGGCTGCTTCAGTGAAGCAACAATGCTCATGGTTATTTTAGATTTCGCACGGCTAGATTAGCAATGACTGTGCCATTACAAACCACGCGATTCGACGCTGGTGGGCAATCAGTTAAGCTGTGGCCGGCGCGGCCACAGTTCAACCTGCCAGCACCCCCTCATCGGCCGACCTCGAGATCGCATCCTTCCAAGGCTCAAAAGCACGGCGTTGGAGACGCGCGCGGACGATGTGCGTCAGAGCCAGGAGCCTGATTTCGCACGGCACTACGGGCTTTGGGATGAAGCCACAGCCGCCGGAGGCCTCTGCTTTGGCTCGCGAGTTCGTGTCGTCCAGGCTGGTCACGAAAACCACGGGGGTGAGGCGATTCAGGGCCAACTGGTGTAGCTTTTCGCAAACGACGAATCCGTCCATACCGGGCATGAGCACATCGACAAAGATCAAATCGTAAGGCTTGTCCGCCGCCAAAACGAGAGCAGCTTCGCCGCAATCGGCACTGTCAGGCCGGCCGAACGCCAACTGCAGCGATGTGCCGATAGCACGTCGAGCCACTGGGTCGTCATCAACAACCATCAGACGTACTGGAGCTTGGGCCAAGTCCAGATCTTGTCCGGACTGGCAGAGTTGGTCGATGGTATCCAGGGCGGCGATCGCAATGCAGTAGCAGGGTCGGTTCGCCAGCCTTTTAACTATGGCTTCCAGCGCCGAACCGACCCGAACCACCGTGCTGAGTTGAGCCCGGTGGGCTTCAGCACAGATGGCACGGACGCTGATTAAGAGTTCGTCGAGAGATTCATCTCGACCGGCGAGCTGGGTGGCATCCCGGGCGGCGGCCAACTGCTTGCGAAGTAACTGAAGGTGAGCCGGCGCACCTTCAAAAAAAGCACGGGCAAATTCACTACTCGAGGGGCCGGGCCGGTGCGGCTCGGCCGCCCGGAGTGGCTCCGCCTGGGCGGTAGTCAGGACAGGCGCAAAGTCTAGAACGTCTAAGGGACGCTCCGACGGCGTCTTGAGCTGGTTGGCGTTCTCGTTTGGATTGTCAGACGTCGTCCCAGGCGATGGCTTTTCTATTTCATTCGGCCCGGGTTCTCCCTCGCGGTCTCCTACTCGCGCTCGCAGCACTAGAGTAAGCGCTTTTACTGTGATCTCGAAAGCCAGGAAAGGTTTGCCGATTAAGTCGTGGGCGCCTGCCAAAGCGCTCTTGGCGCGTGAATCAAAATCGTTGTGGCCGGTGACGAATACGACTGGAGTGGCGCAGTTAAGCGCCGTGTCGTGGATCTTCGAGCATACCTCAAACCCGTCAAGGTCCGGCATTTCCACATCGAGAAGAATGAGGTCGTAGGACCGTTGGGCGGCCAGGATGAGCGCAGTTTTACCATCGGGCGCCAGCTCAGGTTCGGTGAAAGTCTTCCGGAGGGCAGACGCTAAGGTGCCGCGGCTGATGGGGTCGTCATCGACGGCCAGGAGTCGAAGTGGGGGCTCGGTAAGAAGATCGGGCCTCAAGGCGCGATCGCAAAGGGGCTTGAGCAAGTCGATGGCGGCAGACACGGTACGCAACGCCGAAGGCGTAGCGTTGGCGGCTTTGGTCGAAAGCTGTCTCAGGAGTCCCTGCAGCGCGGAGGCCAACAGCCGGGCCGGACGCAAATGGGATAAACCACAGCCCTCTTTGATCCTGTCTGTAATCTCCATAAGCTGGCGCAGTATCCTTCCTTGTTCCTCATCGCCAGCACAAGCGCTCGATTTCAGAAAACCTGCCCACAAGACACCCAGGTTTCTGGCCACCTCGGCAAGGCCTTCCGGGCAAGCATTGAGCGCCGGGGAAGCTTCGCTTGGCTCCGATCCTGCATTGCTGGAGCCGGATTTCACGCTTCCGGTGGCAGCTCCTGCAAATTGTGGGTTCTCGCGCAGGGCACGAAGGAACTCCGCCATCGAGGGATCCTCTGCCATGACGCTTCCCGCCCGATCCATGTTAGCCGGTGTTCTGTTATTCCCTTGATTCCATCGCCGCAGTGCTATCACAGTAAGACAGCCCGCGCCAAACGAAGCCGCCGCAAAAAGTGCCCACAGAAACCAATGCCCGTCCCCTCCGTCAAAGGCATGGCTGGGTTCCGATTGCTTCGTGACCCACTGAAACCGCTGTCCATTGCGCCACCCATCGCCATTGGCCGGCGTCTCAATGGAGCGCTTGTAGGCGGGCTCCGCGTAAGGATCGGCTCCGCATACAATCGGTGGGTAACCCAGCAGTAGAATCACCGCGAACGCCGCATAAAGCCCGCTTCGCAAACCAAAACGCATCCATCCGATACCAAGGCTCGGGGCTGAAGGCTCCTTTGCCTGTGAACAGGCTTTGACGGAATCGGCTACCATTTGGTCATTTTTCTGAGGCTGGATGCCTGTTATCAGGCAGCAGAATTCGTTCCTCTTTACTATCTTATGGAATATTGAGAAGATCCCTCTCAATGGAGCGAACCGTCGTTCTGTCCCATCTTGGGACACCCCCTCCGGACCTCTTGCTCGCCGGTTCCAGCGCGTCGAATGTGGCCAATGTGCCGTGGGGATCCAGGGACCAACTGGGCATTCTAGCGCCAAAGCCTCGGGCCCGTCGTATTTGGCTGAAGTTGTTACTGGGGACTTAACCCCATATGACAAGACCCACTTGTCAACCATCTTTCAGTCGTGTCCCAATCGCAGAAGCCGCTGATCTTGCTCGTCGAAGACAACGAAGACGACGTGCTGCTCATTAGGCGTGCCTTCGAGAGAGCCAAAGTGGACAATCCAATGCGAACACTCAGGAGCGGCGGCGAGGCTATCGCATATCTAAAGGGCGAGCCGCCTTACGGGGATCGGGATAAACACCCGCTACCGGCACTTGTGCTGCTCGACATTAAGATGCCCATGGTTGACGGATTTGAGGTCTTGAGATGGATTCGTCTGCAGCGCGATTTTGCCCGATTGTGCGTGGTCATGCTGACTTCTTCCGACGAGATACGCGATGTGAATCTGGCCTATCAGATGGGGGCCACTTCGTTCTTGGTCAAGCCGCTGGACTTTTGGAATGCCGCGGACCTTTCAAGAGCCGTTGAGAAACTGCTCACAAAAGGGAAGGTTCAGCCTCGATCACTCGCCTAGAATCGCACGCCGGGCTCTGATTCTTCATCAACTTTTTTCAGGAGTTGACATCCGATTCGCCGACGAATGCCGCGCGCTCCGAGCTTCGTTTGTAAGACTTTTCCCATTGGCCGGCTGGTAGGAGTTGGGTGCTTTTTTGCAGGGCACCATTTCTGTCTTTTTCGTAGGGTCCTTGCCCTATGGAGAATGTTTGCGTTTCCCAGTAGAATTAGACAGTGGGAGTCTACCAAAGCCATCACGACCTGCTGATCCTCATCGTCGAAGATAACGCAGACGATGTGCTGCTCGTCAAACGTGCATTCGAGAGAGCGAAAGTGGCCAATCCCCTGCGGGTTCTCAGGGATGGCACTGAGGCAGTAGCCTATTTGAACGGTGACGTTCCTTACGGTGATCGTGCTGAACACCCCTTACCGGGTCTGGTGCTTCTCGATATCAAGATGCCGATGATGGATGGGTTCGAGGTCTTAAAGTGGATCCGCCGCCAACCCCAATTTGCCCGATTGTGCGTGGTCATGTTGACCTCGTCCGATGAAATGCGCGACGTAAATCAAGCGTATCAGCTTGGGGCAAATTCGTTCCTGGTCAAGCCGCTGGACTTTTGGAATGCCGGTGAGCTTTTGAAAGCCATTGAACTGCTTCTTTCAAAAGGAGAATGTCCGGCCTCGATCCGTCGGCCGGAGTTACCACGCTCTAAACTCTGACACTCTGCAGAGCTCTGTGCCCCCTGATCACACTTAAGCCTTGAACTGGCTCCTCTGGAAGAACTACCACGGCTTCTTTTCATTCAACGCCTTCACAATGGCCCGTTTGACCCTCAGGGCGTCGATGCTCCCGGTCTCCCTGTAGATTACTTTCCCATCCGGCGCGATGAGCACCGTGTAGGGCACTGGACCCTGCCAATCGGGGTCAAATGCGTCGATTAGCTTCTCCTTGTCAGCGGAGGCGAAAATGAGGTTTTTGCCGGATGCCTGCTTCTGCTTGAGAAATCCCAACACGTTTTTCTCCTCATCAGGCCGATTAACCGATACTGTTACCAATTCGAAATCTCGATGGCGATACATGCGATTGATCGTGACCAACTCGTCGAACTCCGCCATGCAGGGCGCACACCAGGTCGCCCAGAAGTTCACCAGGCGAAACTTGTCCGATTCATTTTTTCGCAATGCCTTCAGCGCATCGGCATCAGCAGGCGCGAGCGACACCGGCTCGGTTGCAAGCTTTTCCAAGTAGGCGTTCACGGAGTCGGCTTTGCCTGCCCACTTAATCGAGCACCCGACGACCTTGGTTTTGGTCACTGGCGGCTTTTGGCCCGCGAGCAACGCAGTGATCGCGTCGCGCAGGTAAGGCTTTGTGACCTGTTGCACTCGCTCGGAATCGTCGATGGCTCCCACATAGACCAGCTTGCGGCCAGAGTCGAAGACAAAAGCATGAGGTGTGGCCACCGGGCCGTAAACGTGAGCCACCGATTCGGTGTCACCATCGTAAAGATAGGGATAATTGAAATGGCGCTCACTGGCCCGAAGCTTCATTTCCGCGAACGAGTCACTCAGGTCGGTCCACCCCAATTCGTCCAAACGCACGGACTTTGGGTCATTCGGCATGATCGCCACCAGAGCAACGCCTTTATCCCTGTAATCGTTCGCAAGCTGCTGGAGACGCTCTTCGTAATACTGGGCAGTAGGGCAGTGGTTACAGGTGAAAACGACGACAAGAATCTTGGCCTCGGCAAAGTCCTTCAGCGCGTAGCTGCGGCCATCGACGCCGGTCAGGCTAAAATCCGGGGCCGATGAACCGAGCGGCAGGGTTTCGGGTTGAAAATCGGCTGCGCAAAGACGATTAAGTGCCGTGAGGAAGGCGAGCAAGATCAAGCAGGCTCGGTTCATGGCGCTATGTTAAACGCAACTGTGGCTGATGTCGACAAATTCGTGTGACTCGAG
>Ga0210409_10008919_pt1 | contig 10172 bp, 10 predicted proteins | sample IncBWH17MmetaG_FD_161649 | JGI IMG/M metagenome (GOLD analysis project Ga0210409, IMG submission 161649) | Forest soil microbial communities from Barre Woods Harvard Forest LTER site, Petersham, Massachusetts, United States - Inc-BW-H-17-M | ecosystem: Environmental > Terrestrial > Soil >...
AAGGGGTCCCGAGTTCAAATCTCGGCGCTCCGACCAACTTTCAGAAAATCCGCCTCGCAGCCCTTCGACGAACGTTCATTGGCGTACGTCTCGCGCGTCGGGGAGGCGCTGCAGGTCGGCCACGAAACTTGCGAGCAAGGGGGACTTATTGTCCTTTCTCCAGGCGAGAGACAGCTCCTGCGGCACGTCCAGATCGACCACCGACAGAATGACGACGCTCTTGGGACGGCGCCAGCGTGCCGTTGAAAGGACCCATCCTACGCCCAGGCCGGTCGCAACCAGACTGAGGATTGTCGCCTCGTCTTTTCCCTCCTGAACGACATTGGGGGACTTCAGACCGCCGCGAAAACATTCGCGCATCATGCGGTCGTAGAGCGCCGGGGCCTCGCGCCTTGGAAACCAGACGAACGAGGCACTCGCCAGGTCGCGCAGGCGAACCTGCTTGAGCTTCGTCAGGGGATGGCCTGTGGGGGCTGCCAGTTCGATGTGCTGTATCGCGACCGGACGTCCGTCCAATTCCGGATCGGCTTTCGGCGTGTTGAATGCGAAACCTGCATCCAGACGGCCGGACCGGATGGCTTCCAGCTGCACCAGACTCGGAGATGGCTGAAGTTGCAGTTCGGCGTCCGGGTGCATCTCCCGGAACCGCCGGAATGATTCTGGAACCACGCCCCGCCAGGACGCACTCTCGGTGAACCCGACGCGCAGCGTTCCTGATTGACCGCGAGCCACGCGCGCGGCGCGCGCAGCCGCTTCGTTTACTTGCTGAAGGATACGCCGCGCATCTCCCAGGAATAGCTGCCCGGCGGCACTCAACTGCACGCCGCGCGGCAGACGCTCAAACAGTTTGAAACCGAGTTCCTCCTCCAGGTCCTGAATTTGGCGGGAGAGCGCAGGCTGCGCCACGCGCAGCCTGCGCGCAGCATGCCCGTAATGCTGTTCCTCGCCGACTGCAAGGAAATATCTCAGATGCCGCAGCTCCATTTCGATACTTTATCGCGATTGATTCGATAGTAAAGATGTCTTGGACTTATTGACCGTCCGCTGGCAAGTTCGAGCGACGAAGACGAAACGCGCGCCATCTTCGAGTCCTGAGGAGATTTCATGAGCCAGCATGAAGCGATCTCGATCACGGAAGCTGCCGACCGCCTCGCGATTCGGGAGCTCATTGAGGCCTATGCGCACTGCGCCGACCGTCGCGACGCGCAAGGTCAGATGGCGCTATTTACCGCCGACACCCACTTCGTGGTGTACATGAATGCCAAGGATCCGCAGCCCTCTCAGGAGCTGCATTCACGCGAGGCACTCGCCGCCGTCTTCGCCGACCTGAATCAATACCAGGCCACCACGCACTTCGTCGGTCAAAGCACGGTCTTCACCTTGACACGGCACCGGGCCACCGCGGAAGCCTACTGCCTGGCGCATCACGTGACCGTCAACGGCGCAAAGCGCAGGCTGATGGTTGCCTCGCTGCGCTACAACGATACGTTCGTGAAGATGGACGGCGCCTGGCTGTTTGCGGAGCGCTTGCTTTACGTTGACTGGGTGGACGAGCGCGCCCTGTCATGAAGCGACTGGCAGTTGCGGGCGCGACCGGTATGGTCAGCGCAATCTGTTTCACGGCAACTTCAATACTGCTCGAGGGATGCACGTCAGCCGCGTCGCAGGCGACGGATCATTTCGATGGCCAGCGCTTTCACAATCGCGAGCGCTTTCCGGATGCTACTTTCTGGGAAGAGGTTAAGATCGCCTGGACGCTAAGAACCAAAACCAACAATTGGCCCGATCATTTCCAGACGCCGCCCGCTGAGCTGCCCAAGGACCCCGTGCTCCATGGGATCAGGGTGCTTTGGATCGGCCACGCTGCGGCTCTCATCCAAACCCCAACCCTGAATATCATTACCGACCCGGTCTTGTTTGATTCTATCGGTCCCACGTTATCCCCAATCAAGACCGTAACTAACCCAGGAGTGACTGTCGGCGGGCTCCCGAGGATTGACGTGATCCTTATCAGTCACAACCACTACGATCATCTGGATCTTAAGTCCATACATGCGATCGTCGAGAAACAAAGAGGCAGCGCGCCCACGGTGTTGGTCGGACTCGGAGTTGGCAATCTGCTGAGGAAGGAAGGCATTTCATCGGTCTCAGAATTGGATTGGGATCAATCTTTCAAGGTGAAAGACACGGGGTTTGTATTTCTTGAGGCGATCCATACCTCCCGCAGAGGTATGTGGGACACCAACAAGACGTTGTGGGGGTCCTTTCTTATCGACTCTCCTGAGGGAAGAATCTACTTTGCCGGGGACACGGCCTACGGCAAGCACTTCAAACAGGTATATGAAAAGTATGGGGCCCCTAAACTAAGTCTGTTGCCCATAGGCGCCTATGAGCCTCGGTGGTTCATGTATCGCATGCACATGAATCCCGATGAGGCGCTGCTCGCGCACCTTGATCTACACAGTGAACACTCCATCGCCATCCATTTCGGTTTGATTGACAACGCGGCAGAGAGCTATACAGCTCCGGTCAATGACCTAGCCGTCGCTCGCGACGCCCATGGGATTGCGGAAGCGAACTTTGTCGCCCCGCACGTCGGACAGATTTTTCAGTATTAAAGGCATGAGCTCCGTAACCAGCGCTTCGGGGTGTGAATGAACGTTCCGACGGCGGGGGAGACACGTATTGCCATCGTCGGCGCGACAGGCATGGTCGGTGGATACGCCCTACGCTACGCGCTCGAGCACGCCGCCGTGTCCCGTGTGACGGCGATAGGGCGCAGGAAGCTCGGCATTTCGCACCCGAAGCTGGACGAGGTCGTACATGGAGACTTCGCGGATTGTGCCGCACTCGCGGAGCCACTCTCGAGTCAGGACGCAGTGGTGTACTGCCTCGGAGCCTATACCGGGGCGGTGCCGGACGCAGTGCTTCGCAAGATAACTGTGGACTACACGATGGAGTTCGCGCGAGTTCTGCGCGGCAGCAATCCCGGCGCGACGTTCTCATTCTTGAGCGGGAGCGGCGCGGACCCGACGGGACGGAGCCGGATTGCCTTCGCACGCTACAAGGGAGAGGCCGAGAAGGCGCTACTCGCGGCTGGGTTCCCTTGCGTTTACATCTTCCGACCCGCCTACATCTATCCCGTCGAGCCGCGGAAGGAACCGAATTTCAGCTACCGCCTGTTGCGCGGGATCTACCCCGTCTTTCGGGTGCTGTTCCCCAATCAGGTGATTCCTGCCGACGACCTGGCCCACGCGATGGTGGATGTCACCGCCAGGGGAAGAGGGGAGCACGGAGGAGTGGTCCTGGAGAATCGTGACATTCGCGCCATGGTGGCGCAGGTTTGCCGATGAAAGCGGTGGCAGAAATTGTGGGGCTGTTGTCCTTTTGGCAGCCGACCGTCCGAAGTATTATTTCACCAGATCACCTTTCGGAGGGTCGCTGCAGTGAAACATGCACTAGGGATGACCGCGTTGCTCGGCGGGCTGGCGTTTTTTACCCTGCCGGTGCTGGCTGAGACCGTATTAACACCTCCAAAGAACGGGCCCATCAAAGTGGCGTTCGTTTTGAGCGAAGGCGCCACCGTGATCGACTTTACCGGTCCCTGGGAGGTATTCCAGGACGCGGATGTACCGGTCCCGTTTGAGCTCTACACCGTTGCGCCCGCTAAGACCCCTATCCACACGTCCGGAAATGGCAGCCACGGCCTCTCCATTACCCCGGACTATACGTTTGCCGACGCGCCGGAGCCGGATCTGATTGTCATCGGCGCGCAAACCGGCGGTGTCGGTCTTTCGGCGTGGCTGCAGAAATTGCACGCGGACAATAAAATCATCCTGTCCGTATGCACCGGCGCATTCAAGCTTGCGCAGGCGGGTCTGCTCGATGGTCTGCCCGCTACCACTCACCACGACTACACCGACAAGCTCGCTGCCGCATTTCCCAAGGTGCAGGTCAAACGCTCCATGCGCTACGTTCAATCTGGACCTACGATCTATACTGCCGGTGGACTAACCTCTGGCATCGACCTGGCGCTGCACATCGTGGAAGGCTACTTTGGCCATGAGGTCGCGCAGAAGACCGCTGATTACATGGAGTACCAGGGCACGGGGTGGAAAGGCCCGCTTTGAGGTTGTACAGCTCTCGGGTGTTGATAGCGGATGAGTGAACGGCCCAAGACGAATCGTAACAAAGCTGCCGCAGTCACGGCGTCTGCCAAAAATCAAGCCGCCACCCGGCGGGTTGTCATGCTCGGTTATCCGGACGCGGAGGCCCTGGATATCACCGGCCCCCTCGAAGTATTCAGCGAGGCGACGCGTTTGTTGCTCGCGAAAAAACTCACGCGCGAGCCCGCCTACTCAGTTGAGGTTGTTGGTCTTCGCGCCGGACCCTTTCTGACCACCTCCGGGGTACGCCTGATAGCGGAGCGGGCATATCGCGACGTCCGGGGCACTGACCTGCTGCTGATCTCCGGTGGCAGGGGCTGCCGCAATGCGTTGCGGGATGCGGCATTGTTGGAGTGGATCCGCCGCATGAGCCCCGGCGCTCAACGGGTGGGTGCCGTATGTACCGGAGCGCTGCTATTGGCGCAAACCGGTCTGCTCAACGGCCGCTCGGCCACCACTCATTGGTCCGACACCGCTGACTTGGCGCGACAGCATCCCTCCATTGCCGTGCGCACCAATGCCATTTATGTGCGCGACGGTAAATACCACACGTCCGCCGGCGTTACCGCCGGCATCGATATGGCGCTCGCCATGGTGGAAGAGGACTGGGGCCGGACCACCGCTTTGTCGGTCGCCCGGATCCTCGTCATGTTCCTGAACCGCCCCGGGGGTCAATCACAGTTCAGTGAATACCTGGCGGCGCAATTTTGCGAGGATGATAATCTTCGAAAGCTGCAGCTGTGGGTACAGGAGCATCTCGCACAGGATCTTTCGGTGCCCAGGCTGGCCGCGCGTATTGCCATGAGTGATCGCAATTTCGCTCGCCATTTCACCAGGGTCGTCGGCGTGACACCGGCCCGTTACGTGTGCAACGCGAGGCTGGAGGCCGCACGCAGAAAGCTTGAAGAAAACAAACTGCCCGTAGGGCAGATTGCCCATCGTTGCGGCTTTGGTACCGAGGAAACCATGCGCCGGATCTTCAATTTCACGCTCGGTGTCTCGCCCAGCGATTATCGCCGGCGATTCAGTTCACGGACCGCGTAAACTGCAGATTCACGATGCCGCAGATGAAAATCAAGATCGAAGTGGTTGAAGCCGCCGGCTGGTGGCGGGTGAAGGTCTGCGGCCTGCGCCATTCGCGCTATCACTCGCAGGCGGCCGCCAGGCGTGGCGCCAAGCGGCTCGCAGCGCGGGTGCAGAAGCTCAGCGTGCAGGCGCGCAGCAGGGCAGGCCGCATGCAGCTCGGGCAACGCCTGCGCGTCGCGCACTGCGAGTTGTACTGTATCCGGACATTGCTGCGAGGGCGACGCTGACCGGGATGATCTATTCCACGGTGAGTATGACTTTCCCCCGGGCATGCCCTGCTTCCAGATACCGCAGCGCCTCGGGGGCCTCGCTGAGCTTGTAACGCCTGTCGATGACGGCTGTCACCTTGCCGGACTGCATGAGCGCGCCCAGGGTGGCCAGATCATCCTTGTTGAGATCCGCCAGCATCATGGCGAACTTCTGGCTCACGAACGGCGACAGCAGCAGGCCCTCGATCGGATCCTCCAGCCACGCGAACCAGTTGCCGGGGGTTGTCGAGCCGATCATGACGTAGATGCCCTTGGGATTCAGGACGCGCTTGTATTCCAGCAACGAGTGCGTCCCCACAGTGTCCACAATCAGATCGTAATGTTGTGCGCCCTGGGTGAAATCCTCGTGGGTGTAGTCAATGACGTGATCAGCGCCGATCGAGCGCACCAGCTCGACATTGCGCGTGCTGCAGACGCCGGTCACCTCGGCGCCGAATGACTTGGCGATCTGCACGGCGAACGTGCCCACACCACCCGAGGCGCCATTGATCAGAACCTTCTGACCGGGGCGAATGTGGCCGCTGTCGCGCAGAGCCTGCAACGCGGTAATTGCCGCGATCGGGGCGGCCGCCGCCTGCTCGAACGTCACGTTGCTCGGTTTCAGCGCGAGCGCTCCAGCCTCGCGCACGCTTACATACTCAGCAAACGCCCCGAATTTCCCGCCGAACACTTCGTCACCGGGCTTGAAGCGCGTGACGCTCCTGCCGACCGCCTCGACAGTGCCCGCAAAGTCCATACCGAGCCGCGGGTTTTCTGGCTTCCCGAAGCCGGCACTCATGCGCACCAGGTACGGGGTGCCCTCCAGGTAGTGCCAGTCAAGCGGATTCACCGACGCCGCGTTCACCTTGACCAGGACTTCGTCGTCCGCCGCGGTGGGTCTGGGGATATCTTCATACCTGAGGACCTTGGGTGAACCGTAGCAACGACGGACGATGCCCTTCATCAGGGCGGCGCCGGCAGCAGGTAAGGGCGCCGCGCCGCACGGCGACGTGTGGCTCATGGCGAGTATGAGTGACAGTACCCCGACGCTCAGCAGGACTACGAGAGCGATCAGAATCTTATAGCGAAGTTTCATATCCCCCCCCGGCGGTGATCCCCGCTCAGTAGTGTACCGCCGGCGCACGCTGTGCGTGGGTTGCGCACTGGCAAGCACAGCGCGCCATGATTGCCCCACAGCTTTGCCACAAGCGGCTGCGAGACTTTTGCACCCGAGGCGGTACAACAATCCGCGGGAGTATCGGGTATGTCTGAGCGCATCGACGCTCTGCTTCGTTCCCTGCGGCGGGTGGGCGCCGCATCAGCCGTAGTGGTGCGCACTTTTTTTAGCGCCGGCTACCGACTACGCAGGCGCCTCGTCATCACAGTGCTCCTCGGTGCATTCGCCTATGGTCTCTATGCCCATCCACCCCTCGCCACCGTACGCCGCAGCGAGGTACTGGTGCGTATGAACGTGCTCGACGGCTCGGCGAGCGCCTACACCGCGGGCAGCGTGCTGGTGCTGCCCGGCATGCACCAGCTGCGCCGGTACTCGACCCGCGATCAGGTTTACCGGCCGGTTGAAGGAGCGAGCGCCACCGGCAAGGCGCCCTTCCAGTCGAACGAGGGCCTGTCGATCGGCGTGGATCTGGCGGTGCGCTGGGCTATCGATCGGGCGCGCATCGCGCAGTTGTCGAAGCAGTTTCCGGACGATCTGAACGCCGACCTGGTGGGTCCTGCGGTGCAGGGGGTCGCGTACCCGTTGCTCGCACGGCACTCCGTGCGCGAGATCTTCTCCAGCCAGCGTGCCGCGATCCAGCAGGAAATTACGACCCAACTCGGGCCCAAGCTCGCAGCCATGGGGCTGGTGCTGCGTGGGGTGGACATGGGGCAGGTGGATCTGCCGCAGGACTATCGGGTGCAAATGGAAAAGCTGCTCGCCGAGGAGCTCGAGACCGAAAAGGTTCGCTACACGCTCGAGCTCAAGGAGGCGCAGGTGAAGGCGACGCGCCTGGAAGGCGAGGCCGAGAAGGCGCGGCGGCAAAAAGCGGCCGAGGCCGCGGGCCAGGAGCAGGTGATCGCGGCGCGCGCGCAGGAGGAGACCATGAAGCATATCCTGCCGTTCAAGCAGAAGCAGATCGAGCAGCGCCAGCTCGAGGCCGAAGCTGACAAGGTCGCGCGCATCCGCACCGCCGAGGGCGCGGCGGAGGCGCGCCGTATCGAGGCCCGGGGCGAAGCGGACTCGCGGCAACGGCTCGCCGACGCGGAAGTCTACCGGCTCGAGCTCGTCGGCAAGGTGAACGCGGGTCAGATGGAGCGCGAGGGCGCCTTGCTCGCGCACTACCCGTTGCTGATCCAGAAGACGCTCGCCGACAAACTCTCTGACAAGGTGCAGGTCATCATCGCCCCCACGCCCGCGGCCGGCCAGTTCATCGGCTCGAACCTCGTGGGCGGGGCGGAGAGCCGCTAGTGATCCTCGCCCTCGCGGCGACACTCGCCATTGTGGTGCAGGATCACGCCGCGTTGCGCGCGGCGCCGTCCTCGGGCGCCGCCGAGCTGGCGACGCTGTGGCAGGGGGATGTGCTCGAGGTTCGCGGCGAGCGCCCTGGATACCTGAAGGTCTATGACTATCGTCGCGAGCGGGGCGGATACCTCAAGAGCGAGGTGACCCGTGCGCTGGGCCTCAACGAAGCCGATGCGCCTGCGCTGCTAGCGGTGCTGCGCTTCCTGCGCGACAGCCCCGGATCCGAGGCACTGGGGGTGAGTTATGGCGCCGCGTACCTCAGGGCCGTACCGGCGCGGGCGCTCAGCGCTGAGCCCTTCGATGCCATCGCCCGCATGGCCGAGCGGCTGGCCGATCAGGCCTCGGGCAGTGGCTACCGTCTGCCCGACGTGGCCGCGCACCTGGAGGTGGTGGAGCAGTTCGGCATTCGGATGCGCAGCTTCGAGCGCAACGCTCGCATGCAGGTGTGTTACGAGGGCGAGTTGTTCCGACGCGTGCTAACGTTGCCTGGCGCGAGTTCCGAGGAGCGCGCGCACGCGGCGCTGGGTCTCACCCGGCCGGATTGCATCGATCCGAACCTAACCCCCGCATTGCGCGCAGCGCTCGACGATCTGCGACGGGAGCTGCTCGAGGGGATCGACGAACGGCAATTAACTGCCCTGACCCGGAGCCGCCTGCAGGTGCGGCGCGCCACAGTCTGGGCATCCGTCGCGTATGAGCAGGCGCGGCGTCGCGAGCCGCCGGGGGCGGCGGCGCAGCGGGCGCTTGCTGCGCTTCTGGCCGTGCGGGCGGACGATCTCGGAGATGACCGTCGGGCCGAGTACCTGGACGCGGTGGTGCGGGTCGGCGCGATCCGCTGGGCGGCGGTGCCCGAGGTACCCGCCGCCGGTCCGCTGATTCTCAGTGCAGTGCCGGGTGTTCCGGGTGAGACATGTGTGGCGTTGCAGGAGGCGCATGGACAGCGCGCTGCGCCCCTGGTGCGACGGTGCACCTATGGCATCGTGTGGATGGCCTCGGCACAGTCGATCGCACAGGGCCGGGCGCTGGTGCTCGCGGTGCAGCCGCTGGAGAGTTGGCGCGAACTGTGGGTGTTCCATGAGAGCGCGGGAGCCTGGGCGGTCGAGGTACTCTCCCCCGGCCTGGACGATCCTGAGGAAGGCTACGTCGAGTTTGCCGGTTTCGCGCCGGGTACGAGGCGCCTGCTGATAGTGCGCGAGGTCAAGGATCGCGGGCGATTTCGCCGGCGCTTCGAGGAGCTGCGGCTCGATGATCTCGCCCTGGTACGCCAGGCGAGCACCCCGGAGCTGCTGCGCGACTTTGGCCGTTGGCAGGACGTGAGCTGGCGGCGTGACACGCTCGCGCTGCACTAAGAAAGCGAAACACACCACTGGTCTCACCCCGCAACGCGCCGGCGCGTCGTAGAATCCTCCGGCATGTCGAGCTCCATCGCACCGCCCGCGGTTGCCTGGCACGCGTACGTTCCGAAACTGGTAACGGTGCTGCGGCTCGGCTACACGCGCGGCGACCTGCGCGGCGACCTCATCGCCGGTCTCACCGTTTCGATCGTCGCCCTGCCGTTGGCTATGGCGCTTGCGATCGCCTCCGGGAGCACTCCGGAGAAGGGTCTGTACACCGCGATCGTGGCCGGTTTTCTCATCTCGCTCCTGGGTGGTTCGCGCGTACAGATCGGCGGGCCGACCGCGGCTTTCGTGCCGGTCGTGTTCAACGTGATCGAAAAATTCGGCTACGGCGGACTGATCCTGTGCACGTTGCTGGCCGGCATCATGCTGGTCGCCGCCGGCGTGCTGCGTATCGGCACACTGCTCAAGTACATCCCGCAGCCGGTGATCACCGGTTTTACCTCCGGAATCGCCGTCAGCATTTTTTCCAGCCAGATAAAGGATCTGCTCGGCCTGCACATGGACAAAGTGCCTGCCGATTTCCTGGCGCGCTGGTCTGTCTATTTTGCCAATTTGCCAAGCCTCAGCGGCGTTACCGTGGCGCTCGCCGCCGGCAGTCTCGTGCTGATCGTTGCCTTGCGGCGGGTGCGGCCGAACTGGCCGGGGTTCCTGATCGCCGTGGTCGCCGGCGCGCTCCTGGTGGCCGTGATGCACCTGCCGGTGGCGACCATCGGTACGCGTTTTGGCGGCATTTCCGCGAGCTGGCCGCATT
>Ga0210409_10008920_pt1 | contig 10170 bp, 9 predicted proteins | sample IncBWH17MmetaG_FD_161649 | JGI IMG/M metagenome (GOLD analysis project Ga0210409, IMG submission 161649) | Forest soil microbial communities from Barre Woods Harvard Forest LTER site, Petersham, Massachusetts, United States - Inc-BW-H-17-M | ecosystem: Environmental > Terrestrial > Soil >...
AGGACACCACGCCCAAGCGCGAGGAGAAGCGTTCGTGAACCATCTGACCCACTTCACGCGGCGCTCGGCTCTCGCCCTCACCGCTTCGCTCGCCTTCGCGCTGACCTTGCCGACGCCGTCCATGGCCTCGACAAAAATCCAGCATCTGATCTCGCCCGGCGGCATCGAGGCCTGGTTCGTGCAGGATGCGACCGTGCCCTTGATTGCGATGGAATATGCCTTTGGCGGCGGCGCCTCGCAGGACCCCGCCGACAAGCCCGGCGTCGGCAATTTGGTCGCGAGCACGATCGACGAAGGCTCCGGCGACCTCGATTCCAAGAGCTTCCATGAGCGGCTCGATCGCCGTGCCATCGAGCTCAGCTTCAGCGTCACGCGCGACAACTTCCGCGGCAGCTTGCGCATGCTCAAGGACAACAAGGACGAGGCCTTCGACCTCCTCCATTTGTCCCTGACCTCGGCGCATCTTGCGAATGAGGACGTCGAACGCATCCGCTCGCAGATCATCTCGGGCCTGCATCGCGACACCACCAACCCCAACGCGCTCTCGAGCCGCAAATTCCTCGAAGTCGCCTTTCCCGGCCATCCCTACGGCCGGCCGGGAACGGGCACGCTGGAAAGCGTTCCGAACATCACCGTCGCCGACATGCGTGACTACATCAAGCGCGTGATCGCCAGGGATACGCTGAAGATCGCCGTGGTCGGCGACGTCGATCCGGCAACCCTCGGCAAGCTGCTCGACAAGACCTTTGGCGACCTGCCGGCGAAATCCAACCTCACGCCGGTACCCGATGTGACGGCGACCGCGCCGCCGCAGCGTTCCTTCGTGCCGCTCGACGTGCCGCAGACCACCATCACCTTCGGCGGTCCCGGCGTCCTGCGCCACGACCCGAAGTTCATGGCGGCCTATATCGACAACCACATCCTGGGCGGCGGCGGGTCGTCGTCGCGGCTCTATCGCGAAGTCCGCGAGAAGCGTGGGCTCGCCTATTCCGTGTTCCAATCGCTGCTCTGGATGGATCACTCGGCGCTGGTCATCGGCAATACCGGCACCCGCGCCGACCGCGCCGGCGACAGCATCGATGCCATCGACAAGGAAGTGCGCCAATTTGCCGAGGAAGGCCCGACGCAGCAGGAGCTGGACGAGGCGAAATCCTATCTGAAGGGCTCGCAGATGCTGCAGCTCGACACCTCCTCCAAGCTCGCCGGCGCGCTGCTGCAATACCAGCTCGACAAGCTGCCGATCGACTATCTCGACAAGCGCGCCGGCATCATCGATGCGGTGACGCTGGATGACGCCAAGCAGGCCGCGAAACGGCTGTGGGGCAAGGGCCTCTTGACGGTGGTCGTCGGCCGCGAGCCGCAGGCCGCCGCGCAGTCGACCGCCGCGCCCGGCACCCCACCGCCGCCCAAGGCGAACTAAAATTCCTCGCTTTTCTTCGTCATGGCCGGGTTTGTCCCGGCCATGATTGTTTCTGGTATACACTGGCGCGACGCGGATGCCGGGAAAGGCCGGCATGATCACATTTATTGAATTGGCTAGTACCCATGCTGCGGATTTCCCGCGACCTCATCATCGACGAGAACGACATCGAGATCGCCTTTGTCCGCGCCTCCGGTCCGGGCGGGCAGAACGTCAACAAGGTCTCGACCGCCGCCCAGCTTCGCTTCGACACCAACAAGATCACGTTGCCGGCCGATGCCTCGATGCGGCTGCAACGGCTGGCCGGCAGCCGCATGACCAAGGACGGCGTGATCGTGATCCAGGCCTATCGCTTCCGCAGCCAGGACATGAACCGGGCTGACGCGATCGAGCGGCTGGTCGACATGCTGGAAAAGGCCATGGTGCGTCCCACCCCGCGCCGGCCGACCAAGCCGACCTTCGGCTCGAAACAACGCCGGCTCGAAGGCAAAAAGCGCCGCAGCGATATCAAGTCCCACCGCGGCACGCGCGGCTTCGACGATTAACCGAAACCCTCATGGTGAGGAGCCGCGAAGCGGCGTCTCCGGACGATGCTTCGCATCGCCGGGAGAACCATGAAGCCACCGCTCGGGCCTCATCCTTCGAGACGCGCTTCGCGCTCCTCAGGATGAGGGAATGGAGCCAACCGCGACATATCGGGATTAGGTCAGCCTGACCGACCTGCTTTCGCTTGCCACACTGATGGCAGCGTTCTTGGCAGCGTTTGTTCTCACGCGAAAACAGCCCGCTACTACCACCGCTTCGCCGGCGCCTCCTAGAGTTCGCCGACGCCAACGGTGATGTATATGACAAAGCTGCGCGCGACACGTGGCATCGGCCTTGCAGTCAGGCTTGCAATCAGGCTCGCAATCCGGCTTGGTATTTGCGGCGCGATGCTTGTGGCACGGGCGGCAACGGCACAGATGCCGTTGCCCGAAGCGAAGCCGCCGGATGGTCCGACGCTGTTCAAGCAGCAATGCGCGACCTGCCACACCAATAATCTGACCGACCCGGTCCGGCAGGGCCCGTCGCTGTTCGGCGTGATCGGCCGGCGCGCCGGCTCGGTCGACGGATTTCATTATTCGGCGGGCTTCGCCAAGGCCGACTTCGTTTGGGACGACGCCAAGCTCGACGCCTGGATCACCAATCCGCAAGCCATGATTCCCGGCGCCGTGATGGCGTACCGGCAGGCCAAGCCCGAAACCCGTGTGGCCATCATCGCCTATCTGAAGGAGCTGCACTGAATGGCCAAACCCGTTCATTCGATGATCCGCGTGTTCGATGAAGCGAGATCGCTCGACTACTACAAGCGCGCCTTCGGGCTCGAAATCGCCGACCATCTCAAATTTGCGGATTTCGCGCTGATCTATCTGCGCCATCCCTCCTCGCCTTTCGAGGTCGAGCTGACCGTGAATTTCGATCGCAAGGAGCCCTATGCGCTCGGTGACGGCTACGGCCATCTCGCCGTCGTCGTGGACGACGTCGGTGCGGAGCATCAGAGGTTCGAGCGGGAAAGGCTGTCGCCGGGGCCGCTGCGCGATTTCAAGCACGACGGCAGAACGCTGGCGCGCTTTTTCTTCGCCACCGATCCCGACGGCTACAAGATCGAGGTGATCCAGCGAGGCGGCCGCTTCGGTTGATCATCAACAGACAAAAAACGAAGACGGAGGAAACCATGAGAGAAATCGATCGCAGGAGCAAATATGACCGCCGTGTTTTCCTGAAGGGCGCGGCAACCGCAGTCCCGGTGGCTGCTGTCGCAACAAGTACGGGCCTTGGCATCAGCGACGCCTGGGCAGACGACGCCACGACGCTCACGCCGGCGACGATGAAGACTTTGGTGAAGGTCGCGCGCGACATCTATCCGCACGACATGCTCGTCGACAGCTATTACATCACCGCCGTCAAGCCGTGGGACGGCAAGGCGGCGAAAGACCCGGCGGTGAAGGCGATGATCGAAGGCGGCGTCGCACGCCTCGACCAGGACGCCCGCGACCAGCACAAGGTGCCTTACGCCGAAGTCGCCTGGGAAGCGGATCGCGTGAAACTGCTGCAGGGTATCGAGCAGACCGACTTCTTCGGCAAGATCCGCGGCGATCTCATCGTCTCGCTCTATAACCAGAAAGAGGTCTGGCCGAAATTCGGCTACGAGGGCTCCTCTGCCGAGCATGGTGGCTACATCAAGCGCGGCTTCGCCGATATCGACTGGCTCCCGAAGGTCTGAGAGGGAGGGAAATCACATGGCAAAATTCGATCAGAATGACTCGAGCGTGGTTGTCATCATCGGCTCCGGCGCCGGCGGCGGAACGCTTGGCAACGAGCTCGCGCAAAAGGGCGTCAAGGTCGTGATCCTCGAAGCCGGCCCGCGCATCGAGAACCAGGACTTCATCAACGACGAGTGGGACAGTTTCACCCAACTCGCCTGGAAGGACGCGCGCTCGACATCCGGAAGCTGGCAGGTCTCCAAGGACTTCCCCAGCCTTCCTGCCTGGATCGTCAAGGCGGTGGGCGGCTCGACCGTGCACTGGGCTGGTGCGTCGCTGCGCTTCGACGAACACGAGTTCAGGGTCAAGAGCACCTACGGCGCCATGCCCGGCGCCAACCTGCTGGATTGGCCGATCACGCTGGCCGAAATGGAGCCCTGGTACGCCAAGGCCGAGGACAAGATGGGCGTGACCCGCACCAACGGCATTCCGGGGCTACCCGGCAACAACAATTTCCGCGTGCTGGAAGCCGGCGCCAAGAAGCTCGGCTACAAGGAAGTCCATACCGGACGCATGGCGATCAACAGCGAACCGCGCGACGGCCGCGGCTCCTGCCTGCAGATCGGCTTCTGCTTCCAGGGCTGCAAATCCGGCGCGAAATGGTCGACGCTCTACACCGAGATCCCGAAGGGCGAAGCGACCGGCAATCTCGAGGTGCGGCCCGACAGCATGGTGATCAAGATCGAGCACGATGCGAGTGGCAAGGTAACCGGCGTGGTCTACGCTGATGCCAACGGCGCGATGCAGCGCCAGAAGGCGCGCGTCGTGGCAGTTGCCGGCAATTCGATCGAGAGCCCGCGGCTCTTGCTCAACAGCGCCTCGAACATGTTTCCCGATGGTCTCGCCAACTCACCGGGCCAGGTCGGGCGCAACTACATGCGGCACATGACCGGCAGCGTCTATGCCTCGTTCGAGAAATCGGTGCACATGTATCGCGGCACCACCATGGCCGGCATCATCCGCGACGAGGCGGCGAACAATCCGAAGCGCGGCTTCGTCGGCGGCTATGAGATGGAGACGCTCTCGCTCGGCCTGCCCTTCATGGCGGCGTTCCTTAAGCCCGGTGCCTGGGGACGGCCGTTCACATCAGCGATGGAGACCTATCCGCAAATGGCCGGCATGTGGCTGGTCGGCGAGGACATGCCGCAGGAGACCAACCGCATCACGCTGGATCCCAAAATCAAGGACAAGAACGGCATGCCGGTCGCCAGTGTGCATTTCGACGATCATCCCAACGACGTCGCGATGCGCGATCATGCCTACAAGCAGGGTTCCGCGGTCTATGAGGCGGTGGGCGCCACCGTCACCTATCCGACCCCGCCCTATCCGAGCACCCACAACATGGGCACCAACCGCATGAGCGAGAAGCCGCGCGACGGCGTGGTGAACAAGTTCGGCCAGACGCACGACATCAAGAACCTGTTCGTGTCCGACGGCAGCCAGTTCACCAGCGGTGCGGCCTGCAATCCGACGCTGACCATCGTCTCCTTGGCGATCCGGCAGGCGGATTACATCGCCGGCGCGATGCAGAAGAAGGAGATTTAGCTCCACTTTACTCCCTCTCCCCGTTCTTACGGGGAGAGGTGAAGTGGCGGGCTACTCCGCCGCGTCCAGGATCGCAGCGCCGCGCCGGAACTCCGGCACCGCGGCCGCGCTTTTCGCGCGGTAAATCAGGCAGGAACAGCGCAACAGTGAGGCGAAATTGTTGACCTCGCCATGGTGGTCCAGCACCTCGTGGTGCAACGTGGTGAGGAACTTGGCGAGTGTCATCCCCTCTTTCGCCGCGATCTCCTCCAGCGTGTCCCAGAACGACATTTCCAGCCGGATCGAGGTGCAATGCCCGTCGATCCGCAGCGATCGGGTCTGCGATTCATAGTCGCGTTGCGGCTGGTGCGCGAACAAAGAGCACATGACGTCCTCCCGCAGGATTTATAATTTTTCCAAACCCTATACCTGCGCATGCGAACCCACAATCCCGCGCAGGCCGCCACGGATGCCGGGCTGCTGCCACTTCGGCGCTATCGCGAGATCGGGGATAATCGCAGCGAAGCCCCATGCATTTGGCCCCGTGCCGGCCTAAAATACCGGCCAGCTCACGAATCCATCCAGCCGAACCAAACTCATGCCCGTCCGCCAGCTCCCCGAACAGGTCGTCAACCGCATCGCCGCCGGTGAAGTGGTCGAGCGTCCCGCGAGCGTGGTCAAGGAACTCGTCGAGAATGCGATCGACGCCGGTGCGAGCCGGGTCGACATCTTCACCGATGGCGGCGGCCGGCGGAAGATCGTCATCACCGACGACGGCGGCGGCATGACCGCTGATGATCTCGCGCTCGCGGTCGATCGCCATGCGACCTCGAAGCTCGACGATGAGGATCTGCTGCAGATCAAGACGCTCGGGTTCCGCGGCGAGGCGCTGCCCTCGATCGGCGCGGTCGCAAAACTTTCCATCGCGACGCGCCATGCCAGCGAGCCGCATGCCTGGCAGCTCGCGGTCGAAGGCGGCGCAAAGGGCGACGTCATGCCGGCGGCGCTCGGCCATGGCACCCGCGTCGAGGTCGCCGATCTCTTTTACGCCACGCCGGCGCGGCTGAAATTCTTGAAGACCGACCGAACCGAAGCCGAGGCGATCCGCGAGACCGTGCGACGCCTTGCGATGGCGAGGCCCGATATCGCGTTTACGCTTGCCGGCGAAGAGCGCGCGCCCGTCACCTGGGCGGCCGCATTGCCGGGCGCACCGGGCCAGCTCACGCGGCTCGGCGATATCCTCGGCGCAGACTTCCGCGCCAACGCCATCGCGGTGCGCAGCGAGCGCGAAGGCGTCGTGGTGGAGGGCTTTGCCGCAGCGCCGTCGCTGACACGGGCGAATGCGCTCGGGCAATATCTCTTTGTCAACGGCCGGCCCGTGCGCGACAAGCTGATCCTCGGCGCGGTGCGCGCGGCTTACGCCGATTATCTGCCGCGCGACCGGCATCCCGTGGTGGCACTGTTCGTCACGCTCTCGCCGCGCGAGGTCGATGCCAATGTGCATCCGGCGAAAACGGAGGTGCGCTTCCGCAATGCCGGGCTCGTCCGCGCGCTGATCGTGCATGCGCTGAAAGAGGGGCTCGCGCGCGAGGGCAAACGCACCGCGGCCAATAGCGGCGATGCGGCGATTGCCTCGTTCCGCCCTGCATTTGCGCCGCGCCCGACCAATTGGGACTGGCGGCGATCGCCGTCCTATCCCGTCGGCCCGGCGTCGTTTGCAGCGACCGCGCTCGCCGAGCAGGATCAGGCCGCCTTCGATGTCGGCGCGCCCACGGCCGATGTGCGCTTTGAGGCGGAGCCGGCTGGCGACCTCATCGACCGGCCGCTCGGCGCGGCGCGCACCCAGATCCACGAGACCTATATCGTCTCACAGACCCGCGACGGGCTCGTCATCGTCGACCAGCACGCCGCGCATGAGCGCATCGTCTACGAGCGGCTCAAAGCCTCGCTCGTCCGGAACGGAGTGCAACGGCAGATCCTGCTGATCCCCGAGATCGTCGAGCTTGATGAAGCAACCGTCGAGCGGCTGCTGTCGCGCACTGAGGAGCTGGCGTCGTTCGGGCTTGCGATCGAATCCTTCGGCCCCGGCGCGGTCGCGGTGCGCGAGACACCCTCGCTGCTGGGCAAGACCGATGCCGGCAGCCTCTTGCGCGATCTCGCCGAGCACATGGAGGAATGGGACGAAGCATTGCCGCTGGAACGCCGCCTGATGCACGTCGCCGCCACCATGGCCTGCCATGGCTCGGTGCGTGCGGGGCGAAGGCTCAAGCCCGAAGAGATGAACGCGCTGCTGCGCGAAATGGAAGACACGCCGAACTCCGGCCAGTGCAACCACGGCCGCCCGACCTATGTCGAGCTGAAGCTCGCCGATGTGGAGAGGCTGTTCGGGCGAAGGTGATCGTCGTCAAAAAAACGATGTCGTCCTGGACAAGCGAAGCGCGATCCAGGACCCATAACCACAGGCGGATATTGTTAAGCACGCCGGTGCTCATCGAGTTCATCAACTTCCGCCGGTGGTAATGGGTCCTGGCTTTCGCCAGGACGACAGCGTTGATTGCGGTTAGGTCGCCTGCAAAAACACGAATTCCGTATCGTCATATGCACGCCGCTCCAGCTCCTTGTAGCCGTCGGGCGCAGCGAAGGCAGCCACTTTCGCTTCCTCCACCACGAGCAGCGCGTTCGGCTTGAGCCAGCCGCCATCGCGCAACGACGCGAGCGCCTTCTCCGCGAGTCCCTGGCCATAGGGCGGATCGAGGAACACCAGCGAAAACGGCTCCAGGGGATGGGCTGGACCGAGATCGGTCGCATCACGCCGATAGACTTTTGTCACGCCACCGAGCGCCAGCGCCTCGACGTTGTTGCGTAACAACGCGCGCGCCTCCGCGCCGTTGTCGACGAACAGCGCAAACATCGCGCCGCGCGAGATCGCCTCGATGCCGAGCGCACCGGTGCCGGCAAAGAGATCGAGCACGCGCGCGTCCTGAAACGGATCGTCATAGGCATGGACGAGAATGTTGAACACGGACTCGCGCAGCCGGTCCGCCGTCGGGCGGATGTCACGCGAAGCGGGCGCCACTATGCTGCGCCCCTTCAACTCTCCGCCGACCACGCGCATCGCTACTCATCATCCCGCGGCTTCAGGTCGCGCTTGCCGTGATAGCCGCGTTTGGGGCGGCGCGGCGGGCCGTAGCCGGCGTTCGCTTCCTCGTTGCGTTCGCGCGCTTCCGCGCTGCCGGAGCGCTGCACCAGCACGCGGCGGCCCTTGCGGTCGCTGACCAGCGCGCTCTTGCCCGAAGGCTTGAACGGCTTCTTGGGGCGCGGCGCTTCATCCGCATCGTCAGCCTCGTGCTGCTCCGGCCGCGCGAACTCGCAGCCTGCTTGCGCGATCACCTTCTCGCCGAGCTGGTCGCGCAGCACGCGCGTCCTCACCTCCTCGACCTTGCCCTCCTCGACCTCGCCGAGCTGGAACGGGCCATAGGAGACGCGGATCAGCCGGTTCACCTCGAGGCCGAGATGGGCCATGACGTTGCGCACCTCGCGATTCTTGCCTTCGCGGATCGCAAACACCAGCCAGACGTTGGAGCCCTGGTCGCGCTCCAGGTTCGCATCGATCGGGCCATATTTGACGCCGTCGACCTCGATGCCGTTCTTCAATTCGTCGAGCTGCGCCTGCGTGATCTCGCCATGGGCGCGCACGCGATAGCGGCGTAGCCAGCCGGTGTCGGGCAATTCCAGCACGCGGGCGAGTCCGCCATCATTGGTGAGCAAGAGCAGCCCTTCGGTGTTGAAATCGAGCCGGCCGATCGAGATCAGCCGCGGCAACCCCTCAGGGAGATTGTCGAACACGGTCGGCCGCCCCTCGGGGTCGGCATGCGTGGTCATCAGCCCCTTGGGCTTGTGATAGAGGAACAGCCGCGTGCGCTCGCGCGCCGGCAACGGCTTGCCGTCGACCGCGACCACGTCATTGGCGGTGATGTCGAGCGCCGGCGAATTGATCAGGCGGCCGTTGACGGTGACGCGGCCGGCCGTGACCATCTCCTCGGCGTCGCGGCGCGAGGCCAACCCAGCGCGCGCCAGCACCTTGGCGATGCGCTCGCCTGATTTCTTCGGCTTCGGCTCAGGGCGCGGACGGTTCTCAAAGTCCGGACGCTCGCGATAGGTGCCGCGGCCGCCAAAGGCCGGACGCTTTGCAAAAACCTGGCTGTCGTCCTCATTGTCGCGGCGCGACCGGTCGGCGACGCGATCCGACCCGCGATCGCTGCGCGGATGTTCCTGCCAATCACGTCGGCCTTCCGGACGCGGTCGGCGCTCGTCGCGGCGCTCGCCATCGCGGTCTCCGGGGCCGCTCTTGCGGTCCCCGCGCGGTCGACCGAATTTCGGGCGATCTTCACGCGGACGTTCGAATTTTGGACGATCCTCGCGTGACCGCGAAAAACGCGGACGCTCGTCGCCGCGGTCATCGCGCGGCTTGTCGTAACGGGGCTTGTCGAATTTCGGCCGGTCGAACTTGCGCTCACCATCGCGGCGCGCCGGACGCTCAAGGCCTTCCTCGCGCTTCTGCCAGGGTTTTGACTCCCCGCGCGGCGGACGATCGCCAAAATCCGTGCGCGGGCCCCGGTCACCGCGATCGGAACCGCCACGGGAAAATTTGCGCTCGCCGCCAAACTTCCGCTCGGGCCGATCGCCGTCCCGCGGCGGGCGCGGGCTATAGGGGCGATCGCCGCGAGGCCGGTCGCCATCCTTGCGAAAACCTTCACCGCGCGGCGTGTATGGACGTTTTTCGCCATCGCGGTCCCGCGACGCATAAGGCTTCTTGTCGCCGAACTTCCGATCCGAAAAACGCCCCGCCGGGCGGGCCTCGTCGCGATCTCCAGGGTCGCCCTTGCGATCCCGGTCGCGCGGCGTATAGGGACGCTTGTCGCC
>Ga0210409_10008922_pt1 | contig 10169 bp, 11 predicted proteins | sample IncBWH17MmetaG_FD_161649 | JGI IMG/M metagenome (GOLD analysis project Ga0210409, IMG submission 161649) | Forest soil microbial communities from Barre Woods Harvard Forest LTER site, Petersham, Massachusetts, United States - Inc-BW-H-17-M | ecosystem: Environmental > Terrestrial > Soil >...
CGTCGTTGATGACAATGTCGTTGAAAACAATAAAGACGAGGGCAGCGGCAGCGTACTGAAGCTGCGGCTCGGCGATAAGATCATGACTCCGCCGGAGGTTTCGGCGTACATCCTGCGCAAACTGAAGCACGATGCCGAAATCGCGCTCGCCGAGCCTGTCACCCAAGCCGTCATCACCGTCCCTGCGTATTTCAACGACGCGCAACGGCAAGCCACCAAAGACGCCGGCCGCATCGCCGGTCTCGAAGTCTTGCGGCTGGTCAACGAACCGACCGCAGCCGCGCTGGCCTACGGCTTGGACAAGCGCAAGGACGGCCTGGTCGCGGTCTACGATTTCGGCGGAGGCACCTTCGACATCTCCATCCTGCGCCTCCACGACGGCATCTTCGAAGTCCTGGCCACTAACGGCGACACCCACCTCGGCGGCGATGATATCGACAATCTGCTGCTGAAGATTGCCCTGGAAGATATTCAAAGCGAATGGGACCAGGACATTTCAAGCGATCAGAAGGCCGTGCAACTGCTGCGCCGCGCCGTGATTCAGGCCAAGGAGCAACTCTCTTTCGTTCCCGAAGCCGTGATCGATCTGGAGTACTCGGGCCACCGTTATCAACGCCACATCGGGCTCGACCTGTTCAACCGCTTGATCCAGCCAGTCGTTGACCGCACTCTTGGGCCCTGTCGCGATTGCATCAAAGACTCCGGAGTCGCCATCGAGGAGATCGACGAAGTGGTGATGGTCGGCGGCTCAACGCGCATCCCGTTCGTCCGCAGCGCCGTCGAGAAGCTGTTCCGCAAGCGCCCGCACACCGAATTGAATCCCGATGAAGTGGTCGCGCTGGGCGCGGCGGTGCAAGCCGCGATTCTTTCGGGCGAAGTTGAAGACAAACTTCTCCTTGATGTGACGCCGCTGTCGCTGGGTATCGAAACGCTGGGCGGCCTCGTCTCGAAGCTGATCCACCGTAACTCCACCATTCCGGCTTCGGCAACCGAGTCCTTCACTACTGCCGTCGACGGCCAGAAGAACGTGCTGATCCACGTGGTCCAGGGCGAGCGCGAACTAGTGAAGGACTGCCGCAGCCTGGCGCGCTTCGATCTGAAAGACATCGCTCCACAGCCCGCCGGGATGGCCCGCATCGAAGTGCGTTTCCTGATCGACGCCAACGGCATCCTGAACGTGACCGCGCGCGACCTGCGTACGGGCAAGGAACACAGCGTGGATGTGAAACCGTCTTACGGCTTGACCGACGACCAGGTCGAAGCCATGATCCTCGAATCCTTCGAGAAAGCCGAAGAGGATTTCGCCGAACGCCAGGTGCGCGAAGCGCGCGTCGAAGCCGACACGATTCTCGCCGCCACCGAAAAGGCTCGCAAGAGCGAGGTCTACGACACCCTGGAGCCCGCCGATCAAGCCGCCATCGACCGCGCCGTGAATGAGCTACTGGTGGTCTACCATGGAAACGATCACGTGCTGATCCGCGCTAAAATCGACCAGTTGAACACCGCGACCGAGCCGCTGGCCCACACCATCATGAACACCGCCGTCAGCCGGATGCTCAAGGGAACGCAGTTGTAGCGCAGGCTTCAGCCTGCAACGGAGGCTTCAGCCTCCGCGCAGAAGGGAACTATGCACAAACTGTTTTGGGTTCTGATCGCCGCTGCCCCGCTCGCAGCGCACGCCCAGTGGCTGAACTATCCAGCGCCAGGCACGCCCCGCACTCGCGACGGCAAGCCGAACCTCTCCGCCAAAGCCCCGCGTACGCGGGACGGCAAGCCCGACCTGTCCGGCGTCTGGCACGTCGAGCCCACCTCCAGGGCTGAGATGAAGCGCCTGTTCGGCGAGGACGTGGACAAGCTCGACATCCCTGGAATGGAGGTCGATACCATCTCGAAGTACGCCATCAATATCCTTCAGGACTTCAAGCCCGCGGAGGCCCCCCTGCGCCCCGAGACCGCGGCCATGCTCAAGAACGCCAAGGGCTATGTCGGGAGTTGCCTTCCAATCGGCATCCCGACTACATTCCTGGTCTCCGAGCCTGACGAGATCGTTCAAACTCCCACGCAGATCGTGATGATGTTCGAGTCCGACGGCACCCACCGTCAAATCCACCTCGACGGGCGCCCGCTCCCCAAGGACCCGGAGCCATCGTGGCTCGGATATTCGGTGGGCAAATGGGAGGGCGACACGCTGGTCGTCGAGACCACCGGCTTTAACGACCGCACGCTGCTGGATATTATGGGGCACCCCCACAGTGAGTCTCTGCGGGTCGTGGAGCGCTTCCACCGCCGCGACTTCGGGCACATGGACGTCGAAGTTACCTTTGACGATCCCAAAATGTACACCAAGCCTTTCAGCATCAAGTTCACGCAAATCCTCTTCGCGGATTCCGATATCCTCGAAACCATCTGCAATGAAAACGAGAAAGACTTGGCCCACATAAGCCGAAATTAAAGACCATGCCGAAACTTACGTGGTCCGACTTCGATAACATCGCCCTGGCCCTGCACGAAAAATTCCCGGATCTCGATCCCACCTACATCCGTTTTACTGACTTACACAAATGGATCATCGAACTCGATGGTTTCAGCGACGATCCGCTAAAATCGAACGAGGCTAAGCTGGAAAGGATTCAACTGGCATGGCTAGAAGAATTCAAAGACAGCCAGTAACCATGTGGGGCGTAACGTGGAGCACGCACTCATGCGTGCCACGTCGCCACTCATGGCGACGCACGGCGGTAGTCCTTCTCTCCGCCCTCCTGACCTTCGCAGCCACTCCCCCTCTAACACCCGACCAACAGGCGCTGTTAAAGCACATCTCCCCCGCCTCCCTCAAAGACCATCTCACCTATCTCGCCTCAGACGCGCTAGAAGGCCGGGCCACACCCTCCCGCGGACTGGACGCCGCCGCCGAATACATCGCCACCGAGTTCCGCCGAGCAGGCCTGGAGCCAGCCGCGGCCAACGGCAGCTTCTACCAGACGGCCACCCTAATGGTCCGCGAGCCGAATTACGAAGACTTCGACGTGTCCATCACTTCCGGCGCGGGGGCCAAGCTCAAGACGCTGCGCATCGACCCGGGCGACATGTACCTGTCGTTGACCGCGCGCGTGGACTTAAACGGAGTGCTGATGATTGTCGTCGACGGCACGTCGCGCCCGACCCAGGAGCAAGTGGAAGGCAAAGTGGTGCTGCTTACGGCGCAAGCACAAGTTCGCGGCCTGGCCCAGATGAAACCCGCCTTGGTGCTTCGACAGGCGCGCGAACTCCCCACGTCCCAGGTGTTCGACCCCGACGGACGCCCGCCCGTCAACCAGGCGCTGATCGCGAAAGCGGAGTTGTCCGCATTTGTGAAAGATGCGCAGAATCTCCGCTTGAATCTGCATGCCCGCGCGTCCAAGGACCATCCGGCCGACGCCCGCAATGTCGCCGGGATCTTGCGGGGCTCGGACCCCACGCTGAAGAACACCTTCGTGATGCTCACCGCGCACTATGACCACCTGGGGGCCATCCCCGAATCCCGTGGGGCATCGGGAGACGACCACATCTTCAACGGAGCCAACGACGATGGCAGCGGCACCGTGAGCGTCATGGAGATCGCCTCCGCCCTGGCGGCGATGCCGCGCCACCCCGCGCGCAGCATTCTCTTTATGACCTTCTTCGGCGAAGAGCGCGGATTGCTGGGCTCCGCGTTTTACGCCCGCCACCCCCTGGTTTCTCCGGCGGATACGATCGCCGATTTGAACCTGGAGCAAGTCGGCCGCACCGATTCCGGGGAGGGGCCCCAGACCACCAACGTGTCCAAGACCGCGACCATAACCGGTTTCGATTTCTCCGATCTGTCGCGCATCCTGGCCGATGCCGCGGCGCCGGCGGGCATCAAGATCTACAAAGACGAAAAGCGGAGCGACCAGTACTTTGAAGCCAGCGACAACCTGACCCTCGCCGCGCTGGGAATTCCCGCGCATTCGATCTGTGTCGCTTTTGAATTTCCCGACTACCACAAGGTCAGCGACAGCGCGGATAAAATCGATTACGCCAATATGGCCGCGGTGGACGGAGCCGTTTCCCTGGGCCTGTTACGGCTGGCCTCCAGCGCGCCTCCGCCCAAGTGGAACGAATCCTACGCGCCCGCGCGCCGCTACGCCGACCTCGGCAAACAACTGCACCCCTAATTCGCGAGTTCGTGTATACTGACTCCTACCCCCAAAGGAGACGTGTCCATGAATCGCTGGTACTTGAAAACCGCGCCACTGGCGCTGGTGTTGCTGCAGGTCGCGTGCACCCAGGCGCCGCCGCCACCTCCGGCCGACACGCGCGCCGCCGATGAGAAAGCCATCAAGGACGTCGAAGCTCAGTGGCTGAAGGACATTCAGGCCAAAGATGTGGAGAAATCGATTGCTCACTACACTGATGACGCGTCGTTCCTGCTGACCGATCTGCCGATTCAGACCGGCAAGGACGCCATTCGCGCGACATACAAACAGATGATGGCCGATCCCAACCTGGCGGTCGATTTCGCCTCCACCAAGGTGGAAGTCGCCAAAAGCGGCGACTTCGGGTACAGCCAAGGCACGTACACCATGACCACGACCGACGCCAAAACCAAGAAGCCCATGACCGAGAAGGGTAAGTACGTCACGTTCTTCAAAAAGCAGGCGGATGGATCATGGCAGGCCGTTCAGGACATATTGAATGGGGACGCGCCGCCTACACCGGCGAAGTAAATTTTCACGTAAAGGAGGGTCGTCGAAAATGAACGGCTGGTGCTTGACGATCGCTCCCATGGCGCTGGTGCTCTCGCAGGTCGCGTGCACCCAAGCGCCTCCGCCCGCGCCACCCGATACCCGGGCGGCCGACGAGAAAACCATCCGCGACATGGAGGCGCAGTGGCTCGCCAACTATCGCGCCAAGGACGCGGACAAGTTGGTGTCCTCCTACTATGCCGATGACGCCTCCGTTCTCGAACCGGGAATTCCGATGCAAACCGGCCGAGATGCGATTCTTAAACTGTACAAGGAGGAACTGGCCGATCCGATGCTTGCCGCAGACGAGTCGATTGCCAGGATCGAAGTGTCCAGGAGCGGCGACCTCGCCTATCTCCAAGGCATCAGCACGGAAACCCACACCGACCCCAAGACTAAGAAACCGATGATCGAAAAGGGCAAGTGTTGTCGTGTTTAAGAAGCAACCCGATGGATCGTGGAAGTCTATCGAGGACATCTACAATGCCGACGGACCCGCGACCCCGGCCAAATAAAAGGAGAGCACACATGAACCGCTGGTATCTGACGATCGCGCCTCTGGCGCTAGTCTTATTGCAGGTCGCCTGCACTCAGGCGCCCCCGCCCGCGCCGCCCGATACGCGCGCCGCCGATGAGAAGGCCATTCGTGACACCGAAGCTCAATGGGTGAAGGACTACCAGGCTAAGGACGTGGAGAAAGGCGTCGCCCATTACGCCGACGACGCGTCGTTGCTCATGCCCGGCATGCCCATCATGACCGGAAAGGACACCATCAAAGGCGCGTTCAAAGCGTTTCTCGCTGATCCCGCCTTCGCTCTCGATTTTTCGGCGGCAAAGGTCGAGGTTTCCAAGGGTGGTGACATCGGGTACACGCAAGGCGCCTACACGATGACGATGACCGACCCCAAGACCAAGAAGCCGGTGACCGAGAAGGGCAAGTACGTCACCGTCTACAAGAAGCAAGCGGACGGGTCGTGGAAGGCTATCGAGGACATGAATAACGCCGACGCCCCCGCCGCGCCCGCGAAATAGAATTTCACGTAAGGAGGGTTGTCGAAAATGAACCGTCGGTACTTGAAAACCGCACCCCTGGCGCTAGTCGCATTGCAGGCAGCCTGCACCCAGGCCCCCCCGCCCGCGCCGCCCGATACGCGCGCCGCCGATGAACAAACCATCCGCGATAGCGAAACGCAATGGGTGAAGGATTTCGCCGCCAAGGACATGGACAAAATCGTCGCTCATTACACCGATGACGGGTCGGTGCTCATGACCGGCATCCCCATCATGACTGGAAAGGACTCCATTCGCGGAGTACTAAAAGATGTGGTCGCGGACCCTGGGTTTGGTCTCGAGCTGAAGACCGTCAAAGTCGAAGTCTCAAAAGGCTCGGACCTCGCGTATTCGCAAGGGACATACTCTTTTACCAGCACCGACCCGAAGACCAAGAAGCCCTTGGTTGAAAAAGGCAAATACGTCGAGGTCTACAAGAAGCAGGCGGATGGCTCCTGGAAGATCGTCGAGGACATGAACAACGCCGACGCCCCGGCGGCTCCCGCCAAGTAGAATCGTATACAGGAGGTGATCGATGAAGCGCTGGTACGGGACCACCGTGCCCATGGTGCTGTTGCTGTTGCAAGCCGCGTGCACCCAGACCCCTCCGCCCGTGCCGGATACCCGCGCCGCCGATGAGAAGGCCATCCGCGATATGGAGTCGCAGGTGGCGAAGCAATACGCCGCGAAGGATCTGGACAAGATCATGTCGGCCTACGCGGACGACGCCGCCTCGCTGGTGGCCAATCTGCCCGTCCAGACCGGAAGGGAAGCCATTCGCGCGATGATCCAAAAGGCCCTCGCAGATCCCGCCATCGCGCTGGACCTGAGTACAGCCAAAGTTCAAGTGTCAAGAAGCGGCGACCAGGCGTACTCGCAGGGCGCCTACACCTACAACTTTACCGATCCCAAGACCAAGAGGGTGATGTTGGAGAAGGGCAAGTACGTTGAGGTGTATAAGAAACAGGCGGACGGCTCCTGGAAGATCGTTGAGGACACTGGCATCCCCGACGCTCCGGCGGCTCCGGTCAAACCGAGTACGCCTTCCCGGAGCAAAAGCAAGAGCCGAGCCAAAAAGGGAAAATAGCCAAGAATCATAAGGATGGGTGGGAATCGGAGCGCCCCCGACGAGGCATCCGTTCGAGTCCGGCCCCCAAAGTGCAATCCCTATGTCCGGTACCCAGGTTGACAACACCCGCATCGTCCGCTATAGTTCAGTTCTGAAGTACTGAGCTATCAACGATTTGTCGGGCTTAACGACTATGGCAAGCGGCGCGGACAACCCGGATATCGAGGTTGGATATCCCCTGGAAGAGGACTACGAACACCTCATTGAGGATTACAGCCACCTGGCGCCGCCCTCGGAGGGCGAACTCCTCAGCGGGCACGTAGTCAAGGTTGGCCCGCAGGAACTGATCGTCGATATCGGCTACAAGCTCGAAGGTATCGTTCCCATAGACCAGGTCCGCCAGCCCGACGGAACAGTTCCCTTCCGCTCCGGCGACAGCATCGACGTGATGATCGATCGTCACGGCGCCCAGCCGGAAGGCTACGTGCTGTTGAGCTTTACCCGAGCCGCCCGCCTCCGCATTTGGGACACGCTCGAAAAGGCCATGCGCGAAGGCCTGCTGGTCTCCGGCCGCGTCACTGAGCGCACCAAAGGCGGGCTGATGGTGGACGTAGGCGTGCCTGCGTTCATGCCCGGTTCGCAGGTGGACATGCGCCCCTCTCATGACATGGGTCAGTTCGTGGGGCAGGACATCCCGGTTCGGATTCTCAAGGTCAACCGCCGCCGCGGCAACGTCGTGATTTCGCGCAAATTGGCCGTCGAAGCGGACGTTCAATCCCGCAAGGTCGAGGCGCTGGAGCGTCTATTTGAGGGCGCGGTGGTCAGCGGCACCATCAAAAACCTGACCGAGTACGGCGCCTTTGTGGATCTCGGCGGCATCGATGGGCTGCTGCACGTGACCGACATGTCGCACGGCCGCATCACCCATCCTTCCGACGTGGTGCGCGTCGGCGAAGAGGTTACCGTCAAGGTTCTCAAGTTCGACAAAGCCAAGGAGCGCATCTCACTCGGCATTCGCCAGTTGAATCCCGATCCTTGGGAGAGCTTGGGCGAACGGCTTCCCTCGGGCAGCCGCGTGGTGGGCCGCGTGGTCAGCGTCACCGATTACGGCGCGTTCGTAGAGATCGAGCCCGGCGTGGAAGGCCTGATCCACATCTCCGAGATGACCTGGAGCCGCCGCATGAAACACCCTTCCAAAGTGGTGAAGGCCGGCGATCAGGTGGAAGCTGTGGTGCTCGACTTGAAACCCAAGGAGCGCCGCGTGTCGCTGGGCATCAAGCAACTCGAGGCCGACCCGTGGACCACGGTTTCGCAGCGCTACAGCATCGGCAGCGTAGTCGAAGGCCGGGTGCGCAAGCTCACCGACTTCGGTGCGTTTCTTGAGATCGAAGAAGGCGTCGATGGCCTGGTGCACGTCTCCGACCTGAGCTGGGTCAAGCACGTAAAGCATCCGTCGGAAGTTCTGAAAAAGGGCCAGACCATGCAGGCCGTAATCCTGAGCATCGACGCGCCCAACCGGCGGCTGTCGCTGGGCGTGAAGCAGCTTCAGCCCGACGCCTGGGAGAGCTTCTTCCGCTCCCACGAGGTCGGCGATCTGGTGCGCGGACGGGTGTGCCGCTCCGCCGCGTTTGGTATGTTTATCGAACTGGCGCCGGGAGTGGAAGCGTTGTGCCATCGATCCGAAATTCCACCCATGCCGGATCGCGCGCAACCCGGGGACGCGCTGCTGCCGATCGGGGACGAGTACGATTTCAAGATCATCAAGCTGAACGAAGGCGAAAAGAAAATCGGGTTGAGTCTGCGGGCTGTGGCCGAGGATGAAGAGCGAACCCGCCTGGAAGATTATCAGCGCCAAGCCGCCGCTGCGACCATGACCATAGAAGAAGCGATGAACCTAAGAGGAAAAGGGGAAGGCCGGTAAACCAAATGACCAAGGCTGAATTGATCGAAGAAGTCTCCCGCGTCGTCGAGATGACGCGCAAAGACTCGGAAGTGATCGTCGAAGCGATTTTCGATAGCGTGGTTCGAGCGCTGCGCGGCGGGGATAAGATCGAGATCCGGGGATTCGGAAGCTTTCGCACGCGGCAGCGTCAGCCGCGCATCGGGAGGAATCCCAAGACCGGAGCGCGCGTGGACGTGCCCGCCAAGCGGATTCCGTACTTCAAGCCCAGCAAGGAATTGAAGGACCTGGTGAACGACGAGCACGCCCCCGCGCCCCCCGAAGCCGCCCACCCATAAAGTGGGGCAGGGCCGTGCCCTGCCATCCGCAGAGGAGACGAAGCCCGTGCGCCCCGCCACTCTAGCCGCATTCTTGCTCGCCGCCGCCGCGTCAGCGCAAACCAGTTCCCTGAGCGGAACCGTCTTCGCCCCCGACGGCAAAACCGTCGACGACGCCCCCATCCAAGCCCGCAATCCCGAATCCGGAGCCACCTTCCGCACCGTCAGCCGCGCCGACGGCAGCTACACCCTGACCGCCGTGACTCCCGGCAACTATACGCTCTCGGTAGCGATGCCCGGGTTCACCTACCTTCCGTTCGTTCAGCCCGCCGTCGCCGTAACGGCCGCAACCGCCGCGCGCTTCGACATCCACCTTGCCGAGGGTGTTGCCCAGGGAACCCTAGGCGACGACCCCGGCCTGATCGCGACCATCATCCGCAAGCGCACACCGCCGCAGACCGGTCCCACCCCGCGCATGGCCGACGGCAAGCCCGACCTCTCCGGCGTCTGGAACGGCAACGACGATCCCTATCCGGAAGATCCGCCCTATCTGCCCGCCGCGGCCGAAATCAGCAGGAAATGGACGGAAGAGAATTTTAAGAACGATCCGCTGACCCGCTGCATCCCCGGCGATGCGTTGCTCTACGGATCGTCCACATGGCGGCTGGTTCAGACGCCCACGCTGCTTGTCACCATCGTCGAAGGCCCGCCCTTCGCCCGCCAGGTGTACCTCGACGGCCGCAGCCATCCCAATGTTGATAACCCGACATGGATGGGACATTCGATCGGCCACTGGGAAGGCGACACTCTGGTTGTCGATTCCGTAGGCTTCAACGACCGAGGCACCGTCGGCGGCGCGCCCAACCCCCGCAGCGAGAAACTCCACATCACCGAGCGCTACCGCCGCCCCGACTTCAGCCATCTCGAAATCGAATTCACCATCGACGATCCGATGAACTACTCCAAGCCCTGGAAGATTCACAACACCTGGGATCTCGCGCCGAAGGGCGAAGAAGTTCTCGAGTACATCTGCGCCGAGAACAACAAAGATCTGCAACACTTGAAGTAATCCGTATGCGCTACGCCAC
>Ga0210409_10008923_pt1 | contig 10168 bp, 5 predicted proteins | sample IncBWH17MmetaG_FD_161649 | JGI IMG/M metagenome (GOLD analysis project Ga0210409, IMG submission 161649) | Forest soil microbial communities from Barre Woods Harvard Forest LTER site, Petersham, Massachusetts, United States - Inc-BW-H-17-M | ecosystem: Environmental > Terrestrial > Soil >...
TCTTTACTACTATCCTGACACTGCGGGTGCACAATTAATTGCAATGGATCGCATTCTTGTTATCGATGACGATGTAGAGCTTTGCCACCTTGTCGGGGAATATCTGCGCGCCGAGGGATTCACCACCGAATGCGTGCACGACGGCGAGAGCGGGCTGAAAAAGGCCACGGCGGGAGAGTACTTGCTGGCGGTGCTTGACGTGATGTTACCGGGGATCAATGGATTTGAAGTGTTGCGCAGAATCCGGGCAACGTCTCGCTTGCCCGTGCTGCTGCTGACGGCACGTGGAGAAGATGTTGACCGCATTGTTGGGCTGGAGATCGGGGCCGACGACTATCTGCCGAAGCCGTTTAATCCGCGGGAGTTGGTGGCACGCATTCGAGCTGTGCTGCGCAGGACGCGAGGCGATGGCGGCGCCCCCGCCGCTCCTGAAACGGTGACTGTCGGCGACGTGGAATTGGATCCAGCGACCCGCACGGTTCGCATGGAGGGAAAACCAATTGATCTGACATCGGTCGAGTTCAACCTGCTGGAAGTGTTATTGCGCGAGGCAGGTCGCGTGGTGCCGCGCGAAAGGCTGGTGAACGCGGTGCTGAGCCGGAAGTTCTCGCCGTTTGACCGGAGCATCGACATGCACGTCAGCAAGGTGCGCAAGAAACTGGGTGACACGGAGAACGACGAGCACATCAAAACCGTGCGCGGGGTGGGATATATTTTTGCTCGGCCGCGGGAGAAGATGAAGGTCTAGGTAAGGCGGACGTCGGACCGCAGACCTTAGACCTTACCTTAGACCTTAGAATCGGTGCTCTTAGCGATTGAGGTCTGAGGTCTGACGCCTGAGGTCAGGCCTGCGAGTTTATCGATGAAGAGTCTTTTCTTACGAATCTTTCTGTCGTTCTGGGTCGCGCAGGCGCTGTTCGTGGTGCTGGCGATCCTGGTGACGATTGTGTTTCGGCCTCGTAATTCCACCTGGGAAGCGTTGCGGACGACCGTTCTGAACGATGCGGTGAGTACTTACGAAGAGGCTGGGAACGACGGGCTCCGCGATTACCTGGAGAATCTCGACCACACCCAGCACGTGCGGGCCTATCTTTTTGACGAGAGCGGGAACGAACTTTCGAATCGTCCAGCGCCGGACTGGGCGATGCGGGTTGCGTCTGGAGGTCCGCGCAGTCCACATGACGGCTTCCTGTTTCCCGCGCCGCCGGTGCAGCGAGATTCAAGGGCGTCGTCGGACGGCAAGCATCGCTACACCGTTGTGCTTGGGCTTCCACCAGGGCCACGGGTTTTCATTGGCCCGAGGGGAGTGCCGTTCACCGGGCTGATCATTGGAGTGGTCACGTCGGGATTGGTGTGCTACCTGCTCGCGTGGTTTCTGACCAAACCGATCGTACGTTTGCGAACCGCCGCACGGCAGTTGGCGGCGGGGGACCTGACAGCCCGAACCGGCGCACCGGCAAGCATGCGGCGCGATGAGGTGGCGGGGTTGATGCGCGATTTCGACACGATGGCGGAGCGGATTGAAACGCTGCTTAAGGCGCAATCGCGGCTGCTGAACGATATCTCGCACGAATTGCGCTCGCCGCTGGCGAGGCTGAATGTAGCGCTGGGATTGGCCCGGCAGCGGGCAAGCGTGGAGAGCGCCGACATGCTGGACCGGATCGAACTGGAGGCGAGCCGGTTGAATGAACTGATTGGGCGGATTCTTACTTTGGCACGGCTGGAAGACGGAGAGCAGATCGTGCCACAGACTCCGGTAGCGCTGGACGAGATTGTCACGAGCGTAACCGAGGATGCGGAGTTCGAGGCGCAGGCGCGGCGGTGTCACGTGCGAGTATCGATTCCTGAGGGCGAGTGGAAGGTGCGGGGTAATGCGTCGCTCCTGCATAGTGCGGTCGAGAATGTGGTGCGAAATGCCATCCGCTATACGCAGGAAGGAACGTCAGTTGGAGTGGAACTTACGGGCGAGGGTAAGGCCGGCACTCAGGAAGCTGTACTGCGCGTGAGCGATTCGGGGCCGGGGGTTCCTCCGGATGCTCTGGGAAAGCTTTTCGAACCTTTCTATCGCCTCGATGACGCGCGTGGGCGTCAGACCGGAGGAGTGGGACTCGGATTGGCCATTACCGAAAGGGCAGTTCGCTTCCATGGGGGAAGAGTGGCTGCGTCCAATCGAAACGGTGGCGGGCTAATGGTTGAGATTCGACTGCCGTTGACCGCTGGCGGAGCGGTGGACCTGAGTCAGCGTGAAGCGGTCGCAGCCGTGGAGCAGGCGTAAGGGCGTTGGACCTCGGACCTCAGACCTCGGACCTCGGACTTCAGACATCAGACTTCAGACCTCGGACTTCAGACCTCGGACTTCAGACCTCGGACTTCAGACCTCTTCTCGGACAGCGTTTCAAGCTGCCGACGTTGCGTGCTTCGGGCGGATTGAATCGATCAGAGCATTCAGCATACGGCCGACCTTGGCTGACACCTGAACCCGGGCATTCGCTTGTGCGCTGGAAATGTATTTTAGGTGCTCGGCAATGAGGATCTGAGTCTCCAGCTCCAGCAAGGAACCTCTCGCTTGAGAAAAGAAATGACCCCGATCACGATTCGTAAGCCGTCCTTTTCCTTCTGCAATGTTGCTCGGTATCGAGACGGCAGCCCTTCTCATCTGGTTCACAAGGCCATAGAGTTCTGATTTCGGAAAATCCTGGGTTGCCGTGTAGATATTTACGACTAGTCTCATCGAAGTTTGCCATACCCGGAGATCTCGGTACGAAGCGCTCATTGGAATCTCATTTGCGCACCATACTCTCAGGCTCCTCTGATCAATCGCAAGGGCAGATGTCACACCCGTTTGGCTGATTGCTGTGGAAAACTTTCCCGAAAACTCGGTCAACGATAGAACAAGAGCCTAGATACGGAGAGGTCTGAGGTCCGAGGTCTGAGGTCCAACGCCCGACCCTGATGAACTGATGCCGGATTTCCCGGAAACGGGCAACTCTTGCGGCGTCCCATGGTTCCAACCAAGCGCGGGGAGATTGCTCTTCCTGCGCATTCCTGATACACAAGTAGATTGAGAATTCCTGCACTTGAGACTACAAACGCCCGGATGGCGGGCACCGGGTGCGTGCGCTCGCGCAAAGCTCACCTCAAAATGGAGACGAACGAGAGAATGTCGAAACGATTTTGGCTGCTCGGGTTAGCAGGATTGATTTCAGCCGGACTGCTGGTGGCTTGCGGAAGCAGCTACAATTCCTCGTCCAATGGATTGGTCCTGGTAGGGAGTCAAGGGTCTTCGGTCATTCAGACTTTCAGCTTCAATCTGAACAACGGGCACGTGGCCTCGATTGCCAACTCGACCAATGATACGGGGACCCAGACATGCCTATTGAATGGTTTGCCGGCGTCGATGGTGGTGGGTCCTGCGGGGCAATATGCGTACGTAATCATGGTTACAAGCAGCCAATGCCAGAACTCGAAACTCGGCATAGCCGTGTTCCAGATCAAATCCGACGGGACGATCGCGCAGGCCGGCAACCTGATCACACTGAATTCTCCATCTATCATAATTACAGGTGCCCCACCGCCGGATAATACGCAGACGGCGGCGGTGAACCCCAACACGCTATCAATGGACGCCGCTGGGAAATTTCTATTTGTTGCGAACCGTGCTACGACGCTCGTCACGCCAGATAACGTAACCCATAGTGTCCCGGGTTCGGTCTCAGTTCTGGCGATTGGGAGCAGCGGAAGTTTGACCGAGGTCACGGGGTCGCCATTTTTTGTTACTACGCCCGCGAGTACGGTGGGGCAGGTAACTGACGACTTTGTAAGTGTTGCCGCAACCCCGACTGTTTTTCCGGGCATCGGAATCAACGGCACGCAAAATTCGGTGTGCTCGGTTTCCAGTAACCCGCCACCTACTACGGAATTTCTATATGCCGTCGACACGGTGGGATATCAGGTTTTTGAATTTCAAGTGGACACTTCCTCGGGGGCATTGACGGTTCCAAACAACGTAATGGCAATACCGTCCTTTCCTACAGATGCTGTTCCCGTGGGTGTGGCTGTCGATCCCTGCGACCGATTTCTATATGTCAGCGGCAGTTTGCATAACAAGATCAATGCCTACACGATTTGTACGACGGTGATTACGAATGGCATTTGTCCCTTTGTCAATGGAAAGCTAAACGACGTTTCTGGATCGCCTTTTGCCGTCTCGGGCAGCGCGAACGGGTTAGGGCCGCTAGTGGTCGACCCCTACGGCAACAACGTTTATGTCCTCGGCACGCTTTCAAACACACTTTCGGGCTTCAAGATCAGTCCGGTGTCCGGGAGTTTGACGGCTCTTACTCCGGCTACGGTCGCGACTGGTGCGAACCCTACATCAATCGCCATTCGCGGGGATGACAACTGGATGTTCGTGACGAACTACCAGTCGGCATCGGTCTCGCAGTATTCCATTACGCCTGCGACCGGCGCTCTGTCGGTGTTGCCCACGATTACGACGGACAACTATCCGTTTGGCGTGGCAGTGAAGTGAAACAGGGATCGGGGGTCAGAGGCTAGGGGTCAGTTCAAAATTCGTTCGTCGTAATACACCCACTCAAGCAGAACCAGATCGAGTCACTGAACCCTAGCCCCTGATCCCTAGCCCCTGTCTTACGTTGGCACCTTCAGAATCAGGTATCCACCTACCAGAACGAAGATCAGGTCAGGGGCCCATGCCGCCAGGGCGGCGGGAAGCAGACTCTGATTTCCCATCGCTTCGAAGAACCGGGTGACAACGATGTAGAAAACGACGACTCCGATGCCCACAGCGACACCCGTGATCGCTCCTTTTTTTCCTGTCGACAAAGAGAACGGAATCGCGAGGATCGCCACGATCAGGGTGATGAGGGGATACGAGAGCTTCTCGTGCAATTGCATTCTTAATCGAACAACATCGAATCCGCTCTGCTGCAGATCGCGAATATATCGACGTAGTTCGGTGTAGTTCATTTCAGTGTACTGCTTTACTTCCTTCTTGAAATATCCCGGGTTCTCGTGCAAAACGGGGAAGGTCGCCACATCAAAGGGGTGGTAGTTCACGATTGCCGAGACGTTGAGTGCTCGTTCCCAACCTTGTTCATAGACCCAGCGGTTGAGATTGTCGGCCCAATGGGCGCGGTCTGCATGGATGCGGCGGGTAATGGTGAAGGTCGCCTTATCGAGCTGAAAGACGCTGATATTGCCGAACTGATCGCGATCCGGGTCAAAAAATTGGTAGTAGTAGATGTCGTTGTTCTGGCCGAAAATCCACTTGCGGTCGGGGCGGAGATAGGTTTGTGCAGGCTTGCCCTTGATCTGATTGTGGAGCGCTTCCTGACGCTTGTTGGTATGGGGCAGGTAAAACTGGTCAGCAACAAATAGCGCTCCGGCCAAGACAGCGGCCGCTGCGATCACTGGGGTCACAATGCGGTAGATGCTGGTTCCAGTCGCCTTGATCGCGGTGATTTCATTGGTTCGCTCCATCAAGCCGAATGTAATCAGAACGGCCAGCAGCATGACCAGTGGGGCCACGTTGTAGAGCAGGTAGGGTGTAACGTTCAGCAGGTACTCGGCTACGACCAGAGTGGAGACCTTATTCCGCAAAATGTCGCCGAGCAACTCAAAAAGAGTGAATACGAGAAGCAAGACAATGAATGTGGAAAGGATCATCCCGAGATAAACGAAGAAGTCGCGGAGCACATAGTCATCCAGCAGCGTGGGAAAACTGGCGCTGAAGACGCGGCGGCGAGTGGAGACGCGCTCAAAAGCGCCCTCACGGCGGCTGCGGCCGAAGCCATTAAGCAGCGCGGGATCCTTAGGTTTCCAGAAACGGAAAGATGCCAGCTCGAATGGCCGCTTTTCGGCGCGAAGAAGCAGAAACATCGCGAGGCCGAGGAAGACAAGGTCCGCGAGCCATGCGCCGAACCATGGCGAAACCTTTCCTTGCCGCGCGAGCGAGACTCCGAGCAATGACACAACGTAGTAAGCGAATACCAGCAGGATGGTGAGGACGAATCCACCGGACTTGCCGCTCTTCTTTGACGAGAGTCCCAGAGGAATTCCCACCAAAGCCAGCACCAAGCAGGCAGTCGGCAGCGCGAAGCGGCGATTGAGCTCGATCGAGTACCAGCGGGCGGAGATGGGATCGGAACTGATGGCTCTCTGGTGGAGCGTGCGGGTATCCATTTCGCCGGAGGGCTGAGATTCTTCCGCCCTGTTCTCGGTGGACGGCAGTTCAATCGGAATGTCGGTCTGTTCGAAGGTTGAGATCTGATAGTGATCGGGATCTTTGGGGTCGGTCTCGTGCTCCGAACCGTCGATCAAATGCAGATGAAGACGGTCGGGCGCCTCGCTGATGACGATTCCCTCTTTCGCCAAAGTGATGCGCGGATTCGCGGCGTCTGTGAGATCGGCCATGAAGACGCCCTTCCAGACGGCTGCTCCCTGGGCATTCTTGACGTCCTGTACGTAGACGACGATCTTGGGAAATCCTTCGTAGAAAACGCGCGGTTGGATCTCGAAAGAAACCTGTGAGCCTTTCAGGCGGCCTTCGAGACGGCCCAGAGCTGCCTGAGCTTTGGGCGCCACATAGACCCCATTGCCCAACGCGAGCAGCCAGGCGCCGAGGACGAAGATCGAGAGGATTCGCAGGAAACTCCATACGCCCATGCCGCTGGCGCGCATGGCCGTGATTTCGCTGTCGGCGGCGAGACGGCTCAGGCCGATGAGGACTCCGACCAGAACACTCATGGGTAGTGTGTAAGTGAGGGCGAGCGGGATAGTGTAGGAGAAGATTTCGAATACGCTCGGGAGCGGAGCGCTGGCACGGACGATTAATTCGAGGATATGACCCAGGTCACGGGTGAAGAGGACGAACGTGAAGATGGCGACGCCGATGAGAGAGTGCGCCGTGACTTCGCCCAGGACGTAGCGGGTGAGAATCCGCATGCAAGACCAGTTAAGGCGAGGATAGCATGGGAAGCTTGTGCGAAGCGGAGAACGCTGTCAGAAGTAGTAACGAGCAGGAGTTCGGATAGGCTGGGGCGAAAGGCTTCACCACAGAGGGCACAGAGGATCACAGTGGGACCTGGACGGCCTTCGCTTGACTTTTGCCTTTGCCGGACGGCCGAAGGGCGGGCCTTTGCCCCAGGCACATTTGCGCTTTACGTGGCCTTAAAGAACAATGCCGCCAGAGGGGGCAACGTCAGCTTGAGCGAGAACGGGCGACCGTGCGTTGGAATCTCTTCGGCGTGGACGCCTCCCAGGTTACCCATGCCGCTGCCGGCGTATTCGCGGGCGTCGCTGTTGAGCATTTCGCGCCAGTAGCCGCCATGGGGGACTCCAACGCGATAGCCCGGACGAGGTACGGGTGTGAAATTACAAATGACCAACACCGTGTCTCGTGGATTCTCGCTCTTGCGCAAGAGGGAAACCGTGCTTGTCGCATTATCGTTGGCGTCGACCCATTCGAATCCGGCGGGACTGTTGTCGAGTACGTGCATGGCGGGCTCGCTGCGATAGAAGCGGTTTAACTGTTCCATCCATGCTTGCACTCCGCGATGCACCTGATATTGCAGAACGTGCCATTCAAGACTGGTGTCGTGGCCCCATTCGCGGACCTGGCCGAACTCTCCACCCATGAAGAGGAGCTTCTTGCCGGACTGGGCATACATGTAGCCGTAGAGCAGTCGGAGGTTAGCGAACTTTTGCCATTCGTCGCCGGGCATCTTGCCGATCAGCGATCCTTTTCCGTGCACAACTTCATCGTGCGAGAGTGGAAGGACGAAATTCTCATGCCAGGAATACAGCATGCGGAACGTGAGCAAGTTGTGGTGATATTTGCGATGGATGGGATCGTTTTCGAAATATTTCAGCGTGTCGTGCATCCATCCCATGTCCCACTTTTCGCCGAACCCGAGGCCGCCGACGTAGACCGGCTTTGAAACCATGGGCCAGGAAGTCGACTCTTCCGCGGTGGTTTGAATATCGGGATGCTCTTTGTACGCTTCCTGATTGAAGCGGCGCAGGAAATCGATCGCGTCAAGATTTTCGCGGCCACCGAATTTGTTGGGGATCCACTCCCCTTCTTTGCGCGAATAGTCGAGATAGAGCATGGAAGCGACCGCATCCACGCGCAGTCCGTCGATATGGTATTTGTCAAACCAGAACATCGCGCTCGACATCAGAAAGCTTCGGACTTCGGGCCGCCCGTAGTTGAAGATGTGCGTTTTCCAGTCGGGATGGAATCCCTGGCGCGAGTCGGCATGTTCGTAGAGATGCGTGCCGTCGAAATAGGCGAGGCCGTGTGCATCGGAAGGGAAGTGCGACGGAACCCAGTCGAGTATCACCCCGATGCCGTGCTGGTGCAGGTAGTCGACCAGGTACATGAAATCCTGCGGCGTCCCGTAGCGCGACGTGGGGGCGAAGTATCCAGTGGTTTGATATCCCCAGGAGCCATAGAACGGGTGTTCCATGACCGGCAGGAATTCGACGTGGGTAAAGCCCATCTGTCCGATGTATTGGGCGAGGCGAGGGGCCGTCTCGCGATAGGTGAGCGGACGATTGTGTTCCTCCGGCACCCGCATCCACGATCCGAGGTGGACTTCGTAAATCGATTGTGGCGCGCGCAGCGAGTTGCGTTCAGCACGCTTCTGCATCCACTCGTTGTCGTTCCATTGATAGTTGAGATCCCATATGACTGATGCGGTTCGCGGAGGCTTTTCGTGCAGCAGGCCGATGGGATCGGCTTTGTCGACTCGATATCCGTGACGCTGTGAGTCGATGTGAAACTTGTAAAGCGCACCGTGGCTGGCGCCGGGGACGAAGCCTTCCCAAATGCCGGAGGAGCCACGCGGACTGAGCTTGTGAGTTTTGGGATCCCATCCGTTGAAGCTGCCGACGATTGAGACGGAACGGGCATTGGGGGCCCAGACGCTGAAGACGGCGCCGGCTTGTCCATTGTGGGTGACGAGGTGGGCTCCCATCTTGTCGTAGAGGCGGTAATTGCTCCCCTCGTTGAAGAGGTAGAGGTCCTGGTCGGTGACCAGTTGCGGGCTGGCGAGCGTAGTTTCAGGGCTCATGGGGTGCGCTAGATAGTCTACCGGAACCGGCAAATGGTTGGCCGCAGTTTATGCGAACTAGGAAATCGGTGGATCCAGGGCTAGGTCGGAGAATCGAGGCTGGTGTCTATTTCACTTTCGAGGAGTGTGGAGTTCGTGAATAATGTGCGGAACGCATGGACGGGTACCATCGGCTTTTGTCGATTGAAATATCGCCGTAAGATTGTTCCCAAATCGAACTGAGTCTGGGGTGACGCATGGCCGCATTCTCGCAGGATCTCCGCTTTGCATTTCGGCAACTGAGGAAATCGCCAGGGTTTACCGTGACCGTCGTCCTGACGCTGGCTCTTGGCATTGGAGCCGCGACGGCTATCTTCTCGCTGGTTGAAGGCGTCCTGCTTCGGCCTCTGCCATTCAGCAGTCCGGATCGGCTGGTGCTATTGGGAGATCATCTGGCAGGAGGCCCGGGTATTTCCGTGACTGCTCGCGAGATCGGCAGTTACGGCAGCGAGACGAGCGCCTTTTCCTCTGTTGGCGGCTATATCTCCACGAACTATGAACTTTCCAGCGGAGCAATCCCAGAAGAGGTCTATGCTGCCCGGTTCAGCGCGGGAGTCTTCCCGACGGTTGGCGTTTCCCCCACGCTGGGACGCGTGTTTACGCAACAGGAGGAAGATGGCCATCAGCCTCTCGCGGTGATCAGCTATGCGTTGTGGACGAACCGCTACCACCGGGATCCACGCGTGCTGGGGAACTCCATCGTTCTCGATCGCAAGGTTTACTCGATCATCGGCGTGATGCCGCGCAGTTTTGAATTTCCCTTGGGGGCAGGACACCTCGACCAGGCGCAGTTGTGGGTGCCGATGAGCCTCACTCCCGAGGAGCTCTCAGACCAGCACATGGGCTTCTGGGGATACCATTTGGTCGCTCGCCTCAAGACTGGCGTCAAGCTGACGCAGGCAGCGCAGGATGCTGACCGCGTGAGCCGACAGATCATGCGCACTTTTCCGGCAAGCATGGCTGCGATCCACATAAAGGGGGATGTCGCGCTCCTAAGCGAGTTCGACGTTGCGGATGTTCGACCGTTGCTG
>Ga0210409_10008924_pt1 | contig 10168 bp, 6 predicted proteins | sample IncBWH17MmetaG_FD_161649 | JGI IMG/M metagenome (GOLD analysis project Ga0210409, IMG submission 161649) | Forest soil microbial communities from Barre Woods Harvard Forest LTER site, Petersham, Massachusetts, United States - Inc-BW-H-17-M | ecosystem: Environmental > Terrestrial > Soil >...
ATCGTAAACCAAACCCTGGTCGCGCGGTATTGGCGCGGGCAGAATCCCATCGGCCAGCGTCTGCAAGTGAAGGGCAACTGGGTGTTAGTCGTCGGCGTCGTCAAGGATTCGAAATACTACAGCATGGATGAAACGCCCCGTCCGTTTTTCTATGTCCCGCTCCGCCAGTATTTCACGATAGAACCCGACATCCACATTCGAGCGACGCAACCTCTGCAAACCATCCAAACGGCTCTGATTCGCGAAGTGCGCGCGCTCGATCCCAACCTCGCGTTATACGAAATGATCACGCTACAGGAACAAGTGAATCGCTCTACGTCCCATGAACTCGTGGCCGTAGCTTTGGTCGCCCTGTTCGGAGGCTTGGCTCTGCTGCTTGCCAGCATCGGCCTTTATGGCGTGATGTCGTACACCGTCTCGCAGAGCACTCGGGAGTTGGGGCTGCGTATGGCTCTTGGCGCCGGCACATCGAACGTTCTGCGTCTCGTGCTGTCCCGCGGTTTGCTACTGACAACCACTGGCATAATTATCGGGATCGCCCTGGCACTCCTTCTAACGCGCCTGCTCGGCAACCTCCTGTATCAGGTAAGCCCGCGAGACCCGCTGGCTTTCGTCGCCGCATTTGCGGTGATGACCCTTGCGTCGGCTGCAGCGTGTTTCTTGCCCGCTTGGCGCGCAACGCGAACCGATCCAATTCGAGCGCTACGGGCGGAATAATTTTCTCACTCCGCTAGACATATAAAAACCTGTGGTTCGCCAAATCGTCGTGCACCACATTAAAAGGATTTCTTTCTCCTTTGGCGGAAGTTCTTCGGTTTGGGATTGCATGCTGATTCGTCGATCCGCGAAAATGCTCGCAGAGAACGTGGACTGTGTCTGGCCGAGTTTCAAGAAGAATCCTCGGTCGCTAGAAGCGCAGGTGCAAGGCCAATTGCACGAAGCGCGGGCTTCCAATGGTGTGCTGGATGTTTCCGCCATGGCCGGAAGGCGGAATCAGATAGCCCGGCGAAGACCCACAGCTAAACGTGGTAGTCATATCCGGCGGATTACAGAACGATGGATTGAAGGCCACGTTGTTGTTCGGCGCGTCGAATACCGGGTGATTGAAAATGTTGAAGAACTGAGCATCGAAGCGAAGAGCGAATCGCTCGGTGATCTTTGTGTCTTTGAAGGTGCTGAAATCGAATCGCGTCTGGAAGGGAGACCGGAAGATGTTGCGGCCCGTGGTGCCATAACTCGTTTCGAACGGGTCGCCCACTGGCACGCCCATCTGTCCAGGAGTAATGAGGGGCACGCCGAATGCAGCGGGGTTCACAACCACGGGTCCAGTTGGACAGTTAGCGGTACAGGGAGGAACTTTCTGCGCGCTGCCCGGCGTCTGGCCTGGCAGCAGTGGAACGATAGGATTGCCGATGAAATTGTTGGTGCCGTAATAGACGCTGGCGACGCCGCCGGTAAAGTCATAGATGCTGTACGGTTGTCCGCTCTGCGCGATGATCACTCCGCCGATGCCCCAGCCGTTGCCAACCTTCTCAGTGAACCCGTGAGCATTGGGGATGTTGGGGAATTGATATTCATAAGAGACAGACAAGATGTGCGTGCGGTCGAAGTCAGAAGAAGCGTAGGCGCTATGAGGCTGCAAGGGATTGTTTCCGGTGAAGAAAAGGCCAAGCCCGCTTTGCTCGTCTAACGTGTGCGACCAGGTGTACGAGCCTGTGACGATAAGCCCGTGACTCAGGCGCTTCTGTACGTTGAGTTGCAGCGCATTGTAATTAGAGACTCCCTCGGCTTTATAGAACACGGAGTTGGGGCTGTAGCCGATGTAGGGCGAACGCAGATCGGTATTCCCGCCGGTGGAGGTGTTGTAGGGTTCGGTGGTGCCGGAAAGGGCGGGCATTTGATAACCGTAGGAAGAAGTCTCGCCATTCACGGGGTTGGAAGAAGCGGCAATCAGGGGCTGATTAAAGGCTATAGGCAGAACGAGATGAACCCCATGATTTCCCACGTAGCCCACGGTGATGGCAACGGTGCTCACTGGTTGCCATTGCAGGTCCAGTTGCCAGTTCTCGGAGTACGGCAGTTTGTTGTTGGGATCGTAGCCGCCAAACAGAAGTCCGGAATTCCCATTGATCAGGCCCGCGCGATTTTGCACCAGGGCTTGCACGCTGCTGAGATTGTTCGGTGGCGGTGGAGGAGGAGTGCTCCCAAAAGGTTGCGCAAAACAACTGGTACCGCTAACGGGATCATAGGCGTTGGTGCAGGAATTCGTTGTGGGAATCACGAACGGTGCTTGCAGGGTGACACCAAAGGGCCCGTTGAAGCCGTTGCCCGCGCTCGGAGAAAACTCGGAATAAAATTCTCCGCGGTCAAAGTACAGTCCGGCGCCGGCTCTGACGACCACGTTCTTCAACTTGGAGGGGCTCCAAACGATACCAACGCGCGGGCCAAAAGCCCATTGGCGAGCGAGCATCGTGGAATTGCTGACACCGGGGGTTCCGAGAGTTTTATTGTTTCCGGCAATTACCAAGCCAATGTCTGAGAACGAATCGGTATTCAGATCATAAGAGAAATTTTTGGCATAGAAGTTCGACATCAGGCCATGTTCTTCGTAGAGCGGCCCGTCCCAATCCCAACGCAGACCCAAGTTGATCGTGAGACTGGAACGCAGGCGGATGTTGTCCTGGATGAAAGTACCGACTTGATTGGCGCGATAGTAGCGATTGCTAGATCCGGTGAAGATCACGGTGCTGCCGATGCCGCTGCGCAATTGGCCCACGACGAAGTCCGCAAAATTCCCGAAGGTGAGTCCAGCTACGTCGCTATTGCGATTGATGATGTTTAACTGCGTATAGTCCCAGTTGAACCCGGCAGCAATCGTATGACGGCCGTGAATCCAGTTGATGTTGGTGGCAGCTTCAAACTGATTCTGAAAGACGCCAGCGTTGGAAAAAGGAGAGCCAGCCGTGCCAATCGCCAGAGCATCGAAATTGCCATCACTGTTCGAAATGGTGATGCCTGGAAAAGTCTTCTGCCCGAACAGATCGATGGATTGACCGCTGCCGGCAATGTTGGTGGGACCGAAGGGCTGTCCCGTGGTTACAAAGGCCTTTTCGCGAATGAATCCAAATCGCTGTTCCCAGGTGAAGTTGGGGGTCAAAATCGTGGTGTTGGTAAGCGAAAGGGCTTGCGAACCTGAGTCCATCTGTTGCGGGAAGCCAAAGACCTGGCTAGCGGAGAATTCACTGGTCCCCGGAGTGCGTTGATAGAAATACTTTGCCGCGAAGCGATCTTTTTGGCTGAAGTTGTAGTCGACGTTCCCGTTGATCTGATCCGCAGCGAACGTTCCCGGCGGACCCTGGACGGTTGCATTGTGGCCCAGAGAAGTGGAGGTAGTCTGGGCCGACGGAATCAAATATGTTCCCTGCGGAGTCTTGGCCTGCAAAAGCGCCAGCGCTACCGGATCGATCTGGTTTGGTTGCAGGCACGGGAACGGCGGATTCTGGCCCGGACCACAGCCAGAATTGAAATCGGTGTTGACGGTGCTCGCGATGCCCTGTGGGCTGCGGTCGTCGGTCAAATCGGGCGGCACGGGAACCAGCGAGGTTCCGTAGGTCTGATCCGTTACACGCGTGCCCTGGTAGGAACCGAAGAAGAACATTTTGTCGTGAATGATGGGGCCGCCCAGAGTCCCGCCGAAGCGGTTGTAGTGGAGGGCGGGCACTTTGTCGCTGGCAGGAATAGTGGGATCTGCATTGCGGAAGAAAGGCGCGGCGTTCATCTTGTTGGACTGGAAGTATTCGTAGACTTGGCCGTGATAATCATTGGTACCGGATTTGGTGAGTTGGGCGATGTGCGCGCCGCTGTTGGCGCCCTGTGAAGCGTCATACATAGCCGTGTTGACGCGGAGTTCAGCGATGGTCTCCGGGGGAGCGGAAGGCAAGCCCTGGCCGATGGCGTTATAGACCGACATGTTGGTCTGGATGTCGCCACCGCCGCCATTGGACGGCAGGAAATTTTCACCGGTGCTGAGAACGAAGCGGTTGGCGCCAACTTGGCTGGAAGATTTGCCGTTGAAAATATTATTCGCGTTCACGCCATTGAATTCGAAACTGTTGCTGGTGTCTCGCTGTCCATTCGCCCAAATAGCCTGATTTCCGAGACCTGCGTTCGCTCCCGAGCCACCCAACATGTCGGCGCTGACACCGGGACTGAGGATGGCCAACTGCGTGAAGCTGCCGGTACCGAGCGGTACTTTTTGAATGAGTTCGGAGTCGAGCGTATAGCCGATGGTGGTGTCGGTTTCGTTCAACAAAGGCGTTCCGGTTACGGTAACCGTGGAGGTCACGTGGCCGGGCTCCATGCGCGCATTCACAGTCGTCGTTGTGCCGCCGCGCAGGAGAATCTCCGTGAATTCCTCGGCCTTGAAGCCATCCTTGGTAATGGTTACGGCATACGTGCCCACAGGGAGATCGACGATGCTATAGGAGCCATCGTTTTTCGTTGTGGCAGTCTGTTCCAGATTGGTGCCCACGTTGCGTGCTTGAACTTTTGCGTCGGGAACCACGGCGCCGCTGCTATCGGTAACCGTGCCATTGATGGAACCAAAATTCTGTTGCGCGACCACAGGGATCGCGACGACTAAAACGGAAAGCAACGAAATAAGAGCTCTAGACGAATTCAATTTCATAAGGAACAACTCCCCGGTCCATTGATTTCCGCGACTGCAGGAGCCCTAGCATTTCGCCGCGGCGCGCACTGCGGTGGCACCAAATTTCCAGTATTTCGACCGCCAACTCGGAAGCGGACGGACCCCGTTGTGGCGATAGAGTAGCGAAAGACACGTGAGAGAGACAAGTGAATATTTCTTCATTCTAGAAAATGGGTTGGACACATACGTGATGCTTCGAATAGGCGAGATTCTCAAACATGGCCTGGTTCGAGGGCGAAGATGCCGAATACCAGCCGGCCATTGGGAGTGGTGGTGTCAACGCCCTCGTGCAGGCTGATGAAGTGAACGCGAAGCGCGTCGAACTCGCTCAAAGCGTTCAACTCCTGGCAAACCTGTCGCAGCGATAGACTAGGACAGCATCGGGAGCTTCGCGCGTACTGCCAGCGGCGCGAGTGGCAGATCGTTGGGGAGTTCACGGATGCCGGTGTTTCAAACTTCCTGAGCTTGGCATCGGCCTTGAGGCGATTCAGCGCGGACGGCTTTCCTTTGCTGCCTGAGAGGCGTATAGATGCCCGGTGGCCATTTTACCCACACTATTGCTTCTTGTTAGGGTTGGAATTCCTAAACGCTTCAATTATCTCGTCGTCAATGTGTCCAGTAATCTTTCTGTAGAGGTCCGGTGAATCATCGTCTTCGGCGAAGTTTGTCGCCATCTCGACAATCTCCGCGACCAATTTCTGGGCAAAGTGCATCGACGATCCGCCGTACGCCGCCGAACTTGACGTGTAGCGCGTTTACCATGCGTTGGCAATTTCGCTGGTGACGATCCCTGCTCACAGCGGTCAGCATGCGCTTTTGGTTTGAAGCTGATGTTTCTTTCAAAATTACAGGAACCGAACCACTTGGCGTAAGCTGAGTTCATAAAATAGCTGTTGACAGAGATTTGGAGCAAGTAGCGTGAACACAAACCGCGTATTGAATCTCACAAGGCGGGTGGCATACGCCTTTGTCGGCCTGTTGGGGGGCAATGCGGTTCTGCTTCTTTTTCTTCTGCAAAACGCGATCCGCCTCCGTGCATCCTTGCTAGCAGTGCACATGGGAGAACCTGCGCGCCAGATTCCTTTGGCGCTTGAGATGTTCGTTTTCTACTCGCCCTTCTCATTTGTAGGGTGGCTGCTTGTGGGGCTTCCTACTGCACTGTTCTTCCCTGCGCGCTCCATCACACGTTTGCCGTGGCCGCTTAGACTGCTTGTAGGCGCTGCTCTTGGGCCGCTCGCCTTGCTCGTAATCTTCGTGCTGCTTGGTCACGGTCACCTTGAGTTTCCAGGCACCTTCAGGGGCGATGATCACTTCCAGTTGGAGCGGGATCTCTGGATTTAGTACCCGAACCGGTGTGGGCCTGTTGTTCAGGATGACCTCGCGAAGTATCGGCGCGGTTTCTCCGGCAAATGCCCGTTGCCCGGCTACCAGTTCGTATAGCACAAGGCCAAAGGAAAACAGGTCCGTCCGAACGTCCAACTTCTCGCCGCGTACCTGTTCCGGCGACATGTAACCTGCGGTTCCGATCGCCATTCCGGTGCGCGTGAGAGTGAGGTTTGGATTCCAGCCTGGTCTCGTCAGCTGTTCGCCGTCGATGAGGGGCCGCAGATCTGGGGTTTCGGACTTCCGCAGTTTAGCCAAGCCAAAATCGAGAACCTTGGCTTGTCCTCTGGTGGTTACGAATATGTTCCCGGGCTTGATGTCTCGATGAATGATGTCCTCTTTGTGCGCTGCGTCCAGCCCCTCAACAATTTGGATCGCAATATCGAGCAATCTCTGAAGCGGTAGCGTTGTTTTTCGATGGTGCGCTTCTGGCGACGCCACATGGAATTCGGAAATCAACTCGCGCAACGTCTGCCCTTCCAGTAATTCCATTACAATAAAGGGGTGTCCTTCGTGCTCTTCCACTTCGTAAATGGTGCAGATATTGGGATGGTTGAGCGTAGAGGCGGCGCGGGCCTCACGCTCGAAGCGTTCCATAGCGGAAGTGTCGTTGGCTAATTCCTCGGGCAGGAACTTCAGAGCAACGCGGCGACCCAGCTTGATGTCTTCAGCCTTGTAGACAACTCCCATCCCACCACCACCGAGGATCTCCAACACGCGGTAATGAGAGACTCGTTTGCCAATTAGATTACCTCTTACTGATGGCGGAGATTGCGCCCTCTCCTGCAGCTGCGCATTCCGTTCATCGGCCGGTTGAGCTTCCATCCACTCGGCAGGGACCAGTAGACGGTATCCACGCCGCGCTACGGTCTCTACATAACAGGGCGCGTCCGCAGAGTCCCCCAGCGCCTGGCGCAACTTCTTAATAGCGGCGTTGATGCTGTGATCGAACTCAACAACGGTGTCATTCGGCCACAGCGTTCTGCGGATTTGCTCTCGTGTTACCACCTCTCCAGCGTTCTCGACGAGCATTTTAAGAATCTGGAAGGGTTGTTCTTGAAGGAGAATCTTGTTTCCGTCCTTGACTAGTTCTCCAGCCTTGAGGTCGAGTTTGAACGGCCAGAAGCAGACAACGTGGGCTGGGTGTTCGTCTCGCATAAAAACCCAAGCGGTGAGGGCGGTGCGCACTATTCTAACCGATAGACGCCCCAGTTCGGCAGTCACTCGCAAATCACCGGGAAATCGCCGCTAGTGCATTGAGGCTTGCTGGCGAAAAAAGGGAGAATTGCCCCTCCTCGCGGCTTGCGAGGTTGAACCAAAAGCACACGAAAGACAATGGAGGAGTAGAGTATGAAATCCAACAAGCTGACGTGCCTCGTGCTAGTGGCATTATTCGCCACAGTGGCGATCCCGGATCGACTTGCCGGCCAGGAGCAAATCGATAGTAAAGACCGCAAGAAAGAGCACCATCGATACAAATTGATCGACCTCGGTACGCTTGGTGGCCCCAACAGCTACCTCCCCGAACCCAATCAGGCGATCCGAGCGCTAAACAACCGTGGGGTAATCGCGGGCGGAGCAGATACGTCCACGGCCGATCCCTTTTGCCTCAACGCGGACTGCCTCGCCTCGCACACCTTTCGATGGCAGAACGGCGTACTGACGGATTTAGGCGCCCTTCCGGGCGCGACCGCAGGGCTCAACCTCAGCGAGCCCCAATGGATCAATGACAGGGGAGATATCGTAGGAGCCTCAGAAAACGGAAAAATCGATCCTGCGCTTGGCTTCCCGGAATTCCGCGCCGTGCTTTGGAAGGACGGCCAGATCATTGATCTTGGGACGTTTGGGGGAACGGTTAGCATAGCCTATGCCGTCAATAGTCGTGTCCAAGTAGCCGGATTTGCCTTGAACGCTATCCCCGATCCTTTTCCACTTCTGGGCTTTCCCTTTCTTGCAGTTCCGCCAGTAACACAGAGCCGGGCCTTTCTGTGGCAGAAGGGGGAGATGCGAGACTTGGGGACTCTGGGTGGTCCAGATGCCGCTGCCTTCTGGGTGAACGAGTCCGGGCAAGTAGCTGGGTGCTCGCTCACGAACTCAACTCCCAATCCCACTACTGGGAAGCCAACTGCAGAGCCTTTCCTTTGGACAAAGGATGACGGAATGATTGATCTCGGTACCCTCGGAGGCACCGATGGTTGCGCTTCGGATCTTAACAACCGCGGCCAAGTCGTTGGTTTCTCAAATCTGGCAGGAGACCAAGCCGGACACCCCTTTCTTTGGGACGATGGAGTGCTTACTGACCTGGGAACCTTTGGGGGGCATTTTGGATTTCCAGAAGGGATTAACGAAGCCGAGGAGATTGCCGGGGAGGCGGGATATCCAGACGACGTGATATTCCATGCGGCTCTCTGGAGGAAAGGCACGATGACTGATCTCGGGACCGTGGATGGCGATCCGTCCAGCGTTGCGTTTCACATCAATTCCGAGGGTCAGGTTGTGGGCGCATCGACAAACTTGAGCGGAGAGTGGATACACGCGTTTCTTTGGGAAAACGGCGGGCCCATGATCGATTTGAACACCTTGGTTCCTCTGGGCGCCGGCGTGCAATTGATTTCCGCACCCGACATCAATGATCGTGGAGAGATTGCTGCCCTGGGACTCTTGCCTAATGGGGACGGGCACGCCTTCCTATTGGTTCCCTGCGAGGAGGGAAATCAAGGCTGTGAGGATGAGACCGGGCCTGCCACTATGGCGACGCGAACCAATTCAACATTGAACGAGGCGCAACGTCTTGCGCTCCAACGGGTCATGAAAGGCTTTCGTGGGCGAATGTGGTATCGGCACGTCATTCCCGCACCCGGAACAGCTCAATAGTACCCAGCGCAGAGCGTGGCAATGACGAAGCGGTGGCAAAGGGCAAAAAGGCGGTTTTGGTGTTGGCCTCAGGCGGCGTGTTCACCGAAGGCCCGTGGCAGTCACGGGACTTCGTCGAGCCTTATTTGCGTAAGATCTTAAGCTTCATCGGAATTGACAGCGTCCAGTCCGTGCGAGCCGAGGGCATGAATATCCCGCCGCTTGCAGATAAATGTCGTGCCAAACGCAGAAAGGGCCGTTGAGACCCTTGCTCTTTAGGCGAATATTAGAGCTGCGCCTCGATGCCCCCGTCAGACGCCGAGGAGTTGTTTATGACAAACGCCGAGTACGAAGTTTTTGAAGCTCTCAATCCTTTCTTCGAAGTCGTCTTGGAAGGCTTACGCGGACTCGTTGATGGCGATCATTATTTCGATACGATTGCCGAAGACGCATTCTTCGAGTTCCGCTATCACTTCCCCGGTTGGCCTCTGACAATTCGAGGTCGAGCCAATCTGATGGCTAGCTTCTCCGGATACGGCAAGACGATCAAGCTTCACTCCGGCGATGCACTTGTTGTCCATCGCTCTCAGGATAGTCGCGTCGTACTCCTCGAATACGAAGTACACGGCAAGATTCTTTTGACCGGCATGCCCTATGACAACAGGCTCGTCTCGGTCGTAACGATTGAGAAAAGAAAGATCGTGCATTGGAGAGACTACATGGACTCTCTGGCCGCCTGGACGGCGTTGAATGGCACCTCCTAGTCGGTTGGACGTGAACTCGGAACGCAAGGCGCTGCAGATGAGGAGCGAAAGACCCTCCATGGCTCGCACTGCAGCGGAGGCACTGTAGTCTTCTCGCATACGCATATCCGCGAGTTCATCAGGCGCGCGGACGCCATCAAGTCGGCAGGCATTCGGAAAGTTATCGTTTTCCATTCTTCGGCCAAGGCGATCCGGTCTTACCAGAAGGATGTCGTATGGTCAAAAATCTCAAACGCATTGAAAAGGCTTGGTTTCCGGTATCGTAATTTCCTCGCACAACTGCTTTCTGAAACCTCAAAAGCATGTACAATCCGGGTTCGAAGATTAAGTTTAGGAGGCTCTGGAATGATCTGGGCGCGCATGCTGGCCTACGTCACTGGAATGGTCAATCAGGAACTCCTGTTGCGGAACAAGTACCTGGCGGCAGAGAACCGGATCCTCAGAGGTCAGATTAAGGGTC
>Ga0210409_10008925_pt1 | contig 10168 bp, 9 predicted proteins | sample IncBWH17MmetaG_FD_161649 | JGI IMG/M metagenome (GOLD analysis project Ga0210409, IMG submission 161649) | Forest soil microbial communities from Barre Woods Harvard Forest LTER site, Petersham, Massachusetts, United States - Inc-BW-H-17-M | ecosystem: Environmental > Terrestrial > Soil >...
GTTCAAGTTCGATCGACAGGTTTCCCGTACTCGGTTGGAAAGAATTCCAATTTTCGAAGCGGGGGAGGGAGCGACGATGCAGAGAATCCCGATGTTGAGAGATGACGCTGGCAAGGGCGGCGGCGGCGGGCGCAGCGAGCCCAAGAACGTGCTCGGCGATCGACTCGAAGTCTGCTCCTTGAGCCCGATGACGGGTTTCTTTCGCGACGGCTGCTGCGACACCAGCCGCGAGGACATCGGCAGCCACACCGTGTGCGCCGTCATGACCGCGGGATTTCTTGAGTATTCGAAGTCCTGCGGCAATGATCTCTCGACGCCCGTCCCGGAATTCGGCTTTCCGGGACTGAAGCCCGGTGATCGCTGGTGTCTGTGCGCACCTCGGTGGCAGGAAGCGCTGCAAGCGGGGAGTGCGCCGCGCGTGGTCTTGCGCGCTACGCACGAAGGAGCCTTGAGCTTCTGCTCGCTCGCGGACCTCAAGCGCTTAGCAGTCGACCTCGATTGACTCGCCGAAGCTCGACGCCACGAAACGGTCGCAGGTCATGTTCACGGACCGCCAAAGTTGATCACACTGGGCTGCCTCATCCAAACTCTTCTGGTATGAATACGTGTCCTGACGTCACGCCGTTGCACATCGAATCGCCCCTCCTCGAATCTCGCCCGTTGTCGACACACGGTTCCCTTAAGGTCGCCATGCGCAACGGATTTCAGGCCGCGATGAACCGCTCGACAAACGAAACGAACGCGCGCGCCTTGGTGCTGGCGAGGCGACCCGCCGGGTAAACGGCGGACAGATTGGTCGGCGGCAAGGTCCAGTCATCCAAGATCGCGACGACCTTTCCGGATCTCAGTTCGGGCGAGAAGTTCCACTCCGACGATACTCCCAATGCCATGTCGCAGTTCACTGCCTCCCGCACGCCCTCCGCCGCGGTCACTTTCAATCGTCCTTGGAGAACCACCGACACTTCCGCAGTCGCCTTTCGAAACGTCCAGGACTTCCAAGCCTCGCCGCGCCGCGTGTAAATGACGGCCTGATGGCTGATCAGTTCGCCGGGGGATGTGGGAGTTCCATTGCGCTCTAGATACGCAGGAGTGGCCACAACGATGCGTCGGCCCTCGGCGATCCGGCGCGCAGTCATGTTGGAGTCCGGCATCGCGCCCATCCGCAGCGCGACATCGATCCCCTCGCTGATGAGATCGACATGTCGATCGTCCAGGACAAGCTCAATATCAAGGTGAGGGTGTTCGAGCAAAAACTCCGACAAGCGGGGAATAACATGGAGCCGACCAAAGCACACGGATGTCGAGACGCGAAGCGTACCTGAGAGGCCCGATGCGCTCCCTCGTGCTGCCGCTACGGCCTCATCGGCCTCCGCGATCGTCCGCTTCGCACGTTCATAAAAAATCCGGCCGGCTTCGGTCGGGACCACACTGCGAGTCGAACGCATCAAGAGGCTAACGCCCAGCCACTCCTCAAGCTGAACGACAGCCTTCGATACCGCTGGTTGTCCGATACGTTGATACCGAGCCACCGCTGAAAACGAGCCGGTATCGACGACTCGCACGAAGATATCCAATGCCGCGAGCCTGTCCATTTAGCGCTTCGCTAGAATAAACAATGTCTATTTATGCACTTTTTCGTAACAAATTGGAATAGATAGCAGTGTAGGCACCCGACGCAGCTCATGTCGCCTCAAACGGGAGTGTTGGTACTCTTATATACATGCCCGCCAGCGAGTCCAGGCTCATCTTCGAAGCCGGTGGCATAAGCCATATCCGCCTCCGCCCCTACCGCCGCCGCTCTTCGATGGATATCTTAAGACCTCAGTCGCGAACCCAACGGAGGCGGGAATGCCCGAGATCGAGCCATAAATGTCTACCCCAGAGGAGTTGGATGCCGACCAGATGGCGGTTATCACCATGGCGGTGGCAGCCGCCTCCAGCCGAGCGCTGCGAGCAGGCTCCATCGCTCCAGACTTCCGGCTCCCAGACCATCGCGGGCGCCAATTCAGCCTTCAGGAGATCAGTGCCAGTGGGCCAGCGATCGTGCACTTTTACCGCGGCTCCTGGTGTAAACACGGCCATGACGGCCTGACCGACCTCGCCGCGGCACACGACGATATTCGTGCCGCCGGCGGGCACGTAGTCGCCATTGCTCCACCACCATCACCGGAATGCATCGCAGTCGAGCAAGCCGACGCGGCGCGCCTGCCGTTTACGACACTGATCGATGAGGGGATGAAGGTGGCGGTCGCCTACGGAGTCGCCTACACCCTGCCGGTCAAACTCCGACCCATTTATCTCGAGCACGGCTATGCACCGCCTAGTCACGCAAGAGCAGGGGAGTGGCTGGTCCCAATTCCGGCTACTTATCTGATCAGCCCAAACGGTACGATTGTTCTCGGCGCGGTCGATGTCGACTATCGCAATCGACTTCACTCCGGACAGCTCGTCACCGCCCTCAACGGCTTGCAGGGACGCGCGAACGCGTGAGGCTCTGGCAGCTTATTGGCGCCGCCGGCATCAGTTAACTGATCTTATCGACACGGTCCGGGTAGAAAGCGACGTAGTCCTTGATCTGCGCCATCGCTTCAAATGGCGTCTCGTAAGTCCACACCGCATTGAGAGAACGATCCCCGCCAGCCGGAATATCGTAGTAGGAGGCCTCGCCCTTGTAGGGGCAATACGTTGTGTGTTTGCTTCGTGTGAGCGCGGCCATGTCGACATCCCGACGAGGGATATATTGAACCGGCGGATAGGTGGCCTCGCGAAGAGTCAATGCATTGGGACTGTCGGCGATAACTTTGCCGCCAACGGTGACTACAACGCGAGACGGGTTCGCATCGATCGAAATCGGGTGGTCGGGTCCCGGAATCTTCATTGGTCTGTCAGCCATGATTAATATCCTTCTGAATTAAAGACAGCGTTTCGGCGCTCTTCAGCTTGTTTTGAACGAGTTGGCGCAAATCCAAATCCTCGCGAAAAGACCGCCTCTTGACCGGGCGCAGAGGAAATCCCCGCGCCCGGCAGGATCAGCTGATGGTCATACCGCCGTCGACGTTGAGGATGTGACCGGTGATGAACGACGCTTCCTCCGACGCAAGGAAGACGATTGCGTCGGCTTGCTCCTCCGAGACGCCGAGACGAGCCATCGGAACCTGTGTCACCAGCGCCGCTTTGTTTTCCGGCGTGTGCGTAAAGCGGGTCAACATGCCAGTGTCCACAGGACCAGGCGCCACCGCGTTCACGCGGATTCCCGACTTGACGACCTCGAGCGCCACCGACTTGGTGATGCCTTCGACAGCATGCTTGCTTGCTACATAGACAGAGGCAAACGCAGCGCCCTCGTGCCCGTAGGTCGAGGAGATATTGACAATGTTGCCGCCACCCTGTTTTTGCATGACGCGCACTTCGTGCTTCATGCTCAGGAGCACGCCGAGGACATTCGTGTCGAACGTCGCAGCATAGCTTTCTGCGGTCTGGTCCGTGATCGGGCCAACCTGGCCTTCGGTGGCAGCATTGTTGACCGCGACATCTAGACGGCCAAACCGAGCGACGGTCTTGTCGACCAAATTACGAATGTCATCTTCCTTGCGGACGTCGGCGTTGATGTATTCGGCCTCCGAACCCAAGGAGCGGAGCTCCTTAGCGAATGCCTTGCCGACTTCATCACGCCGACCAGCAACGACCACTTTTGCGCCCTTCTTTGCGAAGGCAACGGCGGCGGCGCGCCCGATGCCGGTGAGTGCACCGGTCACCAAAACCACTTGACTGCTCATTCTACGATCTCCTTAGTTAGGGCCGCCGATAAACCGACGGCGTTTCGGTGGAGCTAAGTTATCTATTCCTCCGCGCCAGCAGAAGGCGCAGGAAGGGATATGGCTTATTCCAAGGGACCCGTGAATAAATAGATTTTCCATGTACGAGCATCTTCTTCGGGCGACTGATCGTCCGATTATTCAGAGCACGCGTTCCACCAACAGTAACGTACTATCCCTGGGGTAATACCGTTGAGTGAACCCCAGGCGACGCGCCATTGATCTCATCGATCGATTTTCCCTTTGCACTAATCCCCAGGCTCGGACTACGTGGTGAGATTGTGCGTGCCTCAAGAGAATCGATGAGAGTCTGCGGCCAATACCTTTTCGCTGCCATTCGTCAGCCACGGCGACCGCCCATTCAGCGTGAAATCTCTCATCGATCAAGTACCGAGCCTCTGCAATCATTAGTCCTGGTAGCTGGTCAACGAACGCAGCAAGCGCGACATGACTGATCTGATCCACATCAGTGAGGCGTTTGATTAGCGAATCATGATTTGAATATCCAAGGGAGTGAAATCGGTTGAAGCGGCTCATCACAGACAGCTTGTCTACAAATGCACGGTAAGTCGAGGTCATCGCGGCGCGAATGGGACAGACGTGCACGGCTCCGCCTGGAACAGAAAAGGGGCCAATACTGCTCAATGGTGGCTTCATCGCACCGGTCCGTATTGCATCACGCCATTGCCAAAGGACCAATCTTCGCGGCCTGTATCGACGAGATTGATCCACACGTCCTCCTTTCTCACGTCGCCTTTCTCATGGATTTCGTTGGCAATTTGATGAAAGAATCTCTCCTTCACCTCGGTCGATCTGCCGCTGACCCAGGTAACTTGGATGATGATGAGACTGCGGGTATATCTAAGGCCTAGATACCCCTCTTGCGGGTAAATGATCTCATCGTCAGCGTGGCGGTGAATGACCTGAAATTTGTCGTGCGCTGGTACTTTCGCGATATCTACCATTGCACGGTAAACCGCTTCGCTTACGATCCGGACGAGTTCGGCCGAGGCGTTCTTGTTGATGTCTATTCGGGCTAGTGGCATGTGTAATCCGGTTAGCTGGCGCGCGTGGCCAACGCCATTGCGGTCCTAGGCCCCTGGTCGAATGAGCCACTACCAGCGTTGCCGGACAACGATCGGATCATTGCGATCGAAAGGCTGGGCGTTTGCCCGTACTCAGCGGCCGACGTCGCCGACAGGGGCGGTCTCTCTCTTAGCCACTGTGCGTCTTCCTGTATGAGTCGGTCGATGAACCAACGCCCGGCCGGCCCGGGGGGGCTATCGGTTCGATACACGGCTGACATCGTGATAACGTGGCCCTCAGGCGGTGCGGACTCGCCAGTAATCTGAATGAGCGCGCCGCTTGCCAAGTCCGCCTCAACCATGTGAAGCGGCATGAGGCCAAATCCAAGTCCTGCACGCAGGAAGGCGAGCTTGGCCCCGACATGTGAAAGACGCCACACTCTCGGAGACAGCAACCCGAATCCACCGGGTCGCGACAGATCCGAAGGATCGGCGTGTACGAGTTGGATGTACTCTGAGAGCACGGCTGCGGGAATCGGCGCACCGTGGGTTGCTAGCGGGTGCTGTGGCGAGACGACCATGGGTGTCCTGAACGTCAGCAGCGGCTCTCGGGTGAGCGGCGGAGGCGCAACTTTTAAGGATGCCATGACTCCGACTGCGCAGCGCCCGTCGAGCACGGGCTCAATCACGGCGCTCGACTCAATATCGAACCTCAACAAGGTTGCAGGAAATTCCTTTTGGAACGCAGCCACTGCAGCAGTAAACGGCGCGAGCGGAAAAACAACGTCAACGGCTACGCTCAGTTCCGGCTCAAGCCCTCCGGCCAAACGCTTTGCTCGGGCCTTGAGGAGGTCTACGTCGCCTGCCACTGCGCGTGCATCGGCGAGAAGCGCGCGCCCTTGATTCGTCAGCACCGGAAGATGCCCGCTGCGATCGAAGAGCTTCACCCTAAGTTGCCCCTCCAAATTCGCCAGCGTCTGGCTCACCACAGACTGAGCCCGCCTCAGACGGCGGCTAGCCGCTGAAAAGCTGCCTTCTTCCGCGGCAGCGATGAAGGTGCGGAGTTGGTCGAGTGAAACGCCGTCAAACATGTACCTTCTCCAGTGATATGAAATGCAGCGCGTCGCTCTGGCTTATCGGCTTTGATCAATCCGAACCAGGGGACTTATTGGAAGCGTGAGGGTCAACCGCGACGGCCAACGCAGCAGTCGCAGCAGACGCTTGAGTCTGCGCAAAACTACTGATGCGCCAACCTCCACCCAGCGCTTTGACCAACAGCACGCTGGCATCCATGCGTCGATTTAGAATGTTGACGCGGGACTGTTGAGCCTGCAGTGCGATGGTCTCGGTCGTCGCCACCTCAAGATATGTGACCAGTCCTGCTTTGTAGCGATAGCGTGCTTGCTCGAGCGCCTTGCCGGTGGCCGTTACGGCAGCGGCCTCGCTGAGACTCTCTTGTTCGAGCCGATGCAAGGCAGCCAAGTTATCCTCAACCTCTTGGTAAGCAATGAGCACCGTAGTGCGGTAATCGGCCACTTGTTCATCGTACTGCGCGCGAGCCTGCGCAGATTGCGCGCGGTGCCGCCCGGCATCGAAGACGGTCAGCAGTCCCGCAGGGCCGACCGACCAGAGCCGGCTCGGCGCATTCAACCATGTCGAGGTCTGCGTGCTGTCGAATCCGGCGGCAGCGGCAAGGCTGAACACGGGAAAATACGCAGCGCGTGCGATCCCGATCTGCGCGTTGGCGGCGGCGACTCGTCGCTCCGCCGCCGCCACGTCGGGTCGGCGCTCTAGTAAGGTCGAAGGCAATCCAGGATCGATCAGGGGCGGCGCGGTGTCTTGAGGCAGAGGACTCGAAGCGAGATGAAATCGAGAGGGATTCTCGCCGATTAGCACGGCGATCGCGTGTTCGGTTTGCGCGCGCTGCAACGCAACCTCAGCGGCCTGGGTGCGAGCGCCTTCGAGTTGCGCTCGCGCCTGGTCCACGTCGGCCACGGCAGCCGCGCCGCCTTGGTAAAGGTGTTCGGTGAGTTCCAGCGACCTCGCGTAGTCATGGACTGTATTCTCGAGCAAGACTTGCTCGGCGTCCTCGCTCCTCAAGGTGTAATAGTCGGCGGCCAATTCAGCATGTTGCTCAAGGTCCAACGCCGCGAGGTCGGCCGCGCTCGCTTGCTGATTCGCCTTCGCCGAGTTCACGGTATTGCGTACTCGTCCCCACAGATCCACCTCATAGGACAGATCGGCCTGGATATCAAAATTGTTGAACGTCGGATTGTGGCCCAGCACGTAGGTCGGGGAGTTCTGAGAGACGCGCTGTCGTGCCGCAGAAGATGCCACATTCAAGGACGGCAGTAGGTCGGCGCGTGCAATCCGCGTTGCCGCGCGCGCCTCCTGCAAGCGCGCAAATGCGGCTTTAATGTTTTGATTGGCGTCGCCGACCTTGACTTCGAGGGCATCAAGCTCCGGGTCTTGAAAGAGCGTCCACCACGCGCCACTGGCTCGATTGTCCAGGGGTTCCGCCGTGCGCCAACCGTCGGCCTCAGCAAAGACGTCCGCGGGTGGGGGGCTGCTCGGGGTCGTGTAGGTCGGCGCGAAAGAACATCCGACCAGGATGCCCAGGACTCCAAAGGTCGCCGCTCGCCATGTCGCTCGCATTTAGGGATCCCTCAGGTCGATTTTGCTACACGCTTTGGCGCCGGTATGGACGGCGGAGCGGTCACACGCACGGTGACTCCGTCGATAATGGAGTCCGGCGGATTAATCACGACAGCATCATCGGCGTTCAGGCCTGACAGCACTTCGATGGTGCCGCCAAAATCTCGACCCTGGACAATGCTCTTCAGTTGAATCCTGTGCTGGGCATCCACCGTGGCCACCTGCGGTCCCGGTGCGCGAAACAAAACCGTGTTGGCTGGGAGGCGCACAGACGACGCGTTCCCGGCCAGTTTGAAGTGGACTTCGGCGTATGCGCCAGGAAAGAGCTCGCGCTGCGCATTATCGAGTTCCAGTTCGACTTGCAAGGTGCGCAAGACCGGATCCAGCGCGTTCGCCGTGCGTACGGTGGTTGCCGCATAGTCTTTCCCCGCCTGCTCGCTGAACCTAAGTTCCGCCTCGAGCCCGGGCTTCGCCGCCGCCGCGTACGGTTCGGGGATCTGCACATATATCCGCAGCTTATGCGTATCCGCAAGTCGAAATAATTCGGAGCCTGAGCTTTCACCCGCATTGATCAAGGCTCCGATGTCGGTATTGCGCGCGGTGATGATGCCGTCAAACGGCGCAACGACATGCTTGAATGATTCCAACTGCCGCAGCCTCGACACGTTGGCAACGGCCGACTCCGTAATTGCTTTTTTCGCTGCTGCATCGCCGGCCTTTTCGTCCGCATCTTGTTTCGATACCGATTCGGTTGTGAGGAGTTCTTTCCAGCGTGTGTTGGTTGTGTTCGAGAGGGCCTCGTTTGCGCGAGCAGTGGCGAGATCCGCGATCGCTTGGGCGAGTTGCTGATCGACTTCGGGAGTATCAATGTCGGCGAGCGGCTGCCCCTTCTTCACTGTGCTCCCGATGTCTACGGACCACGACTTAAGATACCCATTAGTACGGGCATAAATGCGCGCTTCGCTGTAAGCCTGTACGGTGCCTGGCAGCACCAATTCTTCGCCTGCGGCGGAGTGGGTCGGCGCTACGGTTGCAACCATCAGCGTCGCCTCGTCGGCGGTGTGTTGACGCAGGGTACTGCGCGCTATCACACGATGGACTTCACCCCACGTCGCAAGGATCAGGGCGACAACAAGCAAACCCCAAAGATGACGATGTCTCTTGCGAGGCGCTTGAAGCTCCGGAGTACTCGATAAGGATTTAGCCATGTGGAACCTCGACTGGATGTGCGGGGTGCATTAATTTGCGACCGTGGATAATTGAAAAGACTGTCGGCACAAAAAACAGGGTCGCCACGGTCGCGAAGATCAGCCCCCCGATCACGGCCCGCCCGAGGGGCGCGTTCTGCTCGCCGCCTTCACCAAGGCCCAACGCCATCGGAATCATGCCGATAATCATCGCGGTCGCTGTCATCACAACGGGCCGCAGGCGCGCAAATCCTGCCTGCAAGGCCGCCTCGAATGCGGTCTCGCCGGCGTCCATGCGCTCGCGCGCAAAGCTGATAACGAGCACGCTGTTTGCGGTGGCGACCCCCATGCACATGATCGCGCCCATCAGCGCGGGCACGCTCACCGTGGTATCCGTGAGAAACAACATCCATACGATGCCGGCCAGCGCCGCGGGCAGTGCCGTAATAATGATGAATGGGTCGAGCCACGACTGAAAATTGACCACGATCAACAGGTAGACGAGCACAATTGCCCCGATGAGCCCGATGAGCAGTCCGCTGAAGGACGCCTTCATCGTTTGCACCTGACCGCGTACGACAATGTTGGATCCGCGAGGCAGATCCTTTTTGGCCTTCGCGACTACCTTCTCGATCTGGCTGGATACAGAACCCAAGTCCGCTCCCTGCACCGAGCCGTAGATATCGATCGAGGGGGTCGCGTTGTAATGGCTCACGACAGCCGGAGCAACGCTGCGGTGGATACTGATGAGGTTGGATAGTATCTGCGAAGAATTGCGAGCACCGTTCAGTGGTGTGTTGCCGAGATCGTTGAGATTCTGCAATTGGTATTGAGGAGTCTGCGCAACGACTTGGTACTGCGTACCGCCCTTGGGGTCCACCCAAAAGGAGGGGGAGGTTTGAAAGCTCCCTGACAAGGACACCAGCACGTTACTCGCCACCGCCTGCTCCGTAACGCCTACCAGCTCTGCCTTGCTTCGATCGACATCGATATTGAACTGAGGGTAGTCGCTCGCTTGGTGAATATGCAGATCCACGGCGCCGGGCACCATGCGCAACTTTTGCAGCAGCTGGTTCGCAACCTCGCGATTGGCCTGCGTGTTGAATCCCACGATTTGTACATCAATCGGGGAGGGTAGGCCAAAATTCAGTATTTGACCGATCATGTCCGCCGGCAAGAACGCAAAGGTCGATGACGTGTAGGTGGCCCCCAGTTTGGTTCGCAGCGCCTGTACGTAGCTGGCGGTCGCCTGGTGGTGCGGCGTCAGGTTGACGTAGATATCGGCGTCCGCAGGACCTGTTGGTGCGGAAGTGCTGTACGCAAGATTGATGCCACTGTACGGCAGTCCGATATTGTCCACGACGTTGACGATCTCGGATGAGGGAATCGTCTCTCGGATCGTCGCCTCCACCGCATCGCACAGCGCGGCCGTTTCCTCGATCCGCGTGCCGGTACGCGCCCGCATGTGCAGCTTGATCTGACCACC
>Ga0210409_10008926_pt1 | contig 10168 bp, 10 predicted proteins | sample IncBWH17MmetaG_FD_161649 | JGI IMG/M metagenome (GOLD analysis project Ga0210409, IMG submission 161649) | Forest soil microbial communities from Barre Woods Harvard Forest LTER site, Petersham, Massachusetts, United States - Inc-BW-H-17-M | ecosystem: Environmental > Terrestrial > Soil >...
GGTGGCAATGTCGACCTCATGACCGTCGAGCTGCGCCTTGGCGGTGCCGAAGCGCTCGTGCTCGACCGACTCGGCGCCTAGCCTGGCGGCGAAGGCCGCCGCGTCGCCCTCGACGACCAGGTCGAGGTCGGCACGCCCGCGGCCGAGCAGCAGGTCGCGCACCGCGCCGCCGACCAGGTAGACGGGCTCACCGCCCGCCTCGTGGACGGCGGCAAGCTCGGGGTAGGCGCGATCCAACGCATCCGCGAGGCTCTCGATCGGCTTCCCTGGCGTCGACATGGCGTCCGTCCTACCATGATCGCTTCTCCGGATGGCCGAGCAGCCGACAAGGAAGACCGACCAGCCCGACGATCGGCGCGCGGCGCTCCTCGCCCGCCGCCGCGAGCAGCAGCATCGCCGCGCGCGGCGGCGGCGGCTGATCGCGGGGATCTCCCTGGCCGTCGTGGCGATCGCGGTTGCCGCTGTGCTGCTCGGCTCCAACGGCGGAGGCGGCGGCACGACGCAGCAGGCGAGCGCAGTGCCCCACCGCTCCGCGGCGGCGCAAAAGCCCTCCGGCCTGGTCCACAACGCAACCCCGCAGCCCGGCTGGAAGCCCCACACCGGTCCGGTCCCGATCCTCGAGTACCACGTGCTCGGGGCGCCGATCCCGAACGCTCCCTACCCCGAGCTGTTCGTGCGGCGCGCCGACTTCAGCCGCCAGATGGACTGGCTGGACGAACACGGCTACCAGGCGGTGACGCTCGAAGAGGTCGAGAACGCCTGGTACCACGGCGCCACGCTGCCGGCCAAGCCGGTCGTCCTCTCCTTCGACGACGGCTACCGGCCGCAGTTCACCTTCGCCCTACCCGAGCTGCGCAAGCACGGCTGGCCGGGGGTGCTGAACCTGAAGGCCGAAGGCTCCGACCTCTACACCAGCAACGTCGAAGCGATGATCCGCGCCGGCTGGGAGCTGGCCGCCCACACCATCCACCACCTCGACCTCACGACCCTGAACGCCGAACAGCTGAAGGAAGAAGTGGCAGGGTCGCGGGCGATCCTGCGTCGAAAGTACGGGGTCCCGGTCGAGGACTTCTGCTACCCGGCGGGCCGTTTCAACGAAACGGTGATCGCCGCCGTGAAGGCGGCCGGCTACGTCGGCGCGACGACCGAGATCCCCGGCTACGCGACTCGTAGTAAGCCCTACGAACTGGCCCGCTTCGAGATCCTCGGCTCCAGCGGCGTTTCGGGCATGGCCGAAGACCTGCGCACAGGCGCCGGCGCGACCGGCTCGATCGGGCCCTGAGGGCTACAGCCTGACCGGGATGCCGTCGGCGGCGAGGCGTTCCTTGGCCTCGCGCACCCGGTAGGCGCCGTAGTGGAAGATCGAGGCGCAGAGGACCGCGTCGGCCCCGCCATCGGCGATCGCCTCGCTGAGGTGCTCGAGCGTCCCGGCGCCCCCGGAGGCGATCACGGGGACAGTGACGGCGTCGGCCACCGCCCTGGTCAGCCCGATGTCGTAGCCGTCGCTGGTGCCGTCGCGGTCCATGCTGGTCAGCAGCACCTCCCCCGCCCCGCGCTCGACCGCCTCCCGCGCCCAGGAGACCGCATCCCGTCTTTCGACCTTCTTGCGGCCGCCGTTCACGTAAACGTCCCATCGAGACGCCGCTCCCCCCGGACGCGGGAGCCCAGCCACGTCCATATCCGATTCCCGTCGTGGCTGGGCGGGAGCAGAGGAGGCGGCGTCTATTGCTATGACGACGCATTGAGCACCGAAGTGGCCGGCCAGCTCGGTCAGCAGCTCTGGGCGGTCGAGCGCCGCCGAGTTGATCGAAACCTTGTCGGCCCCGGCATCGAGCACCGCCTGGGCGTCCTGCACCGAGCGGATGCCGCCGCCGATCGTGAACGGGATGAAGACGTTGTCGGCGGTGCGGCGGGCCAGCTCGACGATCGTCTCGCGCTTCTCGTGGGAGGCGGTGATGTCGAGGAAGACCAGCTCGTCGGCGCCCTCGGCGTCGTAGCGCTCGGCCAGCTCGACCGGGTCGCCGGCGTCGCGAAGGCCGACGAAGTTGGTCCCCTTGACGACACGGCCGGCGTCGACGTCGAGGCAGGGGATGACCCGCTTCAAAACCATGTCCACAGCCTAGAGCGGGCATGAGTTCGCGTTTTGTCTCGCCATACGCGACAAAACGCGAACTCGATCCGCCTACTGCAAGGCAGCGATGCCCTCCGCGACACTGAAGCGGCGCTCGTAGAGAGCGCGGCCGACGATGGCGCCCTCGACGTTGGGGCCGGCTACGCGCGCCAGCGTCTCGAGGTGAGAGAGACTGCCGACCCCACCCGAGGCGATCACCTGGGCCTCGGTTGCGGCCGCGATCCGGTTCAGCTCCTTCAGCGCGGGGCCCTCCATCGTTCCATCGACCTCGATCGCGGTACACAGGAAGCGCGCGACGCCCCGAGAGCTCAGCTCCGCGACGGCCTCGACAACCTCCTCCTTCCCTGCTTCTGTCCATCCCGCCAGCGCGACCCTGCCGTGGCGGGCATCCAACGAGACCACGACGCGCTCGCCATGCCGGGTCAGCATTTCCTCCAGAAACCCAGGATCGCGCAGCGCCGCGGTGCCGATGACCACCCGCTCCGCCCCCGCCTCCAGCACCGAGACGACTGAATCTGCGTCGCGCAACCCGCCCCCGACCTGGATCGGGCAGTCGACGGCCGCCGCGATCCGCCGCACCGCTTCCAGATTCTTCGGCGCCCCCACCTTCGCCCCGTCGAGGTCGACGACGTGCAGGTACCGGGCTCCTTCGCCCGCCCAGCGCGCAGCCGCGTCGACGGGGTCGGCATCGTAGGCGGTCTCGCGCCCGTAATCGCCCCGCAGCAGCCGCACCGCGCCGCCGCCGCGGATGTCGATTGCCGGGTAGAGGATCACGCCGGGACGGAGGCGCAGACCCCGGCGAAGTTGGAGAGCAGCCGCAGGCCGGCGGCGCTCGACTTCTCGGGGTGGAACTGGACGCCGAAGACGTTGTCGCGCTCGACCGCACAGGCGAAGCGGTCGCCATAGGCGGCGGTGCCGAGCACGTCGGCGGGCGCTGGACGGGGTGCGAACGAGTGGACGAGATAAAAGGGCGTCTCACTCTCGATTCCCTCGGCGAGCCGCGACTGCTTCTCCCAGCGAACCGGCGACCAGCCGATATGCGGGACCTTGAGGCCGTTGGCGTCGAGCTCCACCACTTCGCCCGGCAACAGGCCGAGACCGGTGGCACCACCCAGCTCGGTGGTCGAGTCGAAGAGGAGCTGAAGGCCAAGGCAGATGCCGAGGATCGGCACAGCGGCTTCGCGGCGCTCGGCGATCAGCTCGTCGAGCCTCCGCTCGCGGATCCGCTCCATCGCTTTCGGGAAGGCGCCAACGCCCGGCAGGATTACGCCGTCGGCGCTTCGCACCGCATCTGGCTCGCCAGTGACGATCGCCTCGACGCCGACATGTTCGAGCGCCTTCTCGACCGATCGCAGGTTGCCGACTCCGTAGTTGAGAATCGCGATCCGGGTCCTCATAACACCGCCTCGCGCTTCGCTCTCTCACGAAGAATCAGATATGGACGTTCGGTCGCTACCGCGCTCATTGGCTCAACGTCCCCTTCGTAGACGGCACGCCGCTCTCGTCAGGATCGAGCGAGACCGCGACACGCAGGGCTCGCGCGAAGGCCTTGAAGCAGGCCTCGATCATGTGGTGGGCGTTGGTGCCGTAGCGAACCGAGACGTGCAGGGTCAGCTTGGCGCTGTTGGCGACGGCGCGGAAGAACTCCTCGGCGAGCTCGGTGTCGAAGCCGGCGATCGAGGTCGCCGGCAGCTCGGCGTCGAACACGCAGAGCGGCCGCCCGGAGACGTCGATCGCGCACTCGGCCAGCGACTCGTCCATCGGCACCACCGCGGAGCCGTAGCGCCGGATGCCGGCGCGGTCGCCCAGCGCCTCGTCGAGCGCCTGGCCCAGCACGATGCCGACGTCCTCCACCGTGTGGTGGGCGCCGGTCTCGAGGTCGCCGCTCGCCTCGACCCTCAGACCGAGTCGCCCGTGGCGGGCCAGCAGGTCCAGCATGTGGTCGAGAAAACCGACGCCGGTGGCCGCGTTCGCCTCCCCCCCTTCGAGGTCGAGCGAGAGCCGGATCTGGGTCTCGGCGGTGCTGCGGTCCCTTGTCGCGGTGCGCGTCATCGTCTAATCATCGCCGACTCGCCATGGACGGGGAAGCCCTCGGCGCGGGAGAGGGCGTCGACGTGCGGCGCCAGCGCCGCCGCCGCGGCACCGGGAATGCCGACGGTCGCGATCCGTCGCCGGAAGGCGCCGGGGCCGAGCGGGCCCGAGAAGCGGCCGGCGCCGCCGGTCGGGAGGACGTGATTGGAGCCGGCGGCATAGTCGCCGAAGGCGGTGGCGGCGTTGCGGCCCGCGAACACGCAGCCGGCCGTCGTCACCCGCTCGGCGAGCAGCGCGGCGTCCTCCTCGAACAGCTCGAGGTGCTCCGGAGCGAACTCGTTGGCGAGGTCGATCGCGTCGCTGAGGTCGGGGACCCGGACCAGCGCCAGAGGGGCGTCGGCGACGCTGGGCCGCTCCGCGGCGAGCCGTTCGGTCGTCTCGGCGATCGCGCTGAGCACCGCTTCCTCGACCGCGACGGCGACCAGCGGGCTCTCGGCGCCGTGCTCGGCCTGAGCGCAGAGATCGAGCGCCGCCCACTCCGGGTCGGTGTCGTGCCCGGCGACAAGCATCAGCTCGGACGGCCCGGCGAGGGAGTCGATCCCGACCCACCCGTAGACGGCGCGCTTGGCCTCCCGCACCCAGGCGTTGCCGGGCCCGGCGATCACGTCGACCGGGGCGATCGTCTCAGTGCCATGGGCGAGGGCGAAGATCGCCTGGGCGCCTCCCATCGCGTAGACCTCCTCGACCCCGCAGAGCTCGGCGGCGGCCAGGACCAGCGGGTTGACCCGGCCGTTCGGCCCCGGCGGCGAGGCCAGGGCAACGCGCTCGACGCCCGCCACGCGGGCGGGGATGCAGCACATGAGGACGCTGGAGGGATAGACGGCGCGGCCGCCCGGCGCGTAGGCCCCGGCGGCGCCGACCGGAACCTCGCGGATCGTCACGGTTTGCCCTTGAGGCAACTCGACCTCCTGCGGCTTGGAATCGAGCTGAGACTCGGCGACGGCGCGGACGTTGGCCGCGGCCAGCTCCAGCGCCCCGCGAAGCGAGGTATCCAGCGCCGCGAGTGCCGCCGAAGCCTCACCCTCGGCGACCCGCAGCGAGATGGGCGGCTGCTCGGTCGCGTCGAAGCGCGCGGTGAGGCGCAGCACGGCCTCGTCGCCCCCTGCGACGACTTCGCGCTCGATCGCCGCGACATCAACCGCGGGCGCCGACTCCGAGGCCCAGCCCCGAATCGCGCCCGCGGTCTTCGCGGCGCCCTCCCAGTCGAAGCGGCGCGCCTTCATCCCGTGACCGCCGCCTTGAGTTTCAGGGTCAGCTCGTCGACCTCGGCCCCTCGCAGCTTGTGCGCGACCCGGTTGGCGACGAAGCGCGCCGTGCAGACGACGATCTCCTCACGGACCTCGAGGTCGTTCTCCTCCAGGGTGCGCCCGGTGGCGACCAGGTCGACGATCCCGTCGGCGAGCCCGATCAGAGGCGCCAGCTCGACCGAGCCCTTGACGTCGATCACCTCGACCTGCCGCCCGGTTCGCTCGAAATACCGCTCGGCGATCCGCGGGTACTTGGTCGCGATCCGCATCATCCCCAGCCGGCGCTCGGACTCGCCCAGCCGCTCGTCGCCCACACGGCCCGCCAGCACCATCCGGCAGCGCCCAAAGCCGAGGTCGAGCAGCTCATAGACCACCCGGTCCGCCTGCTCGAGCAACACGTCCTTGCCGGTGATGCCGACGTCGGCGGCGCCGGCCTCGACATAGGTGGGCACGTCTGAGGGCCGCATCGTCACCAGGGTGATGTCGTCCCCCTCGAAGATCAGCGCGCGTGAGTCGCCGCGCAGCTCGGCCGTGTCGATCCCCGCCACGTCGAGCGCGTCGAGGGTCCCCTCGAACAACGCGCCGCGCGGCACCGCCAGCTTCAGCGGCCCCTCCACCTTGGCACGACTCAGGCCTGCGACCTCGACACTCATAGAACCACCCGTGAGCGTGTCGATCGCCACGGACTCGAATAACCGGCTGCCACCGTGACGATCGACACGCTCACGATGCCCCCTCTTCCTTCCTCGACTCCTCCTCCATCTGGGCGACGTGGACCCGCTCCAGGTAGAGGGCGAACCCCGCTGCCGGCAGGTCGAGGCCGAAGCGCTTCATCAAACTGTCGTAGCGACCCCCGCCGCCCAGCACGTGTCCGAGCGCAGGGTCGTAGACCTCGAGAATCGCGCCGCTGTAGTAGCCGAGGTCGCGCAGCAGTCCGAGGTCGATCTGAACGCGGTCCGCCGCGCCCCGCGCCCGCAACTCCTCAAAGGTCTCCTGGATCCGCGACGTCGCCCGCTCCACGACTTCGCCGCCGAGGCCGCGGGCCTGCTCCAGCACCTCGCTGCCACCACGAAGCTGGGAGAGGGCGACGCAGGTGGCGCACTGCTCCTCGTCGATTCCCTCGACCGCGGAGAGCTCAGCCTCGAGTCCGACCAGGTCGTGCATCGCCAACCGTTCGAGGATCGAGTCGCGCGCATCGCCCTCGACACCGAACTCGGTCAAGAGCTGGCGGTAGAGGTCGGAGTCGCCGAGGCCGATCACCGCGCGATCGAGCCCGGCGGCGTCGAGCGCCGCCTCCAGCACCTCGACCACCTCGGCGGTGCCCTGCGGCGCCGGCGCGCCGATCAGCTCCACCCCGGCCTGCGCGAACTCGCGCATCTGGCCGCGCTGCGGGCGCACCGCCCGGAAGGCGTTGGCGAGGTAGCAGAGGCGCAACGGCGGCTCGGCGCTCGCGAAGCGAGTGGCGGCCAGGCGGGCGATCGGCACGGTCATGTCGGAGCGCAGCGCCAGCAGGTCGCCGCGCTCGTCGAAAAAACGGTAGGCGGAGTCCGCGGTGCGCCCGTCGCCGCGCGCCAGCACCTCGTCGTACTCGATCGCGGGCGTCGCGACCTCGCCGTAGCCACGGCTCTCGAACACCTCGATCAGGGCGAGGTGGAGGCGGCGCAGCTCCCGCATCTCATCGGGGAGCACATCGCGGGTTCCGGGCGGGATCGGGTGGATCATCCGCCGGACCTTACGAGAGTGAGGCCGAAAGCCCTGCTACGCGGGGACCTCGGCAGAGACCCGTTCAATCTGGGCGCCGAGCCCGCGCAGCCGCTCGTCGATCTGCTCGTAGCCGCGATCGATCTGGCGGATGTTGCCGATCTCCGAGCTGCCGTCGGCCGCCAGTGCGGCGATGAGCATCGCCATCCCGGCGCGGATGTCGGGGCTCTCGACGCGTTCGCCGTGAAGCCGGCTCGGACCGCTGACGATCGCCCTATGGGGATCGCACAGCGTGATCCGAGCGCCCATCGCGACCAGCTTGTCGACGAAGAAGAGGCGGTTCTCGAACATCTTCTCGAAGATCAGGATCTCCCCCTCCGCCTGGGTGGCGAGGGACAACGCGATCGAGGTGAGGTCAGCCGGGAAGGCGGGCCAGGGGCCGTCCTCGATCTTCGGGATCGCGTCGCCGAGGTCGGACTGTATGCGCAGCGCCTGTCCCGGCGCGACGATCACGTCCTCGCCCTCGACCGAGGACTCCAGGCCGAGGCGGCGGAACTGGCGGCGGACCATCATCAGGTCGGCAGGACCTGCGTCGCGGATCCGCAACTCCCCGCCGGTCGCGGCTGCCAGCGCCATGAAGCTGCCGGCCTCGATGTGGTCGGGGGAGATCGTGTGCTCGGCGCCGCCCAGCCGGTCGCGGCCGTGGACAGTCATCACGTTCGAGCCGACCCCGTCCACGGTGGCGCCCATCCTGGTCAGGAGGCGAGCCAGGTCCTGCACGTGCGGCTCGGAGGCGGCGTTGGCGATCGTCGTCGGCCCGGGGGTCAGGGCGGCGGCCATCAGCGCGTTCTCGGTGCCCATCACCGAGGGCTCGTCCATGAAGATGGCGCAGGCGCAGAGGCCGCCGGGCGGCGCCGTCAGCTCGATCCAGCGGTCGCCGTCGACCCGGGCGCCGAGGTCCTTGAAGGCGTCGAGGTGGGCGTCGAGGCGGCGGCGGCCGATGAAGTCCCCACCCGGCGGCGGCATTCGCGCCTCGCCGAAGCGGGCCAGCAGCGGGCCGGCGAGCAGGAAGGAGGCCCGGATCCGGCTCGAGAGCTCCTGGTCCACCTCCACCTCGGTCACCCCCGCTGCGCAGAGCCGCACGCTGTTGTCGGCGACCCAGGCGACCTCCACCCCGAGCCGCTCGAGCAAGGCGATCTGCGCCTCGGTGTCGCGAATCCGCGGCACCCGGTGCAGCAGCAGCTCCTCCTCGGTGAGCAGGCAGGCGGCGAGGATCGGCAGCGCGGCGTTCTTGTTGCCGGCGACGGTCAGCTCTCCGGAGAGCGGCACGCCGCCCTGGATGACGAACTTCTCCATGGCTGGGCTAGGGTAACGACCGGCATGGGGAGAAGGTGGAAGATCGCGGTCGGGGTGGTTGTGATCGTTGTGGCGCTGCTCGGCCTCAATGCGCTCACGATCGACGACGAAACCAAGCCCGCCGAAGTGACGGTGCCCGACGGCAGGATCCTCAGCCTGCCCGGCGGGGACCTGCAGGTGGTCGAAAAAGGCCCTCGGGGGGCCAGCCCGATCGTCCTCATCCACTGCTTCAGCTGCGCGATCGACTGGTGGGACGGCATGATGCCGCTGCTCGACCGCACCCATCGCGTGATCGCCGTCGACCTGCTCGGCCACGGCGGCTCGGAAAAGCCCGCGTCCGGCTACTCGATCCCGAACCAGGCCGATGTCGTCGCCCAGGCACTGAAGAGGCTCGGCGTCCGCGATGCGGTGGTGGCCGGCCACTCGCTCGGTGGCACCGTCGCGGTTGCCCTGGCGGAACGGTCTCCGCGGCTGGTGAAGAAGCTGATGATCATCGACACGCCGCCCAACCATTCGCGCAGCAGCCTCGGCCTGGTCGCCAAGCTTGGCTTCACTCCCGTGATCGGCGAGTTCTTCTGGCGCATCAAGCCGGACTTCGCGGTGAAGAAGGGGCTCGAGGTTGCTTTTGCGCCGGGGTTCGACGTGCCCGATGCCTTCGTTGAAGACGTCGACAGGATGACCTTCACCGCTTACGACGACTCGCCGGCCGCGTCCGACGACTACTCGAAGGAAGAGCCGCTCGACCAGCGGGTGAAGGAGAGCGGCAAGCCGCTGCTGGTGATCATGGGCGCCGAAGAGCAGATCGTCGACAACCCAGCCGAAAGGCTCGCCGAATACCGGCGAACGGTCGCCGGCGCCCAGACCAAGCTGATCGCCGGCGCCGGCCACTCGCCCAACGTCGAGAAGCCGGCCGAGACTGCGGCCCTGTTGCTCAGGTTTGCCAAGACACCGGTCAAGGGCGTAGGATCTTCGACGCGAGGAGGCGTCGTCTCACAACATGGGACCGAACGCCGACAAGGACACAGCTCCCAAGGGAAGCCCAATTCGGGTGCTCGTCCTCGCAGTCGCGCTTCTGGGGTTCGCGGCGCTGCTGCTCAGCAGTAGCGCCGCCGCGAGCGCGCGGGTGCTGCGGGTCGGCGCCTTCCATGGCGTCAGGGGGCAGTACAGGACGATCCAGACCGCGGTCGACGCCGCCAAGCCCGGCGATTGGGTGCTGGTCGGGCCGGGCGACTACCACGAGCGCGGCGATCGCGTCCACGCTCCCGGTGCTACGCCGCCCGCCGGTGTGCTGATCCAAAAGGCGCACCTGCACCTGCGCGGCATGGATCGCAACGAGGTCGTCGTCGACGGCCCCAAGCCGGGCTCCTCGCGCTGCTCCCGCAAGCCGGGAGCGCAGGACTTCGGCGTCGTCCAGAGCGGCAGCCCACTCGGGCGCAACGGGATCGTCGCCTACAAAGCCAACGGGGTCAGCGTCGAAAACCTAACCGCCTGCAACTTCCTCGGCGCGGCAGGCAAGAACGGCAACGAGATCTGGTGGAACGGCGGCGACGGCAGCGGCAAGATCGGCATGGGCGCCTACCGCGGCTCCTATCTGAGCGCCACCTCGATGTACGGGCCGTCCAACGTGCACGCAGCCAACCTG
>Ga0210409_10008927_pt1 | contig 10166 bp, 8 predicted proteins | sample IncBWH17MmetaG_FD_161649 | JGI IMG/M metagenome (GOLD analysis project Ga0210409, IMG submission 161649) | Forest soil microbial communities from Barre Woods Harvard Forest LTER site, Petersham, Massachusetts, United States - Inc-BW-H-17-M | ecosystem: Environmental > Terrestrial > Soil >...
CGCCGCCGATGCCCGCCTCAGGGAGACCCTCGCCATGGGCTCGTGGACGCCGCTCGAGGGCTTTGCGCGCGCCGGGCACCCGGAGGCCCGGTGGAGCGCGCGCTCGCTCCCCGGGGCTGCGGATTTCTCCCGCTTCGAGGTGCTCGAGGCGGGGCGCGCGCAGGGTACCGTCGAGTGGCAGCTGATCGGCGCACACAACGTCGACAACGCGCTCGCTGCGATCGCCGCCGCGCGCCACGCCGGTGTGCCGGTGCCGCGCGCCATCGAGGCGCTCGCCGGGTTTCGCGGCATCGCGCGCCGCATGCAGCTGCGCGGCGAGGTACGCGGCGTGCGCGTGTACGACGACTTCGCGCATCACCCCACCGCCATCGCCACCACACTTGACGGCCTGCGCTCCCGGGTAGGACGGGCGGCGCGCATCGTCGCGGTGCTCGAGGCGCGCTCGCATACCATGCGCATGGGAGTGCACCGCGACACGCTCGCTCCCTCGCTCGCGGGTGCCGACGAGGTGTGGCTCTACACCCCGGCGGATCTCGGCTGGGATGCGGGCGCGGTGCTCGGCGCCTTGGGCGCGCGCGGCCACTCGGCGGCCGACGTCGCGACGCTCGCGCGCGAGCTCGCACGGAGCCTGCGCCCGGGCGATCACGTGCTCGTCATGAGCAACGGCGGCTTCGGCGGCCTGCACGAGAAGCTGCTCAAGGAGTTGCAGCAGCAGCCGACTGAGTAGCGGGCAAGAGTCACGCCTCCTGCGCCCGTCAACCCAGGAGCGCCGTCAGGGCGCTCAGCACTTCCTCCATCCGATTGCGCACCCGCGGCCTATCGGCGGGCGCCTCGCCGTCGGCGTGCCGGCCGCGCTCGAGCGCGGCGAGCGCCGCGCTCTCGATGGCGCGCGCGCTCAGCTCGGCACGCACCGCGAGCCCCGCCCGCACACAACTGTCGATGCGGTGCGCCTGATCGTGTGCGATCGGTACGGCGACACAGGGCACTGCGCAGGCGAGCACCTGCAGCAGCGTGTCGCCGCCGTTGCAGACCACCAGGCGCGCGGCGCGGATCAGCTCGATGAGCTCCGCCGGCGGCAGCCGCGCCGCCACGCGCAGGAACGCCGCAGGCTGACCGCCGTCGGCGTCGGCTCCCACCAGCAGTGTCGGCACGCCGCGCCGGGCGATGGTGCGCGCGGCGGCGGCGACGATCGCGGGCGCATCCTGCGCCCCCGGATGAGCACTGCCGCCGCCGGGCACGACCAGCACATAAGCGCCGGCCTCGAGCGCGAAGCGCGCGAGGCACTCGTTCGAGCGCGCGAGGTCCGCGGTGGGCAGCAACGTGTCGACGAAGCGCACGGCCGGACGCTTCAGTGCCCGGAGCTTGAGGCGCTCGAGGGGAGTGAGCGCGCCGGCGATGAAGCGCGGATATGCGATCCAGTGCTCGTCGATGAGGCGCATCCATCGCAGGCGGAACGCCTTGCGGCGCTGGCGGCGCCGCGAGCTCACGTAGACGATGCGCGCGGCCACCTCGTGCGCCGCGCGCAGCTGCACCGTCCGCCCGGCGTTGTCGAATACCACGACGCGGGGTTGGAGCTCGCGGATCAGGGCGCGCACCTCGCGCGGGTGAAAGGTCGCGGACGAGGGCAGCAGGGTGGTGGGGAAGGGCGTAGCGGCGGCGTACGGCGCGGCGCGGCTCAGCGCGAAGTGCATCTCGAGTGCCGGCACGCGGCGCGCCAGCGCCGTGGCGATCATCAGGCAGCGCGCGTACTCTCCGAACCCCAGGGGTCCGGATACCGGGATGAACAACAACCGGGCGCTCGGGGTCGACACGACTGCGAATGGTAGCTGAAGGATCGAGCCGCACGATGGCACCGCTCCTGTTCTTCGATCCCCTGTGCCCGCGCCCCTATGGTGCGGACAGCCTGCGCACGGGGGGCCTGGCGGGTACCGAGGCGAGCACGGTGCGCATAGCGGAGGCGCTCGATGCCTGGGTGGCGCAACACAACCGCACCGAGGCGCAGGGGCGTTACCGGCCGCCGAGCGCCGTGGCGCACGTGCGCCACGTGGTGGTGCTGCGCGACCCGCGGGCGCTTAAGGACGCGGCGCGGCTCTTTCCCGGCGCACATCTGACGCTCTGGGTACACGATCGCATCGAGCCCGGCTCTTCGCGCGCGCGCTGGTTCGAGCGCGCCGTGCCGCAGCTGCGCCTGCTGCAGCCCGACATCGTGTGCGTGTCGGATTACCAGCGCGAACGGGTCGCGGCCACTCTCGCGGGGCTCCCCGGCTGCGAGCACCTCGTGGTGCGCCGCATCTACAACCCCGTCGACGACGCCATCGTTCCCGACGGCACGCCCGTCGATCCCGGCAAGCTGGTGTTCTTCTCCTCTCCCAACAAGGGACTGCGCTTCGCACTCGATGCGTTCGGCGCGCTCAAGCGGCGCATGCCGGACCTGCGGCTGTGCGTCGGAAATCCGGGCTACAAGAGCTTCAATGCGGCGGCTACCCCGGGGGTCGAATGGCTCGGATCACTGCCGCACGCGCGCGTGCTTGCCGAGGTACGTGCGGCGCTTTGCACCTTCAGTCCTAACTTCGTGATCCCGGAGACCTTCGGCCTGGTGTTCGCCGAGTCGCGCGCGGTCGGCACGCCGGTGCTGACCTATGACTGCGGAGCCGCGCGCGAGGTGCTCGGCGATCCGCAGGAGCTGTTGCCGGTCAGCTGGGCGCAGCGGGCTTACGAGGCGCCGCTCCATCGCCTCGAGCCGCGCTGGCGTGCGCTGCCGGCGCGCTGGGCCGACCGCCTCGGGCTCTTCGACCGCTGCATCGAGCGCATCAGCCGCTGGCGCGACGGTGCCCGTCCGCGGGTGGGCCCCGATCCGCGCTTCCGCCTGTCGGCGATTGCCGGCGAGTGGCGCAGCCTCCTCGCGGCCCGGGGACCCTCCTGATGCGTGCCTTCGCCTGGTTCCTGCTGCTGCTCGCCGCCGCGTTCGCAGTAGTCGCGCTCGCTACCTATCCCGCATGGCTCCTGCTGCACCCGCATTTCGACTTCCCGTTCCATCGCATCGGCGAGCGCATCGGGATGCTGGCGCTCGCCGTCGGCTTTCTCCTCGTGGCCGGGCACCTGAGGCTCGCCGACCGCGCGAGTCTCGGTTACGGCGCACCAAGGCCGCGGTTCGTGCGCGAGGTGCTCCTCGGGCTCGCGCTCGGTGTCGCAACCATGGCGGCGGTCGTGGCCGCGATGAGCGCGCTCGGCCTGCTCGACTGGGCGCGTGCGGCGGGTCTGGGCGCACTCGCCCTGGCGCAACTGCTGGTCACGCGCCTCGTGAGCGGGCTGGCCGTGGCGTTCATCGAGGAGACCTTCGTGCGAGGGGCGATGTACACGGCCATCGAGCGCGAGTCGGGCGCGCGTGCCGCCGTGCTCCTGACCTCACTCCTCTACGCCGCGACGCACTTCTTCGCCAAGGTGCGCATCGCCCCGGAGGATGTCACGCCCTGGAGCGGCCTCGCGCTGCTCGGCCAGTCGCTCGCGGCCTTCGCGCACTTCGGCGACATCGTCGATGCCTTCCTCGCGCTCACCGCGGTCGGCGTGGTGCTCGCGCTCGTGCGGCAGGCGACCGGAAACATCGCCGCGTGCCTCGGGCTGCACGCCGGTTGGGTGTGGGTGATGCTGGTGGTGCACGAGCTCGCCGCGCCGCGCCGCGAGGCGCCGCTCGCCTTTCTTCTCAGCCGCTTCGACGGCTTCGTCGGCTGGCTGGTGCTCGGCTGGACGATCGTCCTGGCCGTGCCGCTGTGGCGGTTCTACACCGCGCGCAGCGCAGGGCGCCAAAGTCGCGCCTTTGGCGCCCGGCAACGAAGCTGAACTTCAGTCCAGCTGCTGCGCCGCGTGCCCGTCCTTGCGCAGCGCCTCGAGCAGGCCGCCCCGGCCGACCAGGTGCAGAGCCCCCACCACGACCAGGCAGTTCTCATCGCCGTGCAGCAGCCGCTCGATCTGCGGCAGCCAGTGCCGGTTGCGATCCGTCACCAGGCTGTCGTAGAGCGCGGGAAAGGAGCGGTACTCGGCCGCGAGCAGCGCGGCGAGCTGCGGCGCGTCGCCGCGCCGCCAGGCCGAGAGCACCGTGCGCGTCTCGTTGCCGGTGTCGTCGAGATCGTCGAGCACCATGTCGAGAAAGCGCAGCTGCGCCTGCGGCGCGAGTGCTTCGAAGACGCTCATCTCGTCCGCGAGGCTCTCGAGCCCGGCGGTGCTCTTGTGGTCGGCGAGCGCGCGCCCCAGCAGCTGCTGGTCGACTCCCTGCTGCGGGTCGAAGCCGAGCCGTGCGTACTCGAGCTCGGTGAGCTGCAGGCCGACCATCCACGGCGCCTCGTGATCCATCGCGAGGGCCGGCAAGCCGAGCGCCGCGGCCGCCGCGCTCGCACGCGCGTAGCGCGCCGCACCGGCCAGCTCGCGCAGACTCGCGCCCTCCGCCAGGCCGCCGTGCTCGAGCAGCGTACCGAGCGCTTCGCTCGGATCGACCTTGCCGAGATCGATCTCCATCACGAGGCGGGATGAGTCTGCGTAGGCGCGATCGAAGCCCGGCGGCAGTGCGGCCTCGGCTTCGGGCAGCAGGTGAATCGAGCCGGCGAGGTAGACGGTGTTATGGGCGCCGCGGATCGCCCACACGGGGCTCGCGGCTTCGGCGCTCAGGCAGCCGAGTACGCCGAGCGCGAGAAGCCACCGGCACGCTGATCCAGCCACACGACCTCCGTCAGCAGCGAGCCGTCGGGCCGCAGCTCGAGCGTACGATACGCCGGCGGCCGCACATCGACTGCGAAATCGTCGGAGTTGGGAAGGAACTGCGCGCAGGTCGAGGGCGTGGCGAGGAGGCGCACCCCCTTGCGCAGGGCGTCGTGGCTCTGATGCACGTGGCCCCAGACGATGGCCCGCACGTTCGGGTGGCGGTCGACGGTGGCGAGGAATTCTGCGGCGTTCTCGAGCCCCACGCGGTCGAGCCAGCGGCTCGCCATCGGCACCGGATGGTGATGCAGACATACCATGCAATGGCGCTTGCCCGCGCTGCTGAGCGCCGCATCGAGGGCGCGCAGCGACTCGGGGCTGAGGCGACCGCTCGCCGAGCCCGGCAGGCAGCTGTCGAGCAGCACGATGCGCCAACGGCCAAGATCCACGTGGCCGCCGAGCACGAAGGGCGGCGCGTCGAGCTCGAGGCGCATCGCCCGCGGGTCGTCGTGATTGCCGGGGATGCACAGCACCGGCAGCCCGAGCGCGCCGAACAGACGGCGAAAGTGCGGATAGCCCGCCGGATCGTCCTGCACGATGTCGCCGGTCACGAGCAGCGCATGCGGCGGCCAGTCCTGAGCCTGAGCGCGCGCAAGCGCGGCCGTGAGCGCGGGCAGAGTCGCCACGCCACGCAGCGCCTCGGCTTCGCTGCCGTAGAGATGCGGGTCGGTGAAGTGTGTAAGGCGCACCACGCTCATGCGAAAACCAGCCTAGCAGAGCGAGCCGCGCGCGGCAGTGAACCAGGTCGCCCGGCGCGTGTCGCAGAATCTCGACAGGTCATAACGGGCCGCACGTTCCCGTGGGTTCATAATGTGAAGCACGCCCGTGGCCCCTGCGCACTGGCAGGAACTTAAGTCGAATCAATCTGTCGCCAGGCGAGCGCGGGTGCGCGCGAGAGCCGGCGCTGCGCGCCGCCGGGCTCCGGAGGTGCGCAATTTGAGCATCGGGCGCGCCTTTGGGAGAATGCGCGCCCCTGCACGTCCGGCAGACACCGCGGCCGCCGAGAGCCGCTCAAGGCACCGCATGACCACGCGCCGCGAACTCGCCAATGCCATCCGCGCACTGTCCATGGACGCCGTGCAGCGTGCGAATTCCGGCCACCCGGGCATGCCGATGGGCATGGCGGATATCGCCCAGGTGCTGTGGTGTGATTTCCTGAGGTACAACCCGGGAAATCCCGCATGGGCGAACCGCGACCGTTTCGTGCTCTCGAACGGACACGGCTCGATGCTCCTTTACTCGGTGCTGCACCTGACGGGCTATCCGCTCACCATCGCCGACCTCGAGAGCTTCCGCCAGCTGGGCAGCAAGACACCCGGTCACCCGGAATACGACTTAGCCGTAGGCATCGAGACCACTACCGGTCCGCTCGGGCAGGGACTGGCGAATGCGGTCGGCATGGCGTTCGCGGAGAAGCTGCTGGCGTTGCGCTTCAACCGCCCGGACCTTGCGCTGGTCGATCACCAAACTTACGCCTTCTGCGGCGATGGCTGCCTGATGGAGGGCGTTTCGCACGAGGCGTGCTCGCTGGCCGGAACGCTCGGGCTCGGCAAGCTCATCGTCTTCTATGACGACAACGGCATCTCGATCGACGGCAAGGTCGCCGGCTGGTTCACCGACGATACCCCGGGGCGCTTTGCCGCCTACGGCTGGCACGTGATCGCGAATGTCGACGGGCTCGACGGCGAAGCCGTAGGCGCCGCGATCCGTGCGGCGCGCGCCGAGACCGAGCGACCGTCACTCATCTGCTGCAAGACCATCATCGGCTATGGCGCGCCTCACAGGCAGGGCACCAAGGAGGCGCACGGCGAGGCGCTCGGCCCCGAGGAGGTCGCCGCCGCGCGCGTCACCCTCGGCTGGCCCTACCCGCCGTTCGTGGTGCCGGACGAGATCCGCGCGGGCTGGGACCATCGCGCCCAGGGTGCGGCACTCGAAGCCGCGTGGCGCGAGCTCTTCAGCCGCTATGCGCAGCGCTATCCCGATGAGGCGCGCGAGTTCGAGCGGCGCATGCGGGGTGAGCTGCCGGCGACGTTCCCCGCCAGCGCCGCCCAAGCCCTCGAGACGCTCGCCCGGCAAAGCGCAGCGCAGGCCACGCGCGCCTCCTCGCAGGCGGTGCTGAGCGTCCTCGCCCCGGCGCTGCCTGAGCTGTTCGGCGGCTCGGCCGATCTGACTCAGTCGAACAGCACCTTCTTCAAGGGCGCACGCACCGTGACGCCGCAGGATGAGGCCGGCGACTACCTGCATTACGGGGTGCGCGAGTTCGGCATGACCGCAGTCATGAACGGCATCGCGCTGCACGGCGGGCTGCTGCCCTATGGCGGCACGTTCCTGGTGTTCTCCGATTACGCGCGCAATGCCGTGCGCCTCGCCTGCCTGATGCAGATCAAGGTGGTGCTGGTGTACTCGCACGACTCGATCGGCCTCGGCGAGGATGGCCCGACGCACCAGCCCATCGAGCATCTGGCGAGCCTCAGGGCGATGCCGCACCTGAGCCTCTGGCGGCCGTGCGACGCCGCCGAGACCGCGGTGGCGTGGACGCAGGCCCTCGAGCGGCACGGACCCACGGCGCTGGTGCTCACCCGGCAGGGGCTGCCGCAGCAGCCGCGCACGGCGGCGCAGCTTCGGGGCATCGCGCGCGGCGGCTACGTGCTCATCGACTGCCCGGGCACGCCGGAGGCGCTGGTGCTCGCCACCGGTTCCGAGGTCGGCATCGCGGCGCAGGCGGTCAACGCCCTGAACGCCGCCGGGCGGCGCGTGCGGCTGGTATCGTTACCTTCGACTGACACCTTTGACGCCCAGGACCAGGCGTACCGCGAGACGGTACTGCCGCGCGCGGTCACGCGGCGTCTGGCGGTCGAGGCCGGCGCCACCCAGAGCTGGTGGCGGTATGTCGGCAGCACCGGAGTGGTGCTCGGCATCGATCGCTTCGGCGCCTCCGGCAAGGGCCCCGATGTTTTCACTCACTTCGGCTTCACCGCCGATAATATTGCGCAACACATACGCGCACTGCTGGAGGCTTGATGGCAATCAAGGTCGGGATCAACGGTTATGGCCGCATCGGGCGCAACGTGCTGCGCGCACTCTACGAGGGCCGGCGCACCGGCGAGCTCGAGATCGTGGCGCTCAACGATCTGGGCGACCCGAAGACCAACGCGCACCTGACGCGCCACGACACCGCGCACGGCAAGTTTCCCGGCGAGGTGTCCGTGGACGGCGACTACATGGTCGTGAACGGTGATCGGGTGCGGGTGCTGGCCGAGCGCGACCCGGCCAAGCTCCCCTGGGGCGAGCTCGGCGTCGAGTACGTGCTCGAGAGCACCGGGCTCTTCACCAGCAAGGTGAAGGCGGGTGCGCACCTCAAGGGGGGCGCGAAGCGGGTGGTCATTTCCGCGCCGGGCGGCGACGACGTCGACGCCACCATCGTCTACGGCGTCAATCACCAGACGCTCAAGAGCAGCTTCACGGTGATCTCCAACGCCTCGTGCACCACCAACTGCCTGGCGCCGGTCGCCAAGGTGCTCCACGGCAAGGTGGGAATCGCCGCCGGGATCATGACGACCATCCATGCCTACACCAACGATCAGGTGCTCACCGACGTCTATCACTCCGATCTGCGGCGGGCGCGCTCGGCCACCATGTCGCAGATCCCGACCAAGACCGGGGCCGCCGCTGCCGTGGGGCTCGTGCTGCCCGAGCTCAAGGGCAAGCTCGACGGCTTTGCGGTGCGCGTCCCGACCCTCAACGTCTCGCTGGTGGATCTCACCTTCAGCGCCAAACGCGCCACCTCCGTCGAGGAGGTCAATCAGGCGATGAAGGAGGCGGCGGCCGGGCCGCTGAAGGGGATCCTGGCCTACAACACCGAGCCGCTGGTCTCCGTCGACTTCAACCACGACGCGCACTCCTCGATCTTCGACGCCACGCTCACCAAGGTGATCGATGGGGCGCTCGTCAAGGTATGCGCCTGGTACGACAACGAGTGGGGATTCTCCAACCGCATGATCGACACCACGCTGGCGTGGTCCAGGGTCTGATGAAGTTGCTGCGCATGACGGACGCGGACCTGCGCAACAGGCGGGTCCTCATCCGCGAGGACCTGAACGTTCCGGTGCAGGGCGGCGTGGTGGTGAGCGATGCGCGCATCCGTGCGGCCCTCGCCACCATCCGCTACGCGCTCGACCAGCATGCGCGGGTGTTCATCGTGTCGCACCTGGGCAGGCCCAAGGAGGGCGCCGACGACCCGGCGCTGACGCTCGCGCCGGTGGCGGCGCGCCTCTCGGAGCTCCTCGGCAAGCCCGTGCCGCTGCGCAAGGACTGGCTCGCCGGCGTCGACTGCCCGCCCGGCACCGCGGTGCTGTGCGAGAACGTGCGCTTCCTCAAGGGCGAGAAGGCCGACGACGAGCAGCTGGCGCGCCGCATGGCAGCGCTCTGCGACGTGTTCGTCATGGACGCCTTCGGCACCGCGCACCGCGCCGAGACCAGCACGCATGGCGTCGCGCGCTTTGCGCCGGTGGCCTGCGCCGGGCCGCTGCTGGTCGGGGAGCTCGAAGCGCTCGAGCGCGCGCTCAAGCAGCCGGCGCGTCCGCTGGTCGCCGTCGTCGGCGGCTCGAAGGTCTCGACCAAGCTCATGGTGCTCGAAGCGCTGCTCGAGAGGGTCGATCAGCTCATCGTCGGCGGCGGCATCGCCAACACCTTTCTCGCCGCCACCGGGGTTGCGGTCGGCAAATCGCTGCAGGAAGCCGAGATGCTCGACGTCGCCCGCCGGCTCATGGACCGCGCGCGCGCGCGCGGCGCGGAGATTCCGCTGCCGAGCGACGTGGTGGTGGGCAGGGAGTTCGCCGCCACGGCGCACGCCGACGTGCGTCCGGTGGCCGAGGTGCGCCCCGACGAGATGATCCTCGACATCGGGCCCGACAGCGCCGACGGTTGCAGCGCTCTCATCAAGGCGGCGGGCACCGTCATCTGGAACGGGCCGGTGGGCGTGTTCGAGTTCGAGCAGTTCGGCGAGGGCACGCGCGCCGTTGCGCAGGCGATCGCCAGCAGCAAAGCCTTTTCGCTCGCCGGCGGCGGCGATACGCTCGCGGCTATAGAAAGGTACGGGGTTGAAGACGGCATCTCCTACATCTCGACCGGCGGCGGCGCCTTCCTCGAGTTCGTGGAGGGCAAGACGCTGCCGGCGGTCGCTGTGCTCGAGCAGCGGGCCGCGGGCTCCATGACTTGACGGAGGCGCCATGCTGAGACGCACCAAGATCGTAGCGACACTCGGGCCAGCGACCGACGACCTCGGGGTGCTCACCGAGATGATGCGCGCGGGTCTCGACGTCGTGCGCCTCAACGCCTCGCACGGCACGGTCGAGGACCGCAGGCGGCGCCTCGCCGCGGCGCGCCAGGCCGCACAGCGCGCCGATCGTTGTATAGGC
>Ga0210409_10008928_pt1 | contig 10166 bp, 8 predicted proteins | sample IncBWH17MmetaG_FD_161649 | JGI IMG/M metagenome (GOLD analysis project Ga0210409, IMG submission 161649) | Forest soil microbial communities from Barre Woods Harvard Forest LTER site, Petersham, Massachusetts, United States - Inc-BW-H-17-M | ecosystem: Environmental > Terrestrial > Soil >...
AGCGCGGGCGCAGGTGGATACCAGTTCATGTGGCGGGATCATGACCATCCCGAAATCGAGCGTCAGACCGTTTGGAGCGTGTTCCCCGATCACTCCACGTATTTCGATCCCAGCCGCGCGCCCTTCATGCTCAATTACATCGTGGACGATCTCGACGCGATCCTCGCGAAGCTTTCAAGCAACGGTGTGCGCATCGATCCCAAACGCGAGGATCATGATTACGGCCGCTTCGCGTGGATCTACGATCCAGATGGAAACAAGATCGAACTCTGGGAGCCGCGCGGGGCATAGCGCCAAACTACCCGACGCCGTTCTGAGTGACGCTCCAGTAAGCCTTGGCGATGCCTTCCGCCGCGCGCTCCACGGTGAAACCGCCGATCTTCTCCCGGCACTTGGCGCGAATCGCCGGATCGCCGCTCAAGTTAATCGCGCGCCCGATCGCCGCCGCAAGACTGTCGGCATCGCCGGTCTTAGCGACCTCGCCGGTGACGCCGGCATCGATCAAGTCGGCCGCGCACCCCACGGCCTCAGTGACCACACAGGGCACCCCATGATGCAGCGCCTCGTTGACGACCAAGCCCCAGGTCTCGGAATAGCTCGGCAGAACCATCAGGTCGGCGCTGTGATAGTAGGGGCTAAGCTGGCTCTGGTTCTTAAAACCGACGAAGTGCGTCTGGATGCTCGGCTCGCCCTCGGCCAGCTGAGATAGGTGCTCCTCTAGAGGGCCGCTCCCGAGAAACACCAGAATTACTTTTTTCCGAAGCTCGCCCGGCAGGCGCTTCGCCGCTTCCACCAACAAGTCCGGCGCTTTTCGAGTGCCCAATTTGCCTGAGAACAACAGCGCGATCTGCCCCTCGGCGATTCCCAACTCGCGTCGCTTCGCCTCGCGGGGTTTATCCCTGGAGTGTTCCTCGCACTGGAAAACCCGCGTGTCCACGCAATACGGCGCCGCGATCAGCCTGCTCTCCGGGCACCCCAGTCTCCGATAATGGTCGCGAGAGTGCGACCCGATCGGCAACAGCCGGTCGCAGCGGCGATACAAGTTTCGCAGGAACTGGTCGCGCAGCCAGGACTTTGCCGCGCTTCTCTCAAGGGCGCGGTCCGTGGTTTCGGCACGAAACAACACCTTATAGTTGCGCCGCTTCGCTTCGAAAAATGCCCTCAAGAGAAAGCCAGGCTGATATCCCGTCAAAAGCACCGCGCCCGGCGCCGCTTGCCGCAAAGCCTCTCCCAGCCCCACCTGCGGTTGCTCCGCGCCGGCGCGCGTCGTGGAGAGAAACGTCGTGGTCTTCGCGTCGATTGCAAAATTGTCCCACGTTACAGGGGTCTGAAATTCTTTGTCGTATCCTCCGGCGATGCTGTAGTCGGAGCGGTAGATGGCGCGCACCGGAATCCCAAACTGCTGTTCCACGGCCGCATACACCGGCGCCTGGTATTGCACCGGGTGCGTTCCGATAACCGTCAGCGGCCCCGGACCATCACGATGTGATCGACTCACGATGCTTCCTTATTGAGGATACACGAAGCATAAATGCCCACTTCTGTTCCCGTTGACATTTGTATTAGAGATCGCTGATCATGTTTACGTGCGGCCCGCCCCGGAGTATCTGTCTGGCCACACTGTTCTTCAAGTGCTCGGCGCAGTTTCCGTGCAAGCCGCCGAATTGGTTCGAAAGGTTTCCGGAGTAGCCGTTGCTCCACGACTTGCCGAACGCTATGCAAGAATCAGCCGTCGCCATTGACCCATCGCCCCGTCCGGCCTCCGAATCGTCTGCAGACCCCGTGTTGTCGGTCATCGTGCTCACCCACAACGAAGAGATCAATCTACCGGCGTGTTTGGATAGCTTGAAGGACTTGTCGTGCAAGGTGTTTGTCGTCGACTCCGGCAGCACCGACCGGACGCTTGAGATTGCAGCAGCTCGGGGCGTGGCGGTTTATCAACACCCGTTCGAGAACTACGCGTCGCAACGGAATTGGGCGCAGCAGAATTTGCCGTTGAGTGGGATGTGGGTGTTGCACTTGGATTCTGACGAACGCTTGACCACGGAGTTAGTCGGCGAGATCAACCAAGTGACGGCGCAACCTCCGAGGGATATCGCGGGCTTCATGCTGCGGAAGCGCACGATTTTCATGGGGCGCTGGATTCGCCATGGCGGGCACTACCCGTCCTACCATCTGCGGTTGTTCAAGTCCAGCCGCGGCCGATGTGAGGACCGGCTCTACGATCAGCACTTCATCGTGGAGGGCCGGGTTGACAGATTGAAGCACGACTATTTGGATGTTGTGGCCACCAGCCTTTCCTCTTGGACAGTCCGACACGTCCGCTGGGCCGGGCTGGAAGCGAGTGAGATCCTCGCCCAGGGCCAAGGCGGACGCCAGGTAGTACCTGCGGCATTTGGAAATCCGATCCAACGGCGCCGTTGGTGGCGCAACGCGTATGCTCGCGGACCCCTGTTCTTTCGAGGATTCTTGTATTGGGTTTACCGTTACTTTTTCCGCCTGGGTTTTTTAGACGGAATTCCTGGCCTTATCTTTCATTTCCTGCAGGGATTTTGGTTTCGTTTCCTGATCGATGCCACCATCTATGAGCGGTCGCTGCTGCCACCGGGAGCCGAATGAGTCTGACCATCCTCGGTCTGAACGCTTTTCACGGCGATGCTTCCGCGGCACTGTTTGTAGACGGTCAACTCGCCTCCGCGGTGGAAGAAGAACGCTTCAACCGCATCAAGCACTGGGCGGGATTCCCGAAGCTCGCGGCACGATTTTGTCTCCGGAGCGTCGACCCCGGCGGACTCCAGCACGTCGCCATTTCCCGCGATCCGCGTGCGCACGTCTGGAGCAAAATCCGCCGCGCCATTTCGCGCCCGGGTGATTGGGGCCGCGTGATTTCGCGAGCCAGGAACACACTAGCAGTCTCGCGGCTCGCAGAACGTCTGGACGCCGAGGGTATCGCAAACGCGAACGTTAAGGTGCACTTTGTCGAGCACCACCGGGCTCACTTGGCCAGTGCATTTTTCGCGTCGCCTTTTGAAGAGGCCGCGGTCATTTCCATCGATGGCTTCGGCGATTTCAGTAGCGTCATGTGGGGCGTGGGTCGCGGTGACAAAATCGATGTGCGCGGAGGTGTGCGGTACCCCCATTCGCTCGGACTATTCTACACCGCGTTCACTCAATTCCTCGGTTTTCCCAAGTACGGCGACGAGTACAAAATGATGGGCCTGGGCGCATACGGCGAACCCCGCTTTGTTCGCGACGTCCGCAATGTGGTGCGCACCACGGGAGATCAAGTCCGGCTCAATCTCGACTATTTTGTCCACCACACCAAAGGCGCGGAGATGACCTGGAACGATTGCGAACCGACTCTTGGTCAGGTGTATTCGAACCACATGCAAGAAACGTTCGGAGAGCCTCGTCTCCCACGCGGCGAATTGGAGCAGCGTCATTCCGACCTCGCCGCATCCGCGCAGGCCGTTCTGGAAGAGAACTACTTCGCCCTCCTCAACTACGTTCAAAAACATACCGGACTTAAGACTGTATGTCTCGCCGGTGGAGTTGCGCTCAATTGTGTCGCCAACGGAATGATCTTTGAGCGCACGGCTTTTCGGGACGTCTACGTGCAGCCCGCCGCACACGACGCCGGCACTTCCATCGGAGGCGCCCTCTACGTGCAGCATCAGGTTTTGAGCCAGCCCCGCTCGTTTGTGATGCGGCACGTCTATTGCGGCTCTGAACAATCGGACACTGAGATCCTCCGAGAACTCGAATCCGCCGCGTGCGTTTTTCACAAACTCGAAGAATTGGAATTGATCGCGCGAACCGCCGCGGCCATCGCGGATGGCCAGATCGTCGGCTGGTATCAAGGGCGCATGGAATTTGGTCCGCGTGCTTTGGGCAACCGCAGCATCCTGGCCGATCCGCGCCGCAAGGAGATGAAGGACATTCTGAATAGCCGCATCAAGTACCGGGAGCCGTTTCGGCCGTTCTGCCCGTCCATTCTTGCGGAGCGGGTAGGAGAGTACTTTGAAACCGGCTATCCTTCGCCGTTTATGGTGATGGCGTACAAGATCAAGCCGTCACAACGCGACCGCATCGCCGCTGTGACCCACGGCGACGGCACGGGCCGGCTGCAGACTGTCGAAAAGGGCGTCAATCCTCTGTATTGGAAACTAATTCATAAGTTCGACGAGTTGACTGGCGTGCCCGTTCTGCTCAATACGTCCTTCAATGAAAATGAACCCATTGTGAGCACGCCGGCTGAAGCCATCTCTTGCTTTCTCCGGACCCGCATGGACATGCTCGCGATTGGTTCCTATCTTGTCTACAAGACCGAGAATCCGGATGCGAGTAACCGCACTGCTGCCCTCGCCGCCATCAGCTCACCTCTAGGTAGATAGCGCTTGGAAAGTGTTTGGAAGGCGCCTGGCTCGTGTACAGTCCCTCGAGAAGGGCCTCGGGGTCGTAGTTGGGAAGCACACGGCGCATCTCCTCCGGGCACGTATGGTGCAGCCAGCTCATGGAGACCGCGAGCGCATAACGCGAATTGTTGATCAAGAACGCGTGCAAAAGCGTGCTTTCCACGCTGAAAAAAAGCGTTTGTAGCACCGATGGCTGATAATCGTACGGAAAGTAAATGTCGTGGAAGTGCACCAAGCATCCTGAGGAGAGCCGCGGCAGCGCCTCCAGGATGATGAAGTTTACCTCGCTGCCGGGCCGGACGGCGTGTGTCGAATCCACGAAAAACAAATCGCCTCGAGACAAATCCGTTAGCGCATCCAGCGATACATCCTGAGCTCTCTTTGGTAGAAGCGTGATCGAGTTTTGTTCGGCCATCCGCGAAAGATACGCAGTGGGGGCCGGATCGATGCACAAGATTTCCGGTTGGTATCCAGAATCCTGAGCGGCGCGCAAGATCACCGCCGTCGATACGCCGGAACCGATCTGCAAGACGCGACTCGGCCGCTTGGTAACGATAAACGAGTACAGAAAGTCGGCTTCCACCGGACCATACCCTGACTCCGCGTTTTCACGGCACGCCTGCTCATGAACCCGGAGCTGTGCCAGTCGTTGGCGCATTTCGGGCGGGCAGCACTCCTGTAAGAATCGCAATTGTGATTTCAAATTAGCCCCGGCAACTCCCACCATGCTGAAAGGCTTCCGCCAACTGCCACTACTCTCGAGCTCTCTTAGGTCCGGAATACTGGAGTAGAAGTGACGTGGTAGGATATCTAAACGAGTCCGTTGCCCCAACCGGAACAGTCCGTGCAAGCTCCCCTTAAGACGGTCCCGTACCAAGCGAGGTGCCCTTTTCATACATGGAAGATAGTACACCCAGAGCCTGCGGCGTTGGACGGAACATCAAGTCTCTAACAGCACGAGCGACTCTATGAATCGAATTCTAGTTTGCGGCGCGGGCGGGTTCATTGGCGGGCACCTGGTCAAGAGACTGAAGCGGGAAGGGTTTTGGGTACGCGGCATTGATCTGAAGGCCCACGAGTACGCTCCCTCGGCGGCGGACGAGTTTTTGCTGGGCGATCTGCGAGATCCCGATACGGTTCGACGCGCGGTGCAGGATGTAGAGCAGGTTTACCAGTTGGCTGCCGACATGGGCGGCGCCGGCTACATCTTCACCGGAGAGCACGACGCCGCGGTGATGCATAATTCCGCCATGATCAACCTGAATGTGCTTGAGTTCGGGAGGCTCGCAGGCATTAAGAAAGTATTTTATTCATCTTCTGCTTGTATTTATCCTGAATATAATCAAACAGACCCCAATAATCCGATTTGCTCGGAAGACTCGGCCTACCCGGCGGCGCCCGACAGCGAGTACGGTTGGGAGAAGCTCTTTAGTGAGCGCCTGTATTTGTCGTACATGCGGAACCACGGGGTAGCGGTGCGTATCGCCCGCTTCCATAACATCTTTGGCCCTGACGGCTCATGGGACGGCGGCCGCGAGAAAGCTCCCGCCGCGATCTGCCGCAAAGTCGCCGAAGCGGCAAACGACGGAGAAACAGGCGACGGTGAAATCGAGATCTGGGGCGATGGCGAACAAACCCGTTCCTTCCTCTATATCGACGATTGCCTGGACGGTGTCCGCGCTCTAATGGAATCCGAACACTCCGGCCCGTTCAACATCGGCAGCGAGGAGATGGTCACCATCAATGAACTCGCCCGGCGAACGATGGCCATCGCTGGAAAGCGCCTGAGGGTCAAGCACATTCCTGGTCCGCTCGGCGTGCGCGGCCGCTCGAGTGACAATCGGCTGGTGCGCGAAAAACTGGGCTGGCAGCCCAAACTGGATTTGAATGCGGGACTGCGCCCGACGTACCAATGGATCGCGGCGCAGGTGGAACGAAAGCGCGGTCTCGCGGCGCATCAAGGGGAAGGTGTGCCCGTCCGTTAGGATCGTCAGGTTCACGTGCCATCCGCTCTGGTCCTCTACCACTACTTTCACCCTGACGACGTTGTGAGTGCCATCCATATTTCGGAGTTGGCCGAAGGCTTGTCCGAACGCGGTTGGGATGTAACCGCTCTGCCTTCGAATCGCGGGTGCCGCGACGAATCGGTGACGTTTCCGTCTCGATCGGAGCGGCAGGGAGTCAGGATCCGCCGAGTATGGCGGCCCCGCTGGCGCCAGGCGAGTACCCTGGGGCGGCTTGGCAATCTGACGTGGATGCTGGCGGCGTGGTCGCTGGCCGCGCTTCGCTACCGGCCCGACGTCCTAGTCATCGGGACCGACCCCATCTTGAGCCTGTTGGCCGCGATTCCCTGGAAGCTGCTCCGCCCACGAGTCAAAGTCGTGCACTGGTGCTTCGATCTTTACCCCGATGCTGCCATTGCCGACGGGGTGCTTCGTCCACGGTCGCTGCTTGCGCGCGCGGCCCGGTGGCTGATGAGGCGTGCCTACGCGCGTTGTGATTTAATCGTCGATATTGGCGAGTGTATGCGTTCGCGCATCCGGCAGTATGCGCCCGGCGCCCGCTTTGTGACTCTGACCCCGTGGGCGCTTGCGGAACCCGCTAAGCCCCTTGTGCCCGATCTCGCCGAACGGAGCGCGCTGTTCCGCGCGGCGCGCCTCGGTCTGCTGTATTCCGGGAATCTGGGACGTGCGCATGGCTGCGACCGCACGCTGTCATTAGCACGGCGCTTGCGTGATGCTGACGTCGCATTCGCGTTCAGCGTGCGCGGAAACGCGGAAGCCGCGTTGCGCTCGGCCCTCGACGGATCGGGCGATAACGTCCAGATGCATCCCTTCGTCGCCCAAAATCGATTGGAGGACCGCCTGAGCGCGGGCGATATTCACATCGTCACGCTACGCGATGCATGGACCGGCGCCGTGGTGCCGTCGAAGTTCTTCGGAGCGCTCGCCGTGGGTCGACCGGTTCTATTTGAAGGCTCGCCCGATTCGGCGGTCGCGCGGTGGATTCACCAATTCAAAGTTGGCTGGCTGCTGACAGCGGAGTCGGAAGAGGCGGTGGCGGTTGAACTGTCCAACCTGAGCCGCGACTCCGCCGGCCTCGAGGATCTCTTCCAACACTGCCACCACGTGTATGCCGCGCATTTTTCAAAGCAGTCGGTGCTCGACGCTTGGGACCGTGAACTGCGGTCGTTACAACTCTAACTTCCCCATGACAACCATATCTTTCAGGGAAAACTGCGCTGTGCGATAAGGCTCCGGCACGCCCGGCAAATACAGTTCCAGCACCAGGTTCTTGTCGCTTAACTGGACCTGGCGCGGGAAAGCGATGCGCATGTATGGGTCGCTCGCGGTGGGCGGGAAGTGTCCGGTCATCTTCAGTTTCTTGCGCCCTGCGTGCAGGACTGAATCCTCCTCCATGCGGCGGATTTCAGACTCGTTCGACAACGCATTGGTTACATTCATGTGCACTGCCACGACGATCTGAGTGGCGCGATTGTCCTTAAGCCAGGCTTGATATTCCTCGTTCAAAGGATCTTCGGGTTCCGGCTGGCCGGGCTTTCGCGAAAGCCGCGCGCGCCGCTGGCGCTCGGCTTCGGCGAGTTCCATCGGACCGGCCGTAGCAAGAAATACGATCACATCGCCCGGAGCCCGGGCTGCTCGAGCGGTGCCCGACGCCGCCTGGGCCCAGGGCGAATCCGTCAGCAACTGCGCCAATTCACGCTGGTCCCACTGCTCCGGCGCCTTCGTCTCCCAGAAAGGAGCCGCGAAAAACAAAAGCGAAAGCAGCAGCGCAGCGCAGTTCATGGCAATTTACAAAACGAACCCAAAACTTCGAGATCCACATTCCCGCCGGAAATTACGAAACCAACCCGCCCCAGCCCCGCCGGTAGTTTACCAGCCAGCGCGGCGGCGGGACCCACTGCGCCGCTCGGCTCCACCAGGATTTTCAACCGGGTCAGCAGATACTTCACCGCGGCTCGGATTTCGTCGTCGCTGACCAGCACCACGTCCTCGACGTTGCGCTGAATGATAGGGAACGTGAGTCTCCCAGGCGCAGGCGTTCGCAATCCGTCGGCGATCGTCTCCGGCGGGGCGACCTCGATCACACGGCCGGCGGCCAGCGAAAGAAACACGTCATTGCCGGCTTCGGGCTCCACGCCGATCAAGCGAATCCCGGGACGCAGATGCTTGGCCACGATCGAGCACCCGGACATCAGCCCGCCGCCTCCAATCGGAACCACCAGCGCATCCAGATCCGGAACCTCATGCAACAACTCCAGCGCAGTGGTGCCCTGGCCGGCGATGATCCAGGGATGATCGAAGGGCGGCGCGAGTGTCGCCCCGATTTCCGCGGAAATCCTTGCGCCGATCGCTGCGCGATCTTCCTTGAAGCGATCGTACGTGACAATGGTCGCGCCCTGCGCGCGCGTGGCTTCCATCTTGGATCGCGGCGCGTCCGTGGGCATCACCAGCGTCGCGGGACACCCGGCCGCCCGAGCCGCGATCGCCACTGCCTGGGCGTGATTACCCGACGAAAACGCCACCACGCCGCGCGGCAGGTCCGCCGGCGGAATCGAGAACACGAAGTTTGTCGCGCCCCGAATCTTGAACGCGCCCCCGGTCTGGAAATTCTCGCACTTCAAAAACGCCGTGTAGCCCGAGCGTTCGTTGAACCCGCGCGACGTTAACACTGGCGTCCGCTTCGCGATGTGCCGGATGCGCTCGCCCGCGTCCAGGATGTCTTCGAAAGTAACTTCAGTACCCGGCATGTTTGTCGACCAGATTAAGCAGAGGCTCGCCGGCCTCGAAGCGGCGGAAGTTCTCGAAAAAGGCCTCATAGGCCAGCGAATGAAAATTCTCCACCCGATCCGCCGTGTGCGGCGACACCAATACATTCTGCATCTTGTAAAACGCGTGCCCCGCGGGAAGCGGCTCGACTTCGAATACATCCAGGGCAGCGCCTCGAATCTTGCCGGACTCGAGCGCGGCCTGGAGCGCCGCCTGATCGATCACCGGGCCGCGTCCGACATTGATGATCACGCCGGTGGGCTTCATAGCCGCGATCTGCGCCGGGCCCACCATGCCGCGCGTTTCCGGCGTCAGCGGAGCGGCTACCAGGACGTAGTCGCTGGCCGACATCAAGTCATCGATCCTTTGCGGCGGGAACGTGGCATCCAGTAAAGGATCGTCACCGAAGAGCGACGATCGCCGCCGCAGCGCAATGACCTTCATGCCAAACGGACGCGCGCGTTCCGCCGCCGCGCTTCCGATCCCGCCGTAGCCGATGATGCCCAGCGTCTTGCCATGCAGCATCTGGCAGATGAAAGGTTCCCACACGCCCGCTTCCTGCTGCCGGACTACGCGCCGCAGATCGTAAGAGAAAAACAGCATCGCAGCCACGGCCCATTCGCCGAGCGGCACGCGAAAGACCCCGCGCCCGTTGGTGAGGGGCAGGGGATTGGCGATTACCTCCGGGGTCAGCACACCGTCCACGCCGGTGCCGAAATGGTGGATCCAGCGTGCTCGTGTGGCGAACGCTAACAGCGGTCCTAGCTTCTTCCCCGAAAAATCAAGGCTAAGAATCGCGTCCGCGTCCGACGCGCGCTCGCGAAGCTCGGTTGGATCGTTGCTGACGATGATGTGAGTCTCCGGCGGAAGGCGGTCCAGGAGCTTCAGGTGCGGAGCGGTTGGGTCGCAGATCACCAAGAGAGTCGTTGGCATGGTTGTCTGGATTACTCGCGCGCAGCGG
>Ga0210409_10008932_pt1 | contig 10162 bp, 8 predicted proteins | sample IncBWH17MmetaG_FD_161649 | JGI IMG/M metagenome (GOLD analysis project Ga0210409, IMG submission 161649) | Forest soil microbial communities from Barre Woods Harvard Forest LTER site, Petersham, Massachusetts, United States - Inc-BW-H-17-M | ecosystem: Environmental > Terrestrial > Soil >...
CACCTTCACGCGCCCGTTCACCCACTCACCCGCGGGAAAGCTCGAGCCGAACGGAGCACGGGTCGTCTGGGACCTCATGAGCATGTTCAGGTTCGATGACCGCGGACGGCTCGTCGAGGAGTTCGTGAGGACCGACAACCGGAGCTTCCTCCGTCAGCTCGGCGCCGAAGTCGCCTGACGGCCCCGATCGCCGCGGCGGCGTCCCGGCTGCCGTCAGCGCGTCGCAGGGCAGGCCGATTCCGCCCCGCCATTCCGGGCTGCCGACGGTCCACCCGGGAGTGCGCGGAGCGGCTGCGAAGGGCCGGGCTCCCGTACCGTCACCAGGAATAGGCCGGCGGCCACGACCAGATGTGGTGGCAGCAGCACCCGGTCGCACTGGGCTGACTGCCACGGCCTAATCTGCGACGATCATGGCCCCGATGGCCAGGATCACCCCGATGATCGTGAACACGACGAACAAGACCATCGCCACCGGGCTCCGGCTCAGGAGGGCGGCCATCATGCCCACGTTCACCAGCCCGGCCATGCACGCGCCCCCGGTGATGGCGGTGTTAAAAGGGATCCGGCGCCGCGCCCGGACGGGCGGGCGGCGCGGCAGCGCTCCGGTCAGCTCGACAGGGATGTCGGCGATGACCGCTGTCAGCTCCCCGTAGGTGCGCGACGCGAGGGCCTGGCCGATCCGCGCGTCGAATTCGTCCCTGTCCAGCCGGCCCTGCGCGAACGCGGTCTTGAGCAGGTCGATCACCCGCTCGCGGTCGGCATGCGAGGCCCGCAGGCCTGCCGCTGCCGCCCGGACTCCCGGTTCTGGTCTCACCGGCGCCTCCCACCTGTATTCACAGCGTAATCCGGTCAGCGTCCGGCGGCCATGCTCCGAGGCAACGCGCCTGCGTCGACTTCGGCGTCTCCCGTGATCGGCGTGACCAGGTTCGCCTTCCGCACCACCACCCACGCCACCCCATAGGCCGCGGCAATTTCCGCTCGGTGCGCGAACTGACCCGTGCCATCGTCCGCTTCATCGATGCCTGCACCCATCCCGCCCAGCCGTTCGTGCGGACCGAGACCCGCGACCAGATTCTCGCCCGCCTGGCCTAGGCGGATGCAGGAGTGATGTCCCATTGCGACCGATGCGGTGACGCAGGCGTGCAGGGCGGACTTCCCCGGGCTGGCCGCGCGTCCCGGTGATCGGCCTGCACGAGCCCCCGGAGAGCTGATTCGATGGCAGGGCGGATCCAGTGGCCACCGGGCTGATCCAGGCACCCGGGCTCCCTTGCCGGGTTCGCGTTCGTGATAAGCGGTCCAGACGCGCGGGAGGCGCGATGATCGAATGTGTCCGAGCGGCCCTGCTCACCCCTGCCGGCCGACTGCTGCTGATCAGGCGTACCTGGCCAGGTGCGACGCCCTACTGGGTGTTCCCCGGCGGGCACATCGAACCAGGCGACCCAAGCCTGCGGGCGGCCCTGATCCGCGAGGTGCGCGAAGAAACCGGCGCAGAACCGCAGATCACGGGCCTGCTTCACGTGCTGGCCGACGAGCATCTGCGACAGTACTTTTACCTGGCCCGCATCCGGTCATGGTCGGAAGGCGGCCGCACCGGTCCGGAGCTCGACGATCCGGACCGCGGCGAGTACCGGCTCGAGGAAATCCCGCTGACCATCGAGGCGCTCGACGCCATAAGCGTTGATCCCGCAGAAATCGCCGCTCTGCTCCGCGACGCGATCGCGACCGGGACCGACCTGGTCACCCTGGCCGATCCGGCCCGGTGAGCCACCTGCTTGCCCGTGGCATGACACGGTCACATGCCTGCCACACCGGACGTTCAAGGTCCGGCGCCTGCACGGAGAAGGGTGCTCTCGTGTAGAACGACGCCTCGCGCATACGTAGCCATCCTCACCGGTTTCCGTGTTCAAGTGCTCCCTCGGACACATACGATCTTGCGTTGACCTGGGGTTTCACGATCCGAGTTCCCGCGAACGGCTACAAAGCCGCAGGTCACGAACATGAGGGTTCAAGTCCTCTCGGAGTATTCCGCAGATGGACGCGTATTCCACGCGGACCGTGCAGGTACGGCCCGCTACAGCGCGAAGTAGAACGTAGCGCCCTGCCCTGGCGCCGATCGAACCCACAACTGCCCGCCATGGCGCTCGACGATGCGCCGGCTGATTGTCAGTCCAGCGCGTGGGCCGCCACCGCGAGCGCTCGGTGCGCGCACACGCCGGAAGATGGCTTCCTGCTGCTCGGCTCGGATGCCGATGCCGTTGTCACGAACGTAGAACGCGCGCAGCGGCTGCTCGGCATCGGGCGGCACGGCTTCCTCATAGCCCACCTCCACCCAGCGTGGCGGATCGGCCCGGGCGTACTTGACGGCGTTGCTGACGAGATTGATCAGCACTTCCTGCAGCCGGATCCGGTCACCGGAAACGGCGCCCAGCCGCATCGGACGGCGTAGCTGAACGTCGGCACTAGCCAAACGAGCGCCGAGGATTTCCTCGATGTCATCGAGGACATCGTCCATCGACACAGACGTCATGCGCAGGTCGGGCCGCCCTAGGCGCGAGTACTCCAGCAGCGAGTCCAGCAGATCATCCATTCGCGAGGCGAGCAGACGGATGGTATCCAGATGCTTCCCGGTGGCATCGTCAAGCGCGGCGGAGTCCCTCTTTATGAGGGTGGCGTAGTTGATGATCCCGCGAAGCGGCTCCTTCAGGTCATGCGATGCTGCGCGGGCGAACGCCTCGAGTTCGTCATCGCTGCGCGCGAGCTCAGCGTTGGCCGCACGCAGCGTCGTCGCGTGCCGCACGGCGACGTTGTACAAGGCCCGGTAGGTCTCCTCAGCGATGCCTCGCTCCTCGCCCGACCACGGCAGGCATTGCCCGCGCACCGTCTCTTGCCACACAGAGGAGGAACCGCGCGGGGTCAGCCGCTGCCCCCGGCTGCCCGTTACTACCGGACGCTCTGGATCGGCTGCCCACCGCACGGTGCGTGCTACCTCCCCGCGGAACCAGGCAAGCACATCGCCGGTGGAGCTCAGCGGTACGAGCAGCAGGCCGGCGCAGTCACCGGCCAGATGGGCCAGCTCGCCCAGTTCCTCGCCCAGGCGGTGCGTTGACCACGCCTGGCCGACCGGCCCTGAGGGCAGGTGCGTCAGCAAGGTCGGCAGTCCTGACAGGTCCGGTATCAGACCAGATGCGTGCCAGGCGCCGCCGAAGCGGGCATAGACGCCATCGGCGCCGACCAGATCGCACAGCCGGGCGTCCGCGACCAGGTGCTCGCCGAACCGTTCTGGCCCGACGGCATCGGCAGCGTCGATCATTTGCTGCAAGACGCGCCGGGCCTCGGCCTCACCCGCCGCCCGCTGACGATCCTCGACGGCGTTAAGCTGCAGCGACAGTGCGATGCCGAACATCTCACAGGCGGCGCGCTGATCGGCACTCAGCCGCCGGGGCGTGCCGCTGTGGCAGGCAATTAGTCCCCACAGCCGACCATCCTGGATGAGCGACAGCGACATGGAGCCGCGCACGCCGATGTTACGCAGGTACTCCAGGTGATAGCTCGACACGGTGCGCAGCGCCGAACCAGACAAGTCCAGCGGTCGCTGCGTGCCCGGACGCTGCGGGGGTATCAGCATCGCCCCGCGGTCGTTGACGTCGGCGATGACCCGTATCCAGTTCTGCAGGTACAGGCTCCGTGCCTGCGGCGGCACGTCAATCGCCGGGAACCATAGCCCCAGCCACGGCTCCCAGCCCGGCGCGGCATCCTCCGCAATCACCTCGCCCGGCCCGTCGCCATCAAAACGGTAGGCGACCACCCGGTCGTAGCCGGTGAAGGCCCGCACCTGCCGCACTGCGGCCTGGGATAGTCCTGTCACCGTACGCGTACCCTCCAACTGCAGCAACGCGCGCCGCGCGGCAGGGTAGAACGACGAGAACCGGAATGGCTGGTCGGCGGAGCGCTCGAACTCGCAGATCACTAGGCCGTCGCTGCGGTGCACGCTGGCCTCGAGCTGGTACCCCGTCTTGCGCTGCTCCAACTGAACCGGCACTATCGCGGCGACGCTGTCATCATCAGACGCTGCCTCGTGAAACTGCCGGGCCTGTTCGGCGCCGAGAATGTCTGCTACCGGCAAACCCAGCAGCACGTCCGGTGCCACCCCCAGCACTGCGGCGGTATTCGCGCTGGCCACTGTGATAGTCAGATCCGGCTCGGCCAGCGCCAGCAACGCGCCGTGTGACTGTACCGAGCCCAGCAGATGAATCGGTTCGCGAGCGCACTCGGTAATGTCGAACACGGTTCCGGTGGCATATTCGGCGGCCACCTCACGCGCCGATAGCCTGGACTGCGTTTCGTCCGTCATGCTGCCTCCCGCACCGCCAGGCCCAGCCTCGGCTCCAAAGCGCAGACGTTCTTAGGACAGGCTAATCCAGCGATGCTTTAGCGGACGTGCCTGGCTACGATAGTGCGGTGACGCAGGGACCTCGGCGCGGGCTCCTCTGGAGCCAGCTACGGGAATCCACTCAGGCTGCGCATGCGCAGGCTGAGGCGAGTCTGGCACCGCTTGCGCAGCCAGACAGTCTCGCCGGGTATGCGGCATTGCTGTGCTTGCTTTGGGGTTTTCAGGCACCCATGGAGCGGCTGCTGGACTACCAGGAATTGCCGTCAGCGGTCGATTGGTCGGCGCGGAAGCGACTAAGCGCACTGGCCGCGGACCTGACCGATCTTGGCGTGTCCGCCGCGCCACTGCCCGAAGCGGCCGGGCTGCCCGCGCTCTCCAGTCCCGGCGCGGTGTGGGGAACTCTGTACGTTACCGAAGGGGCAACCCTGGGCGGCCGGGTATTGCGACGTCACATCGAAGCGCGGCTCGGCCCGGTACCGCTAAGGTTCCTCGACGGCCACGGCGACCGCACACAGCCGATGTGGCGTGACCTAGCCCGGCTCGCCGACCAGTACGTCACTACCAAGCACGATAGGCAACTCGCTCAGCAAACCGCGATGCAGGCATTCGCCGCCTTCAGCACATGGTGCAGGGCTCCAAATATCGCTAGTGGTCTGACCTTCGGTTTCAGCGAGTCGCTTACGTCGCCGGTTGTGGGTGCCGAAGTCCTCGTGCTCGCGCAGCGCGATCATTAGGTGCCTGTAGTAATCCCGAAAAACTGATCAGCGCCAGCAGCGCCACACATCCCGATCGTCGTCCGCCTGATCCAGCCGTCTGCCCGCCCGGTCACCGCCATCCCTGATCACCAGCTCACCCGTGATGGCAGGCATGCACGCACCTGGCGACTCGCTCCCGGAGCAGATCCCCCGCACCTGCCGCTCAGGTCATGTACCGGCCAGGTGACAGGACAAATAACGAACGCTCTCATACGCTGATGACTGCGTACAGCGGCAATCTGTCGGTGGTTTCGGCCAGCTGGTGTGAGCCGCGATCGGCGAATTTGATCGCGGATCCGACGACGAGGTCTTTGACGGTTCGCGTGACGAGGATCTCCCCCGGATTTCCGCGGCGGCCGACGCACTTGGCGATGTCGACGGAAACGCCGCCGACCTGGTCGCCGAGGACATCTGCTTCTCCGGTGTGGATCCCGGCGCGTAGCTGGATGTGTAGTGCGGCGGCGTTGTCGCGGATGGTGGCGGCGCTGCGGATTGCCTGTCCTGGCGCGTCGAAGGTCGCCAGGATGCTCGTTTTGGTGCTGTTGCGAAGGCGGCCGCGGTGAGTGCGCACGTGCCGCCCGGCAACCTCGCCGATGTCAAGGGCCTGGCGGTGGCGGGCGGCGTCGCCTTCTGCGATCGTGTCGTGTGCCGCCTCGGCGAAGACGATCGTGGTGAGCACGCGAGCACGGTGGGGCGGTGATGGTGAGGCCGCGAGGAACTGTTCGATCTCGGCGAACAGTGCGTCGAGGTCTCCTCCCGCCGCGAAACGAAGGACGTGGTCGCCCGGTTGCTCGAAGTAGCGGGCGCCGTCGATGTGGGAGGCGAGGTAACGCCCGTAGAACGGGGGGTTGATCCGGTCGCCGCCGCGCTGGATCACGAGAGTGGGTACCTGGATCGCGGGGAGCACGGCGCGTACGTCGATCTCCCTGATCATGCGGAGCATGCGGAGGAACGCGCTAGGACTGATCGCCATGCGCTCGAATCGGCCGAGCAGCTCGCGGGCGCCGGGAGAGTGTGAGCGGCTGGGGAGGTACCAGTCGATCGTGGCGCCCTGCCCCCATCGGTGGGTTGCGATCTCTTGCATGGCCGCGTACACCTCCTCAGCGCCATGACCGCAGGGGTAGTCGGGGGCGGGGAACCAGCGGGCGAACGCTGAGCCGAGGATCAGGGCGCTGACCTTCTCAGGGTAGGTGGCGGCGAACAAGATGCTCATCGGCGCGCCCTCCGAGTAGCCGAACACGACGGCCCTCTGCGAGGAGACGGCGTTCAGTACCGCTTGCACGTCCGCGATGCGCTCCTCCAGCGTGGCATCGCTCGGGGCGCGATCAGACAGCCCGGTGTCGCGCTTGTCGAACAGGATCAGCCGCCCGAGGGTCGCGAGCCGCCGGTAGAACTCGGCCGTCTGGGGGTCATCCCAGACCAGCTCGACATGGCTCATCAGCCCGGGTATGAACAGGATGTCGCGCTCACCCTCGCCGAGTACCTGGTAGGCGATGTGGACACCGCCGCTCTGCACGTAGCGCGTCTCGGGAGAAGAGCCGCGATCGCCGGTGCTGGCGCGAGCCGGATGGTGTTCGAGCGCTGGATCTTGGCGCAGGATCCGCGCTTCGAGCTCACGCAGCTCGGGCACTGGCTCGATCCCGAGCTGCTCGACCATCGCGGAGCGAAGCTGCCGGTAGGCGCGCAGCGCGTCGGCCTGGCGGCCTGAGCGGTAAAGCGCCAGCATACGCTGATGCCAGAACCGCTCACGCAGCGGGTGCTCGGCGGTCAGCGCATCGAGTTCGGCGATCGTCTCGTTGTGGCGGCCGCTGGCGAGCTGCGCATCGATCCGTGACTCGAGCGCCCCAAGCCGCACTTCCTCCAGCCGCGCCCGTTCTGCACACGCGAATTGCAGCTGATCGAGATCCGCCAGCGCCGGCCCGCGCCATAGCGCCAGTGCTTGATCCAGCAGCGCCACCGCGCGAGCCGGGTCACCGGCCGCCAGCGCTTCGCGTCCGGCGGCAGCAAGCTGCCCGAAACGCAACACATCCAGCTCCTCCGGCGTGACTTGCAGCAGATAACCCGGAGAGCGGGTCAACAGCCGGTCACCTTCGCCGACCGACCGCAGGGTCTTGCGCAGCTCCGAAAGACGCACTTGCAGGTTCGCGGTGGCCCGCTCGGGCGCGAACTCAGGCCAAAGATCGTCTACCAGCCGCCCCGCGGATACCACTTTGTTGGCGTTCGTGAGCAGCATCGCCAGCACCGCGCGGGTCCGAGCGCCGCCGATGGCCAGCGATCGCCCGCCAGAGGTCACCTCCACGGGGCCAAGGATGTGGAACTCCACCATGCGCGCTCCCGTCGGCGGCGAGCCCTCGCCGGACGCGAGCCCGCAGCCACGAAAGAGCCTACCCGGAGCGCCCGTAAGCCGGCAGTAAGCACGTAGTCGGAGCACCGAAATGACTCCCTGCGACGCTTGCGGCAGACCACCGGAACTCGGAGAAGAGATGATGAGCACGACCAACCCGGTCAGGCCCTCCCCGGCGGCGTCGTGACAACGAGCGGCGCCGCAACCGAGGCTGAGCGCGGCCGCGGCGAAGCTGCTTCGACTGGTCTGGGCGATCCACGTATCGCGGTGCCTGTACGCCGTGGCCGAGCTTGGAATGACGTCGGGGACAGTCACGCGGGGGTAGCGGTGTCGTGCGGTTGTACGTCGAGGAAGTCGATGACCCTGCGTACGAAGCGCTCGACGTACTGGAAGTGGGCGCCGTGGCCGGAGTCGGGAAGCAGCATCAGCTCGGCGTCGGGCAGGTGCTGGTAGAGGTGGTAGGAGTTGATCGTCGGTATGACGATGTCGTTGCTGCCGTTGACGACGAGGGCGGGCTGGGCGATCCCGTCGAGGTAGCCGAAGTTGTCCGCGGGTGCTGAGGCCCACCCTCGGGCGGCGGCACGGTATGCGGCGATGGTCTCGTCGCTGACGGGGACGTCCCGGTCGTCGGTGCGCGCCGTGATGCGGGAGACGAAGGCGCGGCCGGCGGCCTGGCTCTCCTTCGACGGCGAGAACATGATGGGCAGCCACATGTCCTCGAGGAGCTCGTCTTGCCGGGTGAACAGAGGCGCGACCTCGGGGGCCTGCCGGGCGATGGCGTCACCGCCGCGGGGACCGGTGCCCACGAGGACGAGCCTGCGTACCAGGTCAGGCCGGTCCAGGGCGATCAGCTGGGCGATCTCGCCGCCCATGGAGTGGCCGAGGATGTCGACGGACCTCAGGCCGAGGCCGTCGATGAAGCCGGCGGCGTCGGCCGCCATGCCGGCGATGGTGTGCGGGGCGGTGCCGGTGCTGCGGCCGACGCCGGCGTTGTCGAACAGGATGATCTCCCGCCCCGCTGCCAGCGCGTCGCTGATGGCGGGGTCGAAGTTGTCGAGGTTGCCCATGAAGTGCTGGGTGAAGACCAGCGGTGTGCCGGCCGGGGTCCCGAAGCGGCGGTAAGCGAAACCGGTGCCGCCGATGTCGAGGAACTGGGTGAGAGCGGCCGTAGCGAGCGAGGCGACCATGACTGGCTTGCTCCTCTCAAGGTCTGGGCCCGCCGACGATCCCGCCCGGTGAGGCGAGCACCGTCGGCGGACGGCGGGCGAGGTGAAGGCGCGCGGCGTGCTGCGCGTCAGGTGGTGGCCCGGACGGCCTGCAGGATGACGCTGGTCACGACGCCGGGGTCGGAGATCATGGACAAGTGCGGGGCGTGCACTTCGGTGATGCGAGCGCGCGCGTTCTCGGCCATGGCCAGCTGCAACGCCAGCGGGATGGCGTGGTCGGCGGTGCCGACCACGGCCCAGGACGGAATGGTCTTCCAGGCCGGGACGCCAGTGGGCTGGGTCAGCGCGATGGTGGCGATCGGCGCCTGAGTGGCGGCTTGGACCTGGGCCTCGGCGGCGGGCAGGCCGTTGGCCATGCAGGACGGGAAGACGCCCTGCGTAATGTAGGCGTCCCCGACGCCGGCCGGGGCACCCGGGAACGGCACGACCGTCAGGTTGGCCGGCACGACACACGACCCGGGGTAGGCGGTCAGGAGCTGGGCGAGGGTCTGGCCCTGGGCGGGAGCGAAGGCATCGACGTAGACCAGGGCCTTGACCTGGGAGTCGCCGGTGGCGGCGTTGGTGATCACGGCTCCGCCGTATGAGTGGCCGACCAGGATGATGGGCCCCGAGATGCTGTGCAGGAAGTCGGCGAGGTAGGAGGAGTCATAGGGAAGGCCTTGCAGCGGGTTGGGCGGGGCGTCGACGGTGTAGCCGTCGGCTTGCAGCCGCTGGATGACGGCGTCCCAGCTGGCAGTGTTGGCCCAGGCTCCGTGCTCGAGCACGATGGTGGGCTTGGGCCCGCCGTTGGGGACGGCGCGAGCCGTCGCCTGGGCGGAGGCGATCTGGCTGAGGGGGATGATCAAGGCGGCGGTGGCCACGGCCAGGATGATGAGGCGCAGCCTTGCGTGGCGTGCGGCTCGGACGATGTTCACTGTAATCTCCTTTTCCGGGGATGCCGAGCGTCCGTTCGGTCGCATAAGAGGCGTTAACAGGCAAGTCCCCCGTTTCGACTGTGCGGCAGGAAACTGGCAGCGGGTATCCGCAGCATCACTGCACTTCCGTTAATGGCGCTCGCCGCCGAGGCTGGGATCCCGCGGGCGGTACTGCCCCATGCGGCCTTTTCGCGTCGGCGAGCTCGAGAGGCGCGCAGGCTGATGAGGCCGACGCAGACCGAGATGCTGTGCCACACCCGGGCCTGGTTCTTCGAGCTGTCGTAGAAAATCACCGAGCAGGGGCTTCCGGCACGCTCTGACGCGGGCCACAGCTCGTGCTGCTGGGCGACCAGGATGTCGCCTATCAACGTGCCGGTGACCTGGCGCCAGCCGGCGCCTTCGGCTGAGAGAGCGAGCTGACCCTCCTTGAGCGCCCCCTTCCAGCGAAGCTTCTAGATAGTCAGCACGATCTTGCCGGTGGTGCGCCCGGACTCAAGGAGCTGGTGGGCCTTGGCCGCCTCGGCCAGGGGCAG
>Ga0210409_10008934_pt1 | contig 10162 bp, 7 predicted proteins | sample IncBWH17MmetaG_FD_161649 | JGI IMG/M metagenome (GOLD analysis project Ga0210409, IMG submission 161649) | Forest soil microbial communities from Barre Woods Harvard Forest LTER site, Petersham, Massachusetts, United States - Inc-BW-H-17-M | ecosystem: Environmental > Terrestrial > Soil >...
CGAGCGGCGCTCTTTTGCAAAGAGGCGCGAATCTCCTCCCGGCTTCCATTCGCGGTCTTCACCTGCTCCGGCGTGATGCAATGGGTGTTCGTGCTGGTCTGGTCGCCGGCGCTGACGGTGGCTTCCCACCGACCGCTCTGCATCCTATCCGCTGCCTGGAGTGAGGATACGGCACTCAGCCCGAAAACGGCGAGTGACAGCAACACGACTGCATCATAATTTCTTCATTTGGTCCTTTTCAGGGAAGCGCGGTCAGTTGCGATTGGTGGGTCGTCAGTCCATAGTGCGCTATCCACGGGCGGAGGGTTGATTCTTCCGGATCGCTCGCAGAGTTTTAAGCCATGGCCGTGGCGCCAAGAGGATCGGCCTGGCTAGCGAACTAAATCTCCCATCCAATTCTCCCATCCAAATCTCCCAAACTAATGATAAAAGACTTAGGTATGAATCACCGTGTCGGCTTTGCCGGCGAGTTCCCGTGATCGTAGTGGTGATGGGAGTGACCGGCGCGGGAAAGACCACCATCGGCGTCCTGCTGGCCCAGCGGTTAGGCTGGGAGTTTGTAGACGCCGACAGTTTCCACTCAGCGGCGAATGTCGAAAAGATCAGGCAGGGAATTGCGTTGGACGATGCCGATCGTGCACCCTGGCTCCGGTCCCTGCGTCACGCCATGGAAGGCTGGGCGGCGGAACAAAGGAACGTCGTGCTGGCCTGTTCGGCGCTGAAGAAAAGTTATCGCGACGAACTTTACATCGCCGGCGGTACCAGGTTTGTCTATCTGAAAGGGAGCTACGATCTGATTTACCAGCGACTGCGGCAACGGCACGGTCATTTCGCTTCCGAAACGATACTGGCCAGCCAATTTGCCGCGTTGGAAGAGCCCAACGATGCGATCATCGTAAACATCGAACATTCAGAAGAAGAGATGGTCGCGGAGATGGTACGACAGCTGGATGTGGATGGCGCTCGTACCCTATGATTCCGTGACTCGACGGGTCGATGCGGCGTTGCGAGCCATGCTTTCTCTATGCCTTCGCTAACAGAAATTGACCTCCGTCCGAAGGTCGTCGCTAAGCTGTCCCGGCGGTTGCTGCCCTTCCTTTTCCTGCTGTATATCGTCGCCTACCTGGATCGAATCAATGTTGGATTCGCAGCCCTGCAGATGAAGGGTCAGCTGGGCTTCAGCGATGAAGTCTACGGTATGGGTGCGGGAATCTTCTTCGCCGGTTATTTCTTTTTTCAGGTGCCGAGCAACCTGGCGCTTTCGCGGTTTGGTGCGCGTAAGTGGATTGCAGTGATCATGGTCCTCTGGGGTGTGATCTCGGCTTCGATGATTTTCGTCGGGACTCCGAAAAGCTTCTATGTATTGCGCTTTCTGCTGGGTGCCGCCGAAGCCGGATTTTTCCCCGGCATGATTCTCTACCTGCGGCGTTGGTTTCCGTCTGCGGCGCGAGCCGGCGCAATCGCGCTCTTCATGACTGCGGCCCCGCTGGCTGGCGTCATCGGCGGTCCCGTTTCGGGTCTGCTGCTGGGAGCGCACTGGGGCCACCTGATGGGATGGCAGTGGCTGTTTCTGATGGAGGCACTGCCGGCAGTGCTGTTGGGCGGAGTCGTCCTTGCATATCTGACCGACCGGCCGGAAATAGCGACCTGGCTCAAGGAAGACGAGCGCGCCTGGTTGGTGGACCAACTGGCCCGTGAGGAGACGCCGCATCCCCGGGCTCGAACCGACGTCTTTTCGGCCTTCACCCACCCGATCGTCTGGGTGCTGGTGGTCGTGTATTTGGGTGAGACTACGGCAGCGTATGGCGTGGGTCTCTGGTTGCCTAGCCTGCTTCGCAATATTTCAGGCACCAGCAATCTTATAGTGGGACTGCTTTCGGCAATTCCGTATCTGGCTACGATCGTCGCCATGGTTGTGGTGGCCAAGAGCTCCGATCGCACCCGGGATCGAAAGTGGCACTTGGCAGGGTCTGCGTTCGCCTGCGCGTTCGGGCTAGGCTGCGCGGCTTACTCATCCTCGACCACTGCGGCCGTCGTGTTTCTTAGCCTTACCTTGATGGCTGCGTTTTCCATGAATGGGCCGTTTTGGGCCACTGCCACGGAAATGCTGAGCTCAACCTCCGCGGCGGCAGGCATTGCCCTGATTAATTCGGTGGCCAATCTGGGGGGATTTCTCGGACCCTACACCATCGGCCTGGTGCGCACCTGGACGGGAAGCTTTCGTGGCGGTCTGCTGGCGGTGGGCGCGCTGCTGGTAGTAAGCGGTAGTCTCGCGCTCCTGGCGTACGGAAGGGGTCCCCGTAGGGCGCCAGTTGCTGCCTCTTAACCACACGGGATAGGGCGGAGGTTGCAACCTTCGCCCTTTTGACGCAATTGTTTACAATAGGCTTCGGCCCAGCAGCCGGGGACATCCCCGAGGTATCGGGACGAAAAACGATTTGGAAGAGCCCACCCCCAATCCAAGCTCCGCCGCCCCGGTGTATTGGCGAGTGGAGGGCAGCCTCGCGGACTTAACCACGGTCCGGCCTATTGCCTTTTTCACCTGGAACGCCCAAACCTTTCTGGAGCGCTGGGTGCGCCGCGGGCTGGTCTTGGTCATGGCGATTTTGCGGCCGTTTTCATATGCCGCCCACCGTGTCTTCGCCACCCGTGTTGTCCATACCGTGCTCCGGGGAATCAGTCGGGACCGGCTCGACTTACTAGGCGAAGAATACTTCAAGTACAAGTTGCAACCATACCTAAAAGTTGATGGTATGGAGCTGCTTAAGTCTCGCATTGAAGCAGGCGACGAGATCGTCCTGGTGAGCCAGGGACTCGAGCATGTCATGCGCCCCTTGGCGGAACATTTGGGCGTGAAATGGATGATCGCCAATCGCCTAGAATTCCGCGACGGAATTGCTACCGGACGCCTTTTGGAACCAGTCGTGCGGCCGCGCGGACTGTTCGCCGGAATCAAGGGCGCCGGACCCGACGGCAGACGGGCCGAGGAGCGGCTGGTTCGCGACCTCGGTCTAGAGAACGCGAAAGCATTGGAAACCGCCGTGGTTCCGGCCGCACGTCAGGTCCCGATGCTGAATCGGCCGATTGTGTATTTCGATGGCGTTCGCCATATCGGGCCGCTTTCGGTTCGCCGGGCACTCGCCGGGAAACACGTCATGCTGATTGGCGTGACTGGCTTCATTGGCAAGGTTTGGCTGGCCAACACGCTGATGGAGCTGCCGGAGATCGAACGTGTCTATCTCCTGATCCGGCGGCAAAAATCCAATCCGGCGTTGCGCCGCTTTGAAAAGCTGGTGGAAGAGTCACCGGTCTTCGATCCGCTGTACGCGCGCTATGGCGCTGATCTTCCCCGATTTCTGGGGGAGCGGGTGGAGGTCATCGAAGGCGACGTTTGTCAGCCTGGCTTGGGTCTCGCACCTGAAGTGGCCCAGTCCCTGCAAAAGAATCTGGATCTCATCATCAACAGTTCCGGTCTGACCGATTTCAATCCTGATCTCCGGGATGCGTTGGCCACCAACGTCGACGCCGCTGTGAACGTTACCGAATTCGTGCGCCAATCGGACCACGCCGGGCTTCTGCATCTTTCCACCTGCTATGTGGCTGGAGCGCGGGACGGCCGGGTGGGCGAAGGCACGCGCCCGAACTACACTCCGGCGGGAGCAGCCGACTTCGATGCGGAAGATGAATGGCGCGCCCTGCATGCGTTCGTGAAGCAGGCTGAGCAACAGGCCGACAGCGCCGAAGTGACGGAAGAGCTTCGCCAGCAAGCTTTAAGGAAAGAGCACGCTGCCAAAGATCTGGGCGGGGCGGCGCTGGAAAATCAGATCCGAAAAAACCGCTTTCGCTGGCTGCGTGAGTATTTGACCGAGTCAGGAATGAAGCGTGCCGCCGAGCTGGGATGGCCCAACACTTATACGTTGACCAAAAGCCTGGCCGAGTCGCTGATCACGAAATACGGCGCCGGCTTGCCCATCGCCCTAGTGCGCCCCGCGATCGTGGAGACTTCCGTCAAAGAACCGTTCGCGGGCTGGAATGAGGGTATCAATACTTCGGCTTCGCTCTCCTACCTGCTGGGCACTTCCTTCCGCCAGCTTCCGACGAATGAGAGGAAGCGGCTGGACATTATTCCGGTGGATTCGGTCTGCCGCGGCATGACCCTGATCGGCGCGGCCATCGTGGAAAGGCGGCACGAACCGCTCTATCAGCTGGCCACTTCCGTAACCAACCCCTGCGACATGCGGCGTTCCATCGAACTGACGTCGCTGGCCCACCGCAAGCACTACCGCGCCCAGGAAGGCCTGGAATACTGGCTACGGCTGCGCCTGGATGCCATCCCTGTCTCCAAGGAGCGCTACAACCGCATGTCAGCGCCGGCGCAGAAGGCGATTGTGAAATCCATTCAGCGCATCATGGCCCCGCTGCCGCTGAAGAAAACTCCGCTGGTGCGCGCCGAGCGCAATTTGGAGAAAGTTGAAAAGCTGATCAAACTGTTCGAACCGTTTATTCTGCACAACGAACACGACTTCGCCGCCGACAACGTGGAGAGGCTTTCCTACGCTTTGATCGAGGAAGAAAAAACCCCGTTCGGATACGACACGCGCTCCATCGACTGGTGGGATTACTGGATCAATGTCCATATCCCAGCCTTGCGTAAGTGGACGTATCCTTTGATTGAAGGGCGCCCGCTGGAGGCGCGCCCGTCGCGCAGCCTGCAGCCTGTAGCCCTCCCGGAAAATGGAGAAGTCGTAAAGACCGGCACCAATGGAGCAACGTGGCGATATTCCTGACTGGTTCCACCGGATATATCGGAGCGCACGTGGCCGCCAACCTACTGGAGCAGCACGGCGCTTCGTTGAACCTGCTGGTCCGCGCCCGCGATCCGCAGGAAGCCGCGCTCCGCCTGTGGCACGGCCTGCAGTTGCATATGGACTTCCCGCGTTTTTACGAACACTTTCAGACGCGGATCCGCATCTTTTGCGGTGACCTGACCGCGCCCCACTTTGGTCTCTCCGATGACGACCACGACCGCCTGATCCATACCACCGATTCCGTCATTCATTGCGCGGCTTCGCTCAATCGCAAGTCGGAGAAAACCTGCCTCAACGTGAACTTGCGTGGCACGCTCGAAGTGCTTCTGCTGGCGCAAAAGTCGCACTACTATCATGGCCTGCGCCGCTTCAGCCAGGTGAGCACGGTGGCGGTGGCAGGGAAGCGGCAGGACGAAGTGGTGAGCGAAGACCGCTCCATCGATTGGGGCCGCTCGGACTACGATCCCTACGCCCGCACCAAGAAGTTTACTGAGCACATGATGCGGCAGCTTCTACCCGAGGTTCCAATCACAATTTTTCGGCCTAGCATCGTTCTGGGCGACAGCCGCTATCCCGAGACAACACAGTTCGACATGGTGAAGGCTTTCGCGTTTCTGGCCGGTCTGCCGGTGCTGCCGTTCCGCGCACAAGACAAGATTGACATCGTGAACGTGGACTTTGTCGCGGACGCGATCGCGGTGCTGCATCAGAAGGAAAACCCGCTGCACGACACGTATCATCTTTCATCCGGCGTGGAGTCGCAGACGTTTCGCCAGTTGACCGGCGCGCTGGCAGCCGCGCAAAACAAGCGTGGTCCCGTCTTTCTGCCATTTCTGGAGCGGCCGTTCGATGCCAGTGTGAACTTTTTGTCAAACCGCAGCGGAGCGATGGCCTACGGCGCCTCATTGATGAAAGTGTTCATGCCGTACCTGGTTTGGAACACGGTGTTCGACAACACTCGCGTCACCCAGGAACTGGGACGCAGGCCGGTACCGTTCTCGCAGTACAGTTACCCACTGCTCAAGTTCAGCCGCGACACCAACTTTACTTATCCCTACCGGGATTGGCCGACCACAAAAGCTGGAGGCTCTGCCGCATGATGGATCTGGTCCTTGAAGCCTGGGTCAGCAGCAGCATCGAAGCCGCCAAGCTGGGCTGGATGATGGGCAAAGGCAAGTCCTGGCGACCCGGCGAAAAGTTGAAACTGTTGTTTGCCGGATACAACGGCACCCGCAACATGGGCTCCGATGTGCGGGTTGCGGAAATGCTGCGCCAGACCCGACACATCCTGGGCGCAGAAAACACTGCGTTCAGTGTGATGACGCAAAATTTCAAATTCACCGAAGGCTACTTCGAGGACACGCGGCAGGTACATCTGCCGGATATTTTCCCTCCATTTCTTTTCGACGAAGTGCCCCGCCATCACGGGGTGGTGGCGTGCGAAGGCTCGATGTTCAAGAGCAAATTCGCCAACGCCCTGACTACCATGATGATTGGATCGTTGGGCATCGCGGCCGCCCAGAACAAACTCTCCGTCGGCTACGGTGCGGAAGCGGGATACATGGATCCGATGATCGCCAAGATGTGCTCCCGCTATTGCCAGAATTCGTTGGTGATCACGCGCAATGAAGAATCGCGAACCCTGCTGCGTGATCTTGGCGTCCCGACTGAACTCGGCACCGATACGGCGTGGACCTTCGAACCTGCTCCTTCGGAATACGGCCGGGGAGTCTTGCGGAAAATTGGCTGGGACGGCAGCACGCCGGTGCTGGTGGTGTGTCCCATCAATCCTTTTGAATGGCCGGTCAAGGCGTCGGTCGCCAAATTTGCGGCGCGCACACTCACCGGTGCTTACAAAGACAGCCACTACCGTTCGGTGTACTTCCACAACTCCGGTCCGGTAGCCAATCGCGCGCTGGAGCACTACCTTACCGCAATTGCCAATGCCGTCGACGCATTCCGCAAGCAGCGCAAAGTTTTCGTGATGCTTGCTGCCACTGAGCGTCTGGACGCGCGACCGGCGAAGCACATCTCGGAAAAGCTGGGAGGCGTGCCGGTCCTGAGTTCCGAAGACTACAAGATGCAGGAGCTGGTCAGTGTCCTGCGCGCCTGCCACATGATGGTTTCATCGCGCTATCACGGCATCGTGACTTCAATGCCCGGACTGGTGCCGTCTGCCGGAATCACCATGGACGAACGTATCCGCAACCTGATGCGCGAGCGCGGCCACCTGGATCTGCTGATGAACGTGGACGATCCTGACCTCGAGCCAAAATTGTTGGCGGCTCTGGAGAAGCTGGCCACGAGCGGGGAAGCGATCTCGGTGGGAATTGGACAGACGGTCGTAAAGAATCTGAAGGTGATGGCACGCATGGGTGTGTACTTCGAAGAAGAGGTGCAGCGGCGCTATCCCGAGTTTCCGACCCGCAGGGGAGAATGGAGCTGGGAGGATTATTTGCCACCGCTGAGCAAAAGCCTGAAGCAGTTGGTAGAAGCATTCGGCTAGACGAATCACGATCACACCCGCCCCTACGCGCACATGAACTTTCTCGAAAACATTTTCGCCCAGCTCGAAGCCGTCCACCATACTCCGGTGCTGCAGGAGCTTCGAGATGGCGCGGTCGTCCCGGTTACAGGGCAAGACCTGTTACCGCGGGTAGCGCAAGCCCGCGCCTTCCTGCTGGCGCGCGGATTGAAGAAAGGTGACCGCTGCGCCCTGCTGGCGCACAACGGCATCGACTGGGTCGCGCTTGATCTCGCGATCATGGCGGAAGGCGTGATCGTAGTTCCACTCTACGCGCGACAGGCATCGTCCGAACTCGTGGCCATGATGAAGGACTGCTCGCCAGCATTAATCTGCTGTGGCGATGCTGTATTGCGCGACGGCATTTTACAAATCTGGCCCGAGGCCCCGCCGCAGCATCTGTTCGCAGAGATATTTTCCAATGCAGGGGCGAGCGTGAACGGGAACCCAAGGCTGGCCGAGTCGGACCCGGTCACGATCATCTATACCTCCGGAACGTCAGGCGAAGCCAAGGGTGTCATGCTGACCGCGGGAAACGTCGGGCACATGCTGGGCTGCACTTCCGGACGGCTGGATTCCCTGATGGAGAGTAGACCCGGCCAGGACCGGGTCTTCCACTACCTGCCATTTTGTTTTGCCGGCTCTTGGATCATGCTGCTGACTTGCCTGCTCCGACGCAGCTTGCTGACGCTGAACACAGATCTGGGAAAACTGGCGGGCGAAATGCGCTCCGCCGAGCCCGACTATTTTCTCAATGTCCCGGCCTTGCTGGAACGCATGCGCAAAGCCGTGGACGAACAACTGTGGAAGACCGGCGGCCTCGCGCTGGCAATCTACAGTCGAGCCAAAGGCGCGTGGATTCGCAAGCGCGACGGGCATACCCGGCTCTCCGATACGGTCTGGCTTTCTTTGGCAAGTTCGATGATCTTTCCCACCATTCGCAAGAAAATGATTGGCGGCAATCTGAAGGCCCTGATTTGCGGTTCGGCGCCACTCAGCGTCGAAACACAGCTCTATTTCAATATGCTCGGCATTCCCGTGCTCCAGGTCTACGGATTGACCGAGACCACCGCAATCTGCACCATGGACGATCCTCGCCACGTCGAACCAGGACGCGTGGGACCGGCCATCAGCGGCATCGAAATGAAACTGGGCGAGAACGAAGAGATCGTGGTGCGCGGGCCCAACATTTTTCCTGGATACTGGAACCGGCCCCAGGAAACCGCTGAGTCGCTGCGTGAGGGATGGTTGCACACCGGTGACCAGGGCGAAGCCGACGCAGCCGGGAACTGGCGTATCATCGGGCGCATCAAGAACCTGATCATCCTGGGTTCGGGACACAATATTGCGCCGGAGCCAATAGAAGATGAATTGCTGCGACATTTGCCCGCCGCCCAGCAGGCGGTTCTGGTGGGCAATGGGCGGGGATATCTTTCCGCAATTGTCACGGGAAGCGTTACTCGCGAACAGGTACAAGCAGCCGTGAACGCGGTAAATCCGGACTTGCCGCACTATAAGCAAGTGCGGGCGTTTCATATTCACCCAGAGCCGTTCTCGATTGAAAACGGACTATTGACCGCGAACGGCAAACTCAAGCGCGACCTGATTGCCGCGCGACTGCAGAGCGAAATCGAAGAAATGTACGCGGTCAAACAGGCTTCGTGAACGTAGCGCCGGCGTCCCGGCGGTGGTCTCGAGGGCCTCCTTCGACTGCGCTCGGGACAAGCCTTGCCCTCGAAGGCGCGCTTCAGGTTGATTGATAGCGACGGAACATGAACCCATTCAAAGGCGAAACGCTCTCCTGGGAGCTCAAAGACGGTGTCGTCGAACTCGCTCTGCATCGTGACCCGTGCAATGAGATCGGCTCGGTCACGCTGGAAGAGTTAGAGAAATTCGTGTCTGCGCTCGAGGGCGTTCAACACGATGCCTATGCGCTGATTCTCTACAGCACGTTGAAATCAGGATTCTGTGCCGGGGCGGACTTGCGCGAGCTCTATCACGGTGCTCAAGGCATGGATAAGAAGGCGGCCACTCGTGGTGTCCGTGAGTTTCTGGAGCGTATTCACAAGGTGATGAATGCAATCGACAGCGCTCCCGTCACCACCATCGCGGCTCTCAACGGTGTAACTTTCGGCGGCGGGTTCGAACTGGCCTTGGTCTGTGACCTCATCGTCGCCGACAAAATGGCACGCTTCTGCTTTCCCGAATTGCGTTTGGGATTGATCCCCGGATTCGGCGGCATCCCGCGACTGAAACGCGATCTGGGGAATGCAGTCGTGCGCGACCTGTTGCTTACAGGGCGCAGTTTCAACGCCACCAAAGCTCTGCAAGTTGGGCTCTTGAGTCAAGTGGTTGGGGAAGGCGAGTCGTTGAGAGCGGCACGCGGCACCGCCGCTCAACTGGGAAAGTTCGATCGCCGGACAGCGATTGCGGCAAAAAAATTCATCAAGCCAATCCCGTATGAGGAACTGAAACGCGAAATTGACATCTTCTGCGAGCTCTTCTCCCAGCCCGCTGTCGAGGCTGGCTTGAAGAAATTTGTTAAAAGCAAAGATGCCCTGCCCTATTTGCCCTGATATCTTTCGACTAGAATGAGATTAAAGCGATGGCAGATCACAAAAAAACACTGGAAGAAGTCCTCAATCTGGCTGCGGCGCAGTTTAAAGTCCCGCGCGAGAAGCTCGCTCCGGACGACGATTTCTTCAAGACGCTGGGGATTGATAGCCTGCAAGCGCTGGACCTGCTCACCCGGCTCGAGCACCATTTCAACGTCGAACTCCCGGACTACGAATTGCAGGGAGTTTCCGACTTCAGAACGCTCGCCAGCCGG
>Ga0210409_10008935_pt1 | contig 10161 bp, 8 predicted proteins | sample IncBWH17MmetaG_FD_161649 | JGI IMG/M metagenome (GOLD analysis project Ga0210409, IMG submission 161649) | Forest soil microbial communities from Barre Woods Harvard Forest LTER site, Petersham, Massachusetts, United States - Inc-BW-H-17-M | ecosystem: Environmental > Terrestrial > Soil >...
TGGGGCCTTCGCCGAAGGGGATTGCGGCGGCGCGCGCGGTACTCGAGGATTCGAACCGGTATCCGGATGGCGGAACCGTGGCATTGCGACAAACCCTCGCGGAACGGCACGGAGTATCGCCTGAAGAGGTTTTTATCGGATTGGGATCAAGCGAGCTTATTGATCTGGCGGCGCGCGTACTTTTGCGGCCCGGGGTACAGGGACTGACGTCGGAAGGGACGTACGCGCCCTTTTCCGTGGCGATTCGCGCGAGCGGCGCAGAGCTGGTGCTGGCGCCACAGCGGCAATTTGGATTTGACCTGAAAGCAATTGCGAAGGCCCTCACTCCGAAAACCGGTGTGATCTATCTTGCAAATCCGAACAATCCGACGGGCAGCGCCTTCGGCCGCGCGGAATTTGACGAGTTTCTCGTAACGGTCCCCGATGGCGTGCTCGTTGTGCTGGATGAGGCATACATCCATTACGGGTTGAGCATGGGCTTGCGCGATTCCGTGGAAGCGTACCGCAAGAGAAAGAATCTGCTTATCCTGCGAACGTTTTCGAAAGTGTATGGACTGGCGGGGTTGCGCATCGGCTATGCCATGGGCCGGCCGGAGCTGCTGACGGCAATGAATAAGTTGCGGACACCGTTCAACACGTCAGGAGTGGCGCAAGCGGCGGCGCTGGCGGCTCTCGATGACAACGAGCACGTGGCACGCTGCATCGAAGCGAACGCGGCCGAGCGGAAACGCTTGACCGAGGGCCTGGCGAAGCTGGGATACCGGCCCGTGCCGAGCGAGTCGAACTTTGTGTTTTTGGTCGTGGGGCCGGATGCGAAGGCGTTGAGCGATGAACTACTGAAAATGGGCGTGATCGTGCGGCCTCTGGGATGGATGGGGTTTCCGGAAGCGATCCGCATTTCAGCCGGCACGGCGGAAGAAAACGAAAAATGCTTGTCCGCCATGGCGCGGGTGGTTTTGAAGCGCGCCGGCGAAGGCGAACTTGCAACGCGATGAGAGTCCTGCTACCGGAAAGCGCGAGCGCTATTGCGCACCCCGGCACTGACGCCATTCTCGAACTCTTGAACAAATATAGAACCATTGCGGTAGTCGGATTGTCTTCGAATCCAATGCGGCCGAGTTTTGGCGTGACGGAATACATGCAGGAGGCGGGGTACCGGATTATTCCCGTGAATCCGAATGAAACGGAAGTACTGGGGGAGCATAGCTACGCGCGGCTGGAAGACGTGCCGGAGAAAATAGATATTGTGAATGTGTTCCGGCGCACGGAGGATGTGCCGCCGGTGGTAGAGAGCGCGATTCGAATCGGGGCAAAGGTGGTTTGGATGCAGTCCGGGATTGAAAACCAAGCGGCGTCGGAGATGGCACGGGCGGCGGGGTTGGTGGTGATTGAAGATGCTTGCATCCTGGTGGAGCATCGGCGGAGAGCGAAAGAGCTGAAGTAATAGACTTGGGAAAAGCAGAATAAGACTGCATGCCCGCGGGACAATTGCGCGGGCTTTTTCGTTTTCGCAGGAGCGAAAAAAGCGGAAGAGCAAAGATTTAACACCTGGATCGCGGCGGGCGCAGATGGCCGAGAGAAGAGTCAGCGAGGCAGCGGAAAGACCAAGAGATTGCGCTTGCCGGGGATGATGACAGCCAGGGAGCGACCGTCGGGTGAAATGGCGAAATCACGGAAGCTGAGGCCGTGAAGGACAGGAATGGGCGTCGGCTGCGTTACCGGAATTTCGCGGTTCGCGGGGATCGGCGTAGTCGGAGGCACATCAATCCACACGAGATCGCCGGATTTTTTCTCAATGGAGCGCTTGAGGAGGATGCGCGATTCGTCGGGTGCCCAGCGAAAAACCCCAAGGCCGATGCGAAGACGGGCAACCCGATTGATGGCCGTAAGATCGCGAATCTCGAGAATTTCCTTGTCAACGAAGTAGGCGACATTTTTGCCGCTGGGGGAGACACTCACGCCGCCTTCATATCCATCCAGCGTGGCTAATTCCTTGTCATCGTCGCTCAAGAGGTCCAGGCGCTGGAGGCGCGATGGGCCGGTGAGGCTGTGATCCTGTTCCACAGCGATGGCGGAATTTACGCCGGGCATCCAGGCCATGTCGCGGAATGTGCGGCCTTCATAAAAAGAAGGGAGCGCCCCGATGGCGGGTCGCGTGAACTTCAGGGAGAAGAGCAGTCGCGGCTTCACGGTTTCCGAGAGAAAGGCGATCGTGGCGTTGTCCGGCAGCACGTTGGGGTTGGCGGCCTCGAGGATGATATTGTCGCCTTTGTTGATGCGGATTTCCCGCCCCGCGTCGTCGAAAAGCATCGTCTGAAAGGAGTCCTCGGTCTTGCCGGAGTCGTCGAGGACGGTAGTGTTGAGCAGCTCGGCAAGAATCATCCGGCCGTTCGGCGACCACCGGAAGGAATTGACGATGTAGCTGAAGGGCCGGTTGCCGCGCGTGTACTTCTGGCCTTCGAGCAAGCGGCGGCGCTTGCCGTTCGCTTCCTGGAGCCAGATGTCGTCGTGTTCGAGGTCGTATTCCTTGGTTTTGAAGTGGCGATAGACGGAGTAGACGATGCGGCCGTCGGGAGCGTAGGAGAAGGCGGTGATTTCTTCTTCGATGGATTGCTGCGGCTTGTCAAGATTCTGCGCGCGTGCGGAGGGCAGCGCGCAGCAGCCCACCACCGCGCACACCAGAGAACAAAGACGGCGGAGCCAGCAAAATCGGCTTACGGAGCAGGGGCAGGTCATGGTTTGGGATGCGGCCCAGTATACTCGGAGCAACAGGGCTTGTGCGTGGGCGCGAATTCCATGAATTCCACGCGAGTGTCGTCAGGGTCATAGAGATTGAGCTGCCATTTGCCGTCGCGGCCGATCTTGGGCTGCTCGCTGCCAGTCCACCCGTTTTTGCGAAGTTGGGCCTCTGCGGTATGGATGTCCGGGACTCCAAGCGCAATGTGGTTCATGACGCCGAGAGTGTGATGGTCGGCGTTGGTGGGGACGTTGAGCATGTACTCGAGCCAGTCGGTACCATCGGGAACTTGCATGTCCACCCAACTGCTTTCGTCGTCTTTCCTTCCACCGTGCCAGTAAACGTGGAAGCCGAGAATGTCCCTGTAAAATCTGTCTTCCGCCGCACGATCACGAACGACAAAACCGGCGTGGATAATTTGAGGTTGAAACGGAAGGCTTGCGAGTAACTGGGCCGGAGTCGTGCTCCTCTCGGTAAATGAGATGCGATGACCTTCCGGGTCGTGAACCGTGAAAGCGGGCGGCCGCGCACCCACCTCTTCAACAATAACGTTACGTGAGGTCAGGTACCGTTGCAGAGCCGCCACATCATCAGTGATGAACCCAACTTCTTCAAGCAAGCCTTGTTGATTCAGCGACGATCCGGCGTTCAGGGAGTTGACGTTTAGTGCGATGAACTGGGATGAATGAAGAGCGACCGAGCCTCCTATTGGCCTGTTGTCTGCAGGGCAATGGGGATGTTGACCCAAAATCATGGAGTAAAAATCTTTCGCCCTACAAAAGTCGCTGACACGGATTCTGACATGCGAGATGCCGAGTATTTCAGGCCGAGTCGGGTCCTGATTGGCCGGGGCGTAAAAAACGGCGAAGGCAAGCAACGCGCAAGCGCCAGGCACATATCGGATCTGGAGCATCATTTTTATGGACTATTCCTTTTCTTGAGGCTTCGGATTTCATCTAACCGCTGGCGGAGGCGTTGCTCGAAGCCCTGGTCGGTGGGCTTGTAATAGTTGCGGCCGGCGAGATTGTCAGGGAGGCAGGACATGTCGGTCACTTTTTCCTCGAAATTGTGGGCGTACTTGTAGCCTTTGCCATAGCCGATATTTTTCATGAGGCCGGTGACGGCATTGCGGATGTGGAGAGGCACAGGCTCGGCTTCGGTTTTGTGAACGTCGTCGATGACTTCGCCGTAGGCCGTGTAAACTGCGTTGGATTTTGGCGCGAGCGAGAGATAAACGGCGGCCTGCGCAAGCGCGAGATGGCCTTCCGGCGCGCCCAGAAAATCGAAAGCATCCTTCGCAGCAAGAGTAACGGCGAGGGCGCCGGGTTCGGCAAGACCGACGTCTTCGCTGGCCATGCGCACCATGCGGCGAGCGAGGTAGAGCGGATCTTCGCCGGATTCGAGCATGCGCGCTAACCAATAGAGAGCCGCGTCGGGATCGGAGTTGCGCACAGACTTGTGCAGCGCAGAGATGAGGTTGTAATGCTCCTCACCGGCTTTGTCGTAGCGGAGAAGTTTTCTTTGCAGGACATCTTCGAGGAGTTCGCGTGTGATGACGCGAGCACCCTGTTCATCGGGGTGTGCGCTGCGGACGGCAAGTTCGAGCGTGTTGTAAGCGGCGCGGGCGTCGCCATTCGCGAACGATGCGATGCGGAAGAGGATGTCTTCGGGAGCGTCAATCGATTCAATCCCGAAGCCGTGCTCTTTGTCGTTCAAGGCGCGGCGGAGGAGTTCAGCGATTTGCGGCGTGGTGAGCGGATCGAGAACATAGACCTTGGTGCGCGAGAGCAGCGGCGAAATCACTTCGAATGAGGGATTCTCCGTCGTCGCCCCGATGAAGATAATGTGGCCGGCTTCCACATGCGGCAGAAAGGCATCCTGCTGGGCTTTATTGAAGCGGTGAACTTCATCAACAAAAACAATGGTGCGATGCCCGGAGCGAGATTTTTGCTCGGCGACGGCCATGACTTCCTTGATTTCCTTAATGCCTGCGAGCACGGCGCTGAAGGAAACGAATTCAGAACTGGTCAGGCGCGCGATGAGCCGCGCGAGCGTGGTTTTCCCGCAACCCGGCGGGCCCCAGAAGAGCATGGACCCGAGACTGTCATTTTCAATTTGAACGCGCAGCGACTTGCCCGGTCCGAGGAGCTTTTCCTGGCCCATGAATTCATCGAGCGTGCGGGGGCGCATGCGTTCGGCTAGCGGCTGGTTGGCGGCGGGCACATCAGGCTCGGGAGCCGGTCGCGGCAATTTGGAGAAGAGGCTCACGTTGTTTTGGACGTTCGAGCGGCGTCCGGCGCTTTAAGCGATTGCGAAGAAGCAGAGGATTGGATGCCCCGAGCACTCGTGGCGTTTCTTTGCCTAGCCGCTTCATAGAAAACGACTGCCGCCGCCGCCGCCGCGTTCAAGGACTCAACGCCGCTGCTCATGGGAATGCGGATGCGCGCATCAGCGCTGCGTTCGACTTCTTCCGGAAGCCCAGCGCCTTCGTTGCCGACGAGAAGCGCCACCGGCTGGCACCAATCCACTTCCCAGGGCGCAAGCAGCGGCTGTTCTCCATCCACCGGTTCGTGAACGCTGGAGGCGAGCGTTCGAACGCCCGCGACCTTCAGCTGCGCCAGCAGAATCGAGAGCGACATCCCCGCAAGAATGGGGAGATGCAAGGCAGCGCCGGCGGAGGCGCGCAGCGCTTTCGGCGAAAATGGATTCGCCGTGCCACTGATGCCGGAAGCCGCAGTGGCGGCGCCAGTCGCGCCAAAGGCCGCAGCCGTGCGCAGAATCGTACCCACATTGCCGGGATCCTGGACGCCTGCCAGAACAACCAGCAGGGGAGCACAGGCCGCAAGTGGGGCGCGCACAAGATCATCGAAGGCGGTCTCGCGCGGGTGCACCAGCGCCGCGACGCCTTGCGGGTGTTCTGTGTCGGCGAGGCCCTCGAACAACCGGTCGGTAGTGCGCAGCACAGGAAAAGCCATCTCGGGACGGTCGACTAAGGAGGATAACCGTTCATGATGGCGCTCGCCGGATTCGCTGAAAAGCACCGCCTGGATGCGGCAGCCAGAACGCAGCGCCTCTTCCACCAGGCGCACGCCTTCGACGCCGACAAAACCACTTTCCGTCGGTAATCCCCCACGCAGGGCTACACGGAATTCCTTGAGCCAGCGATTGTCGCGGCTGGTGAGGAGCGCCGGCTCACCGGCGGGGCGAGCGCTGCGGGCCGATTTTCCTGGCGTGGCCATCCCTGTGGAGCGTAGCAAACTTCTGGCTAGGGACGCTAACTTGAGACTGTTTGACGAGGCTGGGCTACTGGCCGCCGGGACGAGGTCGCGAACCTTCCGTCAGGCCCAGGCGCTAAGCCCGGAAAATGTCGTTCTAACGCGGATTCGCAGTTGCGTTGGAGGAGGAAACGGAAAGGTGCACGACGCTGGAATTCGAAGTAGGCGGTCCCGCGGTGCTTTGCGCAACGATCACAAGGTCATCTCCCGCGCCCCGTGCGGTTCCAGCGGGGACGCTTAAATCCACCCGCACTGTTCCGGATTCTCCGGCGCCCAGAACGAGTTCTTTTGGTTCCACACTTTTCACGAATTGACGCGCGTCGGTCACGGTCAATTTGAAAGTGCGCGGTGAACCGATGTTTCGCACCGTAAAGAGTGCCTTCCGCGCGCTTCCCGCCGCCAATTCATCAAAATCCAGCTTTGGAGAGACTTCCACGCTCGCCGCTTGGAACAAACCCGCGAAAAATCTTTGATATGGTTTGCCATTCGAATCGTGGCCACCCACTGCGACGCGGAATGGCACGGTGGGAAGATCCACGCTCCCGGCGAACTCCAGGAACTCCCGGTCGGTATCCACCGCGTGCAATTGCAGTTTCTGAATGGTCTGGCCCCGCTCAGTAACCAGATAAAACTCCGTTGTCTTGGTGGCACTTGCCGACAGGGAGGCCTGAAGCGTTGCGGGAGTTCCCGCCAACGGCTGTCCCTGAATCCGGAAGAATCCTTCGTGACCGATACGGCCTCCTACCTTCACAAACTCGACGCTCACAAAGAAAATGTCACTCTGCGCCTGAGCTTCCAGCCAGTACCGGCCTGTCCCGGTGATTTCCGCGCGCCACTCTCCTGCTTCGGGTGTACTTACCGTCACGATTCTCCCGCAATTCAATTCCGTGTCCTCTGTGCCCGCCAAACCTTCGGTAATCACTCCGCCGGACGGTTGTGTCAGCTTCAGGTGATTCCGTTTGGAATCCACAGAAAACGTAAACGTAATTCGCTTGGTCACGGAGTCCACAGGAATTGTGATGGTTTGCGGCTTTCCATCGAGTGTCCCTGTCGCCCAGAAGACCGTGGACACATTGCTCCGCGTCGATTCGCGAACCAGTTGAAATGCTTTGCCGGCCTCAGACCTTTGCAAAAACATTGGTACCCCGCCCGTCGCTTCTGCCGTATGGATGTAAGCAGGATCCGCCGGCCCGCAGGCGTCCGGACCAAAGGCCCTCGATCGATTCGTTGGAGGCTGCGCCTGCCCCAACACCCCCGAAGCACAAGCCAGGAGGAGGAGACCATTGACGAATCTTCGCACTTCGCTGCGAAAGACCGCCCGTTTTGAGATTGCAAGAGTCATGTCCCCGCCGACCTGCCACATGTTCTGGCAGGTACTCCAACCCTATTGTTACCGACACTAGCAGAGTTGTACCTGGAAGGTGTCTCGAAATAACTGTGGCGTTTACGTTCGGACACGTGGGAGTGCGGCATCCCGATAAGGTGGCTGTTTAGGACAGATTTGGGCTCCAGGCAGATTTCACCGGCAGGCTCTTATTGCATGGGTCGAGGGGGTATGGTAGCGTCGCCCAAATAAGGGCAGCGCTGGCGGGGCGCTGCGAGGTGGCGTCACGACTTCGCCGAAGGCCAAAAAATTGCCGGCTGAACTGCTGCGCGTCAATGCACAATCCCCGGAACCGGACCTGCTGCGGTATGCGGCCGATTTTATCGCCCGCGGAAGTGTGATTGCCATTCCCACGGACACTTTCTATGGCTTGGCAGCCGATCCGTTCAATCTGGCCGCCGTGGATGAAATCTATCGCGTGAAGGGCCGCCCGGAGACACGGGCATTGCCCATCCTCGTGAATTCCATTGAGCAAGCGATTCTCCTGGCTCGCGAAGCGCCCCGGAAATTCCTACGCCTCGCCCAGGCGTTCTGGCCAGGCGGACTGACGCTGGTGGTCAACGCCGCTCAGCGCATCCCCTTGAAAGTCACGGCCGGCACCGGTCGTATCGCATTGCGCTGGCCGAATAGCACCGTGGTGCGGCGTCTGATCGACGAATGCGAAGGCCCTGTTACCGGAACGAGCGCCAACATTTCCGGATTTCCGTCTTGTTCGAATGCGGAACAGGTGCTCAAGCAACTTGGCACGCGCGTACCACTCGTTCTGGATACGGGCGAAACCGGCGGCACGCTTGCTTCCACCATCGTGGAATTGACTGGCGACACTTGGCGCATTGGCAGGGAAGGTGCGATCCCGGTCGCGGAGATTGAGAAGGCACTGGAGTAGGAGCAAATTCATCGGCACAGGCCGCCGCTTGCGATCTAGTTTCCACCCGGATGAAGCGTCGTGAGGAAATTGTAGTTTCCTGTGGAAGGAATATCGAGCGCGCCGAGCGAGCGGCGGTGCACCGAAACGACATCATTGAACCACAACGGCATATAGGGCAAATCCTCCGCCAGAATTTTCTGAACTTCACTGCATTGAGCTTTTCTTTTTTCCTGATTCATCTCCACGCGAATCTGGTCCGTGAGTGCGTCAATGCGCGCATTGCGATAGTGCCCGCGGTTGGCCCCGTCTGGCGGAAAACGCTTCGACGAAAACGCATATTCAAAAAAATCCGGATCTGTGTTGGCGCCCACCCAGCGCTGATAGGTCATCTGAAAATTTCCCTTGGCAACGTCGGAGAACAGAGTTGCGAGCTCGAGCGGCCGGAGTTCCAGTTGGACGCCCACGCGCCGCCATTGTTCCTGGAGCGCTGCGCCGATGAGCCGCGCCTGCTCCTCCGTCGAGCATTTCAACGTGAGATGAAGACGCACTCGGTCTTGTTTACGAGGGAAGCCTGCGGCATCGAGAGCCTGCTCGGCTCGCGTAGGGTCGTAGGGATACTGCGCGGCGCTCGCATCGGCCGCCCAGTGATCCGGCGGCAGCACTCCGGCGGCGAGCTTCGCCTGTCCATCGAGTAGATACCGGACGAGCGCTTCGCGATCCGTCGCCAGCGCAAGGGCCTGCCGGATTTCTCGATGCGAAAGCGCGGAGTCTTCGAGATTGAAACCTAGGTACGTGAAATTCGTGCCGCTGCGATCGCTCACGGCAAGATCCGGCTGGCGAGCGAGGACAGGAATGAGATCCGGGGAAAGCGAACTCATCTCCAGATCGGCAGACCCTTTGCGAAGTTCAAGCGCGCGAACCACGGCGTCGGGAACGACGCGGAACCGCACGCGCGTGATCTGCGGCACAGTCCGGAAATATTCAGAATTGCGTTCGACGACAACTTCTTCATCCTGCGATTGCTGCAAAAACCGGAACGGACCGCTGCCGATGGGGTGACGCGAAAAATCCGCGCCGGCGTTTGCCGGAACGATACCGATCGCGGAAGGAATGAGATTCACCGTGAAAGAAGCGTACGGCTGGCTGAGATGAAAAATCACCGTGGCGTCGTCGGGCGCTTCGATGGATGTGACCATACGCAGCGCGCCGCGTTTTGGCGACTTGTTCGACGGATTCATGATGAATTCAAAAGTTGCTTTCACGTCCGCGGAGGTCACCGAGCGGCCATCGTGAAACCGCACGCCGTGCCGAAGACGGAAGACGTAAGTCAGCGGGTCCGGTGTCGTCCAGGATTCCGCAAGATCGCCCTGGAAATTCATTTGATTGTCGCGCTCCAGCAGGCCGCTGAAGAGCAGTCCATCAATGCGTTGAGATTGCGAATCGGTGGCAAAGCGCGGATCGAGATTGGTGGGGCTGGACTCGATGAGAAATGTAAGTGAAGAAGGGTCGCCGCGAAAGGAACGCGAACAGGAGAAAACGCAGAATGCAGCAATGAAATAAGGCAGCAAGGAGACAACAAAAAACCAGGACCTCGAGAAAGAGCGATTAGCGCGGCCGAGCATAGGATATTTTACCGAGGATCGCCGGGCCGCGGGCGCCGGTTGCCGAAGGAAGGTTCGAAGGCCGTTGATGGAAAGTCTCGTAAGCCAGCAAGGCAAATGCGAAAGCTTCCTTGGCGTCTTCGGGGACGCCCAATCGCGAAGAAGGCACGACTTCGATGCCGGGAAGGGCAGCCGTTAGCTGGGCGAGGATCAGCGGATTGTGCGTGCCACCGCCGGAAACGATGAGCTGTTGAATTTTCGTCTTCGGCAAAACGAAGCGGTTTAATGCATCGACG